>Ga0208375_1000182_pt1 | contig 102155 bp, 125 predicted proteins | sample RifOxyD1_FD_184038 | JGI IMG/M metagenome (GOLD analysis project Ga0208375, IMG submission 184038) | Soil microbial communities from Rifle, Colorado - Rifle Oxygen_injection D1 (SPAdes) | ecosystem: Environmental > Terrestrial > Deep subsurface > Rock core/Sediment | place: Rifle, Colorado... | reverse complement strand
AGCTTGCTTTCTAAGTTCCTTGTGAAATCCGATATCTTAAATATCGGGCGCGCAGGGAGTACTATTAAGCTAGAGACTGGAAGACGTAACGAGTACGTTCGAAGTAGCGGTTAAATGCGTTAATCTCGAACGGACTCTCAACAGCGAAGGCACGTTACGAGGACAGTTCTGACAGTAAGGGATGAAGGCCAGGGGCGCAAAACGGATTAGATACCCGTGTAGTCCTGGCAGTAAACACTGCACACTAAACATTAGTACCTCCTCGAGAGGTATTGGTGCTGAAGCGAAGGCGAAGAGTGTGCTACCTGGGAAGTATAGCCGCAAGGCCGAAACTTAAAGGAATTGGCGGGGAGACACTACAACGAGTGACGCGTGCGGTTCAATTAGATTCTACACCGTGAACCTCACCAGGATTGACAGCAGAATGAAGGTCAGTCTGAAGGGCTTACCTGACACGCTGAGCGGAACTGCATGGCCGACGTCAGCCTGTGCCGTGAGGTGACCTGTTAAATCAGGTAACAGGCAAGACCCACATCCTTATTTACTAAGTGTACAATAAGGAGATTGCCGTGGAAACATGGATGAAAGTGTGGGCTACGTTAGGTGAGTACAGTCCAAAGACCCTGGGCAACACGCGCGCGTCAATGGTGAATACAATGAGATGCAACTCCGAGAGGAGAAGCTAATCTCTTAAAGTTCATCTTAGTCTAGATTGAGGTTTGCAACTCAGCCTCATGACACTGGAATTCGTAGTAATCGGGTGTTATCAACGCCCGGTGAATATGTCACGGTCTCTTGCACACACTGCCCGTCAAATCAACCGAGTTATGTTAGGATGAAACCCTTCGGGGGAGAATTTTAGTATGATAAGGTAGGTTAAGTCGTCACAAGGTATCTGTAGGGGAACCTGCAGATGGATCACCTCCTTAAAATATTTTTTATAAAAATGTTTTTTAGCTTAATAATTACGGACAACTTCTACATACTTCATCTTGTTATGGGCCTGTAGTCTAACGGCAGAACGCTTGCCTTGCACGCATGAGATCCGTGTTCAATTCACGGCAGGTCCATTTCAATGACTGTCTTAAGTGAATTGAATTTCAATTCATGAGCAATGTTCACGATGGAAATTTAAATAATTAAATTTGAGTGGGCTTGCGAACAGGCAGGTTCATTGTAATTTCGGAAAAAGCCCATACAAGAAAAATCTTCGTTAATAATCACCATCATATTCAACAAAAGTTGAAGGTTCGAAATGAAAAACTTTCGGATCGATTCGAGAGCGAATTGCTCACGCAATTATGTTCAATGAGATAAGTAGTGAAACACATTAGGCATAAGAAAATTATATCTATTATGGAAAATTTTGGTTATCCCAATAACCCTCTTTTAAGGATGGGTTAATAAGGGAAACCTTGGTTTCCATTATTTATGCTGTCAGACGGATAGCTTGGTTTTGGTAACGATTAAGGACGTGGCAAGCTGCGAAAAGCTTGGGGGAATCGCATGCAGGTTTTGATCCCAAGATCTCCGAATTGTCGGGAGACCGACGACTACGCCGGGAATTGAAACATCTTAGTACCGGCAGGAAAAGAAAACAATATGTGATGCCCTTATTAGCAGAGAGCGAAAAGGGCAGAGGGCAAACTGAATCTGCAGTTGAAAGATTGCTAGAGATGTGGTGGAGGTAAACTTCTAAGTTGTCAATCAAACTTTGCTGGAATGCAGGACCTTAGAGGGTGAGAGTCCCGTAGAAGATACAATATGAAGTTCTCTAAAGAGTAGGGCGTCTTGAATTAGGCGTCTGAATATGGCACGATTAAGTGCTAACCCTAAATATAACCAAAGTCCGATAGCGCAATAGTACCGCGAGGGAAAGCTGAAAAGTACTCTTAACAGAGGGTTAAAAGACTTGAAATCTGACAGTTACAGTTAGCTACTGCTTTTACGTCGTAAGACAAAAGGTTGTAGCGTACGTTTTGAAAAACGGGCCAGGGAGTTTGCCTTTGTGGCGAGGCTAAGCAATATTATTGTGTAACCAAAGCGAAAGCAAGTATGAAAGTGCGAATAAGTCACTGAGGTAAGACCTGAAGCCAGATGATCTATGCATGAGCAGGTTGAAGTCTTCCGAAAGGAGGATGGAGGACCGAACTAGTGTTATGTGCATGTACTTGGATGACTTGTGCATAGGGGTGAAAAGCCTATCTAATCTGGCAATGGCTGGTTCCTACTGAAATATGCCTTCGTATAGTCTTGTTTAGTTTGTTAACGGTGTATAGTACGGATAAAATTCGCAGGGTCTATTGACTACGGAATTTTTTCCAACTCAGAATCTGTTAATTGCTTAAAACAAGAAACAGTGACGGTGTGTAAGATACCGTCACAAGACCCAAACAAGGGAGACTAAAGTTAAGGTCCCAAAATTCATGCTAAGTGTATCGAAAGGTGTTTTGAACCTGAGACACCGGGGATGTAAGCTCAGAAGCAGCTATCATTCAAAGAAAGCGTAACAGCTCACCCATTGAGGTTCAGAGCCCTGAAAATGGACGGGGCTAAGCATGATACCGATACTTTAGAGGCACTCGAGACCGAGTGTTCTGGTAAGTAGGTGTCGTTTCTGCACAGAAGATTTTTCGAGAGAAAGGTTGGAGCGGGAACGAATAAGAATCCTGGTAATAGTAGGATGTGATTTTCTTGAGAATAGAAAACGTCGAAAGAGCAAGGTTTCCTTGGCAATATACGTTAGCCAAGGGTTAGTCAGGACCTAAGTCGTACCTTAACTGAATACGACGATGGATGACAGGTTAATATTCCTGTACTAATTAATTCTTATATAATGTATTAGCTTTCGGATAAGCGGATGCTCGAGAGAGTATTTCAAAAAGAAACTGCACGAGGGTAATCCTAAGACTGCAAAGAATTTTTGGACTCGTCGCTGATTCCAGGAGCCAGTGAAAAAAATACATTCTTGGATTAATTAACTGTACCCATAACCGACACTGGTGCTCTGGCTTAGAAGGCCAAGACGTGTAGGATAAAACTAATCAAGGGAATTCGGCAATTTAGTCCTGTAGCTTCGGCTGAAGGGATGTCTATTGTTGTGTTTTCCATTAGTGGTAAGTGCATCAGTAGATCTAAGTAACGCGGACGGCCCGACTGTTTACCAAAAACGTAGCCACGTGCTAATCCGAAAGGACTTGTATACGTGGTGAGACCTGCCCAGTGGTGGTGTCTAAAACTCTTTTTCAAGGGAGCTAAGGTCCATCAAACGGCGGGGGTAACTATGACCCTCAATTTAGGGGGCTCTGTTTAAACAGAGAAAATTTGGCTGTATGCGGGAAACTCCTGTTAAGTCTTTGGTACTCGATATAAATTTATTTTATAATCAGTAAAAATTCAAAGAATAAGGACAATCCGCAGGAAACTAAAAATTTAAATATTTGACCTTCGTATGAAGGTCATGAATTCAGAACAGCTTATTTATTATCTTACTGGTTTTATTGATGGAGAGGGATGTTTTTGCATTGCTCTCAAAAACCAAAAATCTGCAAAGGTAAGATGGGTACTTGATCCAATATTTCACGTGACTCAGCATTTAAAGAACAAAGATATTTTATATCAGCTTCAAAAAATGTTTGATTGCGGGATAGTAATTAAAAAATATGGTCAACCAGATACAATGCAGTTTGTGGTTCAAAGCAGAAGGAAACTGGTAGATAAAATAATTCCTTTTTTCAGAAAATACCGATTAATAACTAAAAATAAAGACTTTCAAATATTTGCTAAAGTTGTTGAATCATTGGATCAACATAAACATGCAAATAAGGAAGAATTTATTTGCTTATTAAAAGAAGTATTTACAATGAATGGAGAAGGGAAACAGAGAAGATATAAACTTCAAGATGTTCTTGAGTCTTTAGAATCCTCAGAGACTATACGCCAAACACGAATAAAATCTAAATTGTAATCGTGATAATATAGTCCGATCTGCATGGAAACATGTAGAGATTAATAGAAATATTAATCCGCCACAATCCTTGTGGTTTGTAATTCTTAAAATAAGAATGAAAGTAACAATCTGCTTAAGGTAGCGTAATGCCTTGTCATCTGAATGGTGACGTGCATGAATGGTTTAACGAGGTTGTCACTGTCCCTGGTTAGAGTCCTCTGAAAATATTAGTCCGGTGCACAGACCGGAGACGCCTAGTGGGAAGCGGAGACCTTGTGGAACTTTACTGCAACTTGTTGTTGTGATTTTGCGAAAAACGCATAGCATAGGTAGGAGCGTCGAAGTTGTCATTTCGGTGACAATGGAGCAATCTTGTAATACTACCCATTTTTTTCAAAGTTGCTTACCGTTTACGGAACAGCAGCAGGCGGGCAGTTTGACTGGGGCGGTGCCCTGTCGAAAAGATATCGATAGGACCCAAAGACAGACTCACCTAGCTTGGAAATCTAGGGTTGAGTGCGAAGGCAAAAGTCTGTCTGACTGTATTTTGAACAGTAAGAAATGCAGGTACGAAAGTAGGGCTTAGTGAACCCACGTGCTTTTTTAATAGAAGCCGTGTCTGATAGAAAAGTTACCCCAAGGGTAATAAGCTGGTCGCCCCCGATAGTCCGTATTGACGGGGCGGTTTGGTATTTCGCTGTCGGCTCTCCCTATCCTGGTCGTGCAGAAGCGACCAAGGGTGTCGGAGTTCACGCATTAAAAGGGATCGTTAGCTGGGTTAAGAACGTCGCGAGACAGTTTGTATGATATCTACTAGGTGTGTTGTTGTCTGAGTGGAACGAGTATCTAGTACGAGAGGAACGGTACTCGGGTGCCTCTGGTGAGCGGTTGTCACATGGCAGGCCGCATAGCTACGCACTGTATGGATAAGAGCTGAATGCATCTAAGCTCGAAGCCATCCGCAAAACGAGACAACGAAAGCCGTCAAAGAAGATGACGTTGATAGAACTCTTGTGTAAGAACCGAGCCTCGGCGAGGTTTTCAGCATAGAGTTACTAAAAGCTTTACTTGATATTTTTTCTTATGTTGTGTTTCACTACTTATCTTTTGATTTTTCTAAAACTTTCTTATTTAAAAATAAACAGAAACAACATCACCAAATTTTAATAATTCCAAAAGCAAGAATTAATAAAAATATTCCTATTAAAATTCCCATTACTTTAAAAAAGAAGTATATTTCTAACCAACTCATATAACACTTAAATCAGTTTTATATTTGAATTTTATTTATTTACAAATCATAATCATTAAACCCAATAATCCTTAAAAACTGGTTTTTGTTTTTTTTAAAATGGAACTAATCGCATTATTAAGCAAGGGTGAAGGAACGTGGGCTCAGGTTTCAGGGCTTATGAAACATGGGAGGTGGGATAAAATAATTTTAGTTGGAAGCGACTTTGCAGAAAAATTCACTCATGAAAAAGAGTTTGATTTTGTAAAGGTGGATTTAGGTAAAAAGCTGGTTGATTTAAAGGAAGAACTTTCAAAAAAACTTAAAGACAAACTTAAAGGAATGGAGGTTGCTCTTTCAATTGCTTCGGGCGATGGAAAAGAGCATATGGCCCTAGTTTCTGCTTTAATAAACATTCCTGTGGGAATAAGGTTTTGTGCCTTGACTAAAGAGGGAATTGTTTATTTGTAATGGTTAAAATATTTAAAGAGGAAAAAATCCAAAATTCGACATTGTGAAAAAACACTATTACCATATAAAACTAAAAAAGAGCCCGGGAGGAATCGGACTTGTGATTTTAGCTAAAGGGGAAAATTCTAAAGTTGTTCTTGGCAGGGGAAAAGTAAACAAAAAGGAAGACCTTGAACTTAAGGTAAATGGTGGTAAAATTGATTTCATTTCAGAAGATTATAAGTTTGCAATTATTTACAAAGATGACTTTGAAAGGCTGGAAAGGAAGTGGGAGAAATATCAAAATATTCTTTAAATCCCAGTAATCTATTTAAAAGGAGGGAATTATCCAATGAAATGAGTAATGGTATTTATTACAATTTTGCAGATAAACTTTTAAAATTGAGTCATATTCACAAATACTTTTCTAAGGTAATCGGTTACAAAAAATCTAAAAAAATGGGGTTAAGTTATCCATTATATAAATTTACTATAAATCCAAATTCAAAGGCAAAATTTTGTATTGTTGCAGGAGTTCATGGAGATGAAATTGCAGGTCCTTGGTCAATACTTGAACTAATGAAAAGACCGAAATTTTTTAAAAAAGAAATCTGTTATCAAATTTTTCCTTTGCTAAATCCCACTGGCTTTGAACTTAGAAAAAGATTTAATGATAAAAGATGCGATCCGAATTGCCTAAATAAAAAAACTCTTAAGAGCAAAAATTACAAAGAAATTCAGTCCTTTTATCAAGAAGTTAAAGATGAAGAATTTGAAATATTCATCTCAATGCATGAAGATCTTGATCAAGACAAAGTTTATCAATATATTTATGAAAGAGATTTTGAACCCATATATAGAAAATTATTCAAAAATGAGAGAAAATGGAAAACTGGAAAAATTTATGGGGACAAGTCAGATGGGATGGGGTTAATAAAAAATATTCACGATCATTCATTAGAAGACAGACTGTTTTCAATGGGAAAATCTAAGATATCTCTTGCAACTGAAACTCCTGGTGAATTAAGTTTAGATAAAAGAATTTCCATGAATTTGAATAATCTTAAAATTCTTAATGACTATTTATTACTTTCCATCACATTAGAACAGTAATCCTTGGAGACAAAATCTTTTCCTGATTCCACAAACTCAAAAAACTTTGGAAAATTAATAAAATGTTTTTTATTAAGGGATTTTTTTCCAAGTAAAATTGCACGTGAGGGTTCGTGTCTTGAGAGGTATTCGTATTCAGGCAAAAATTCTAATATTTTTTTTGTGAATTCTTTCATGTCTTCCATATAAGGCATATTTTCAACTTTGTAGAATTTTTGGCTCTCCCCCACCCACATGTAAGATTTTAGTTCTACAAAATCCGGAGAACCCTTTCGGATTAATTTTGCATAGCCTTCGCAATTTTCCATGTTTTCATTTTTTATAAGGCTTAACCTTATGCATGTTCTATATCGCCGGGTAGCAAGTAAATCAAGGCATTTATTCATTCTTTTCCAATAATCCTCAAACAATGGCCTGTCAATTTCTTTTAATTTTTCTTTTGTCGGTGCATCAATACTTAGGTATAATTGCGTCACATTTTTTATTTTTTTAATTTCTTCGGGAAACTGTGCATTTGTAACAAGGAATGTGGAAATTCTTCTTTTGTGAAATTCTTCAAGTATTTCATTAATTAATGGATAAGTTATTGGTTCACCCGTTAAAGAAAGTGCAACATGCCTGATCTCTTTAAGTTCCTCCTTTTTAATTTCATTTGTTTTTTTGTTGCTTTTGAATCCAGTTAAAAGTTTTAGATGCCCCTCAATTGAGCTTTTAATTATTTCTTCAGGAGAATCAATCGGACTGTACCATTTCTTTCCAACTGGCGCCTTTTGGCCTCTCCAACAAAATTTACAGCGTGAAGCACAAAACATAGATGTTGTCATTTGCATGCATTGATGGCTCCTTATCCCGTAAAATATCCACTTGTAACAGTTTCCTTCTCCTCTAAGGGATTTTTTTGTCCATTCACATATTTTCACAGCCGAATGATTTCCGACTAAGCGATAACCCTGGCGGGTCAAAATCTTTTTTTGAAGAGCGTTAAGCTGCTCAGCCTTTTCTTTTTCCATTAAATTTTATAAAAGGATATTGTTTAAAAAATTATTGAAGAAGAATTAATTTTCATATTACTTAATAAATCTTTAGAAAAAACTCTTTGCCCAGAAAATCATAAGAACTAAAAGGAGCATAAGGAATATGAAAGTTAGTGCCTTGTAAGTCTTTGCGGCTGCTTTTTCCGACTTTGTTATTGCAAAAATTGTCAGGTAAAAGAACCTTCCGCCGTCAAAAATACCCACTGGAAGCATGTTAACAAGTGCAACACTAAAAGAAATTAAAACAAGCCACCATAGGAGGTCATAAATAAATTTTGCCATTGTAAAATTAGCAGTATAATATATATGGGGGTTTTTATACGAGGTTATCCATGCCGAAATACTTCCAAGTATCCCAGAAGCCTGTTGGTTTTCAAAACTAATCCCAATCCAGGTTTTTCCTTCAGGGGAAATTTCAAGGGTTATTTCTTTTGTAATTTCATCTGTCCCATTATAAGTTGTCAAAGTTATTTTTTCGCCGGGAGAATGCGAGGCAATTATTGAAGAAAGCGCATCAAGATGGGTAATTTTCAGACCGTCAATTTCGGTTATTGCCCCCGAAAGATTATTTCTTATTGCAGGAGAGTCAAAATAAAGCGCAGCATAGGAAGGGTCCTGCGTTGCACCTTTTATTCCTAAAAACATCCTGTTATATGCAATAATCTCATTTATCTCTCCCTGATTTGTGAGGTTTACCAAAAGACCGTAAGAAGGATTTTCAACTGCAACCTCATTTATTGAAGTAATTCCTGTCATATTAACAATTCCGTAAGCATAATCGTTGTAAATGACTCCCGAGGGCGAAAATGACAGGGAAAAAAATACAACCATTAAAATGACTCCGAGAATTGCAGTTAAGATATTTGCAAATGTTCCGGCTGACAAGACAGCCATTTGCTCAAATTTTTTCTTTTTTGCCATCGCCTTTTCATCAAGGTTTACAAAAGCAGCAAGGAAAACAGGCAAAAAGAACGGAAAAAAACCGAAGCCTGTTGTTTTTGTTTTGACTTTTGCAATCTTTGCAAAAATTCCGTGGAAAAATTCATGCGTGATTGCAACTATTGCTAAAATTATTATCCAGTATGAAAAGTAGAACGGCGGAAGAAAGTCCAACTTGAAAATTTGAGGCAAGTATGGAATCAATGGGGTTATAGGGGGAATTTTTATGGCCCTTACAATATTTGCCTGAAAAATATATACAATTACTATATTTACAAAAAAGTAAACCATTAGAATCATCAATATATATCCGGTGAAAACGGAAATATAACTTAAGATTTTAAGCCCTTTTGCATGTTTTTTTCCAAAGCTGTCAATTAATTTTAATCCCCATTTTGTGTGGTAAAGCAAGAGAAGCCCTTCTTTGTTTATTTTTTTTCTTTTCACATACAAAAATATCGAAAATGCAACTACAAAAACACCAAGCAATATCAAATCCCATGTCATCACATCCATTTTAACACCTGAATATACTTCGCAAAAATAGTTTATAAGAGTGGTGGTTTATTAATTCATTTCTAAAGATAATTCTTTTTTGCAAAATCAAGAAGATTCCCAAAATATGTTACGCCCTTCTTTGAAAGTTTATAAAAGATGATTTGCCCTTCTGAATCCATTTCTTTGTTTTCAATTCTTATAGCATAATCATTTTCGACAAGGTCAAGAATAGAATCGAGTAGTCCGACATTATGGACTATTTTAAATGAAATCCTGCATGATAAATTCTTTGATAACAATTCTAATACAGATAATTTTTTTGAATCAAATTTATTTTTCATAAATTCGAAAGGTCATGATTTTTTTAACTCTAATTAAGAGATAACTATTTCTTCTTTAAAACCCTAAACTGGCTTCGCCCGCATTTTCGGCATTTGATTTTCCCTTTAAGAATTTTCTGAGGGTCTGCTCTCATTTTGTATTCGCATCTTTGGCAGACAAACATGTTTTTGAAAAGTCTGTTTTGTGCTTCCTTAATTTTTGTTGCCATGTTAAACTTAGAAAGAATTGGTTTTTAAAGTTTTTTGATTAAGAAGATTAATAATTATTCAATTTTGTATCTCTTACCTGCTTTAAGGCGGTTGAGGTTAATTTTTCCGGTTAAAGGGATTCCATGTTCTTTTACAAAATATTTTCCGTTTTTTTTATATTGTATGAAAACTTTCTGTTTATTTTTATCAATCTTTTCAACATCTTCGAGGTATCCTGCTATGTCGCCATTATTTCCAAGAATACTCATACAGGCTCCGATAGGAACTTTTCCAAAGTCTTCATAATCAGAAACAAATTGTAAAACTCCTTCAAATCTTTTCTTGAATTTTCTCTCAAGAGTATCAGCCATCAGAAAACAGAATTGTCAAGATATTTAAAGATTTGTATCGTTGGTTTAAGATTTTCTCTTCAGAATAAGTGTTCCCTCAATATTCCAGTATTCAACGTTGTCATTAATTTGTATTTGGTCTTTCAATTCCGCAGGAACTGCCACCTCAATTGTTTCAAAGGATTCTAAATCCATTATGCTTGCTCTTGAATCGTTAACAGATAAAACCTGTCCTTTGTTTTTGTTTACAAGGGGAATTTCAAATCTTTCGTGCCCCGGAACAACAAAAACTTTTTTTGAATTTGAAACCATGTTTTCAGCCTCAATCCTGCATTTTGCATGTCCGTGTTTACCTGTTTTAGAAATATCCATCTTTTTTAAAGTGTAAAATTCGCCTTCAAGAATAAGGTTTGTTCCGACTCTTGCTTCTGTTGCATTTATAATTTTTAATACCATAATAGAATTAAAAAATTTTGATTTATAAAAGTTTGTGTAGTTGATTAAAAATAAAATTAAAGAAAACGATTCTTTGCTAAAAATGCAAAATAAATTATAAGAGTTTACCTCTTAACTCTTTCAAAATCCCAGATTTATAAGTTTTTATTGCCCTAAAGCAAACCAATTAATTTTATAAAGAAACCCCTTCTTTCACTTTGATAAAATGGTCCTGGAAAAAAAAGATTTTATTGAAGTTGAATTTACAGGTAAAATCAAGGACGGGGGAGTTTTTGATTCAAATATTAAAAAAGACCTCGAAAAGCTTCACGAAGGGCATGACCATCCCATTGAAACAAAGCCCTTTATCTTTCCCTTGGGAGAAGGAATGTTTGTAAAAGGTGTTGACAAATTTCTCTTAGGAAAAGAAGTCGGAGAATATGATATTCCTCTATCCCCTGAAGATGCATTCGGAAAAAGAGACCCCAAGGAGATAAGGACGATTCCTATAAAAAGTTTCGAGGACCATAATTTAAATCCTATTCCAGGAAGTGTTTTTAATTTTGACGGGAGGTTTGCAAAAGTTTTGACAGTTTCAGGAGGAAGAGTGATGGTTGACTTTAATAATCCACTTGCTGGAAAGAACGTTAAATATAACATAAAAGTCTTGAGAAAAGTTGAAGACATAAATGAGAAAGTAAAATCTTTAAATGAATTTTTCTTTAGAGCCGATTTTGATTTTAAGGTTGAGGAAAAAAAGTTAATTCTTAAAGTTCCAAAAGGAATGGAAAAACTTGCTGAAATTTTCAGGGGCAAATATAAAGAACTTCTCGGGCTTGAACTGGAAGTAAAGGAAGTTGAGTCTTCAAAGCCAGAGGATCAGAAAATTGAAGTTAAAAAACCTGAAAAGAAGAAAAAAGAAACCGAAGTGAAGAAATAATTAACTCCCCCTGAGAAGCACAACAATTTTTATAAACTGAGTATCTATTTTCCTAATATGGCAGAAAATTATTCTCCAAATGATGTTAATTTGGGGTTATCCAATTCAAAGGAAGTAGACAGAGAACTTGAAGAAATAATAAAAAAGCAGTCTACAAGAATAAAAGTTGTTGGAATAGGTGGAGGGGGAGGAAATTCCCTGAACCGTATGAAGGAAATTGGAATTAGAGGGGGAGAGCTTATTGCAATGAACACGGATGCCCAGGACCTCCTTTATACCGATGCTGATCAAAAAATTCTTCTTGGAAGAGAGTTAACTCAGGGATTAGGGGCAGGTAGCAATCCAAAAATAGGTGAAGAAGCTGCTAAGGAGTCAGAGTCCGAAATAAAGAAAAAGCTTTCAGGAAGTGATATGATTTTCATTACCTGCGGAATGGGTGGTGGAACTGGAACAGGTGCTGCACCCGTTGTTTCTTCTGTGGCCAGAAAACTTGGGGCTTTAACAATAGGAGTTGTAACAATGCCTTTCACAATTGAGGGGGCAAAAAGAATTGAAAATGCAGTTTATGGCCTTGAGAGAATGGAAGCCTTAACGGACACTTTAATTATAATTCCTAATGACAAGCTTTTGGAGCTCGCGCCCGAACTTCCTCTCCACACGGCCTTTAAAATTGCAGATGAAATTTTAACAAATGCAGTTAAAGGAGTGACTGAACTTGTCACCACTTCAGGACTTGTAAACCTTGATTTTGCCGATATAAAAGCAGTAATGGTTGAGGGAGGAGTTTCTCTTATTGGGATGGGGGAAAGTGATACTGAAAACAGAGCGATTGACGCTGTGACAAAAGCAATTAATAATCCTCTTTTGGATGTGGATATTTCAGGAGCAAAAGGTGCGCTTGTAAATATAATAGGAGGCCCAGATATGAGTCTGGAAGAATGCAAGGACATAATAAGGACCGTCGGTGAAAAATTGAGCCCTGACGCTAAAATGATATGGGGTGCAAAAATTTCCCCTGACATGGATAAATCAATAAGGGTTTTACTTATTGTTACAGGTGTGAAGAGTTCCCAGGTTTTGGGGCGCGGCGAAGACTTTGATTCCATAAAACACAGAGAGATGGAGGAAGAATTAGGAATTGAATTTTTGGAGTAAACTAAATAATTTTAAAAACTCTTCTTTCTAATTTATTTTATGGAAGAGATTAAGCAGTCAAACATAAAAGTTTTTTATAACAAGTGCGTGAGAGTCTGGAAAACTTTGAAAAAACCAACGAGAAAAGAGTTTGAGATGACTGCAAAAGTTTCTGCAATAGGGATTGTCATACTTGGAATTATTGGTTTTGTTATTTCAATACTCATAGGATTTTTCAATTAATAAATGGAAAAGCTGGCAAGAAAAAAATATACTAAAGAGGTTACAAGGTTTTATAATTTAGAAAAAATAAAAGCATGGAATATTGGAGAATTTAAATATCTTCCAAAGATTATAGGAGCCGGATTTAAAAATACAATTTTTGTAAGCAATAATGGGGCAGTCGAATTTTATTATGATTCAAAAGAAGTGGAAATTTTTGAAAAGGCTCTTGAGTCTGAAATAGGAGAAAAGGAATTTGACAAAATTTGCACTGATTTTATGTTCCTCATATTCAGATTAAAAAATAGTCATAGCGATAGAGAAAGGCTAAAATTATTTTCTAAAATGGTTCCCGCCCTTACAATATTTAATGAGTTTGATGAATACCCTGATTATTTGGAAGGAGAAATGGGTGAGGCCCTGATGAAAGTAAGAACCGCTACTCATTCAGAACCATATGACTTATTGAGAAATATAGGAATAGAGGAGCCTAAAAATTTTATTTATTTTAAGGGAAAAGTATATCCATTGGCAGAATTTTAAATTCAGTAAGTGAGATTTTCAACAAATCCCCTGCGATAAAAACTTTTATAAACCACTCATTTTAATTAATATTACTACTTCTTAAGTTTTAAGTGGTAGCGAGCGATTTCGTGATAGGGAGTTTTGAAAAATCAATGCCCGTGCGAGGTCGGGAGAAGGAGCATAGGAAATGATATTTATTTTAAAAGTGCAGACAAACAAGGAAGATTCGGCAATTGGAATGATTGCTGAGCGTGCAAAGAAAAAAAACCTAAGTGTTTATTCTGTCCTTAGGCCTCACGGATTAAGGGGGTACGTAATTCTGGAATCTGAAGACAGGGAATCAGCTGAGGAATCAGTTTACAATCTCCCATACATAAAAGGAATCGTCGGAAAGACTATCCAATATGATGAAATTAAAAATATGCTTGAAGCAAGTGCTGCAACAGTTTCCATTGAGGAAGGTGACATCGTCGAGATTATCGGTTCAACTCTCAAGGGGGAAAAAGCAAAAGTTTTAAGAATAGACAAGCAAAAGGAAGAAGTAGTGGTAAGCCTTTTGGGAGCAGTTGTTCCTTTGCCTGTTACAATAAAAATGGATAATGTTAAAGTAATAAGAAGAGAATCTGAAGGAGAAGAAAAATGAATGAACTAATAAAAAAATATTATGAACGGAGAACAAATTGTCTTGATCGAAAATATTATGATTTAGAAAAACAATCTAAAAATCTTAAGAAATACAAGAAAGATGCGGATGATAAAGGGAAAGTTTTTTTCTCCTTTTTATTGGGAGTCATTATTAAAGATAAATTAAGTGAAATGTTTAGATCAAGAGAGAAAATAAGTAATCTAGAATTGAAAGATTACAAATTTGGAGGCCTAAAATGAACATAAAACTTTTAGTTGAGGGAGGGGCAATGAAACCAGGGCCTGCTTTGAGCCAGAAGCTTGGTCCTGCCGGAATTCCAATTAACAAAGTTATAGAGAAAGTAAATTCAGTGACAGCATCTTTTAAGGGAATGCAGGTTCCTGTGGAAATTGAAGTTGATCTTGGAAATAAAACCTTTGAAGTGCAGGTTTTTTCACCGCCGGTTTCAGGACTTTTAAAAAAAGAAACGGGCATTCAAAAAGGATCCGGAATTCAGAAAAAAGTTAAGGTCGGGAATCTCTCAATTGAGCAGGTTATTTCTGTTGCAAAATCAAAAATGGCAAATTTGCTCTGCAGGGATTTAAAAACGGCAGTCAAAACTGTCGTAGGAAGTTGTGTTAGTCTTGGCATCCTTGTTGAAAGTATGAACCCTGTTGAAGTTGAAAAGTTAATTGATGAGGGAAAGTTTGACAAAGAAATAAAAGAAGAAAGAACAAAGACTCCTGAGGAAAAATTAATGAAGTTAAAGGAATTTTTTGATAAATTAAAAGACGAGCAGGATAAAATACTAAAGGCGGAAGCTGCACAAAAGGCAGAGGCTACTGCAGCCTCTGCGTCTGCAGTAGCAACATCCACAACGGTGTCTTCTACTGCCACATCCTCAAAATCCCCAGAAAAAACCCCTGCAAAAGTGTCCGCAAAAGATTCTGCAAAAGCATCAGGCAAAAAATAAAGAACATTTATAAATTAATTCAATTTTTATTCGTCATGGGGTTATGGGGTAACCTGGCTAGCCTTCGAGGTTTGGGACCTCGAGATCCCGGTTCAAATCCGGGTAGCCCCATATCGAACAATTTAAAAAGCAATTTTGTAATTTATAATTGAAGAAATGACAACAGAATTTTATATAGGAAAAAAAATAGAATACTATGAGCGAAGATTCGGATGCTTAATTAGGTTATTTAGAGAACATCAGACAGAATTATTAAATAAAAATTCAGACAAAATAGAAGAATTAATCTTTAAATATAAAACTTTTAAAAAGGATATAAAATACAACCCTTTACTTGTAGGGGTAGTGGAAACATTTATTTTGGATAAAAACTAAGAATCATACAATAAAAAATGACAACAAAATCAAAAAAAACAAAGTCCGCGGGAAGGTTTGGAGCACGGTACGGAAAGACCGTAAAAGACAAATTAGTTAAAATAGAGTCAAAGCAAAATTTAAAGCAAAAGTGTCCTTTCTGTGGAAAGGAAGGCGTGAAAAGAATTTCAAAAGGAGTATGGAAGTGCCCGAGATGTGAAAAGAAATTTGCGTCAAACACTTATTATCTGGAATAATCAAAATGGCAGAATATAAATGTTTCAAGTGCGGAAAAGAAATCCTAAGTGAGGATTTGAAAAAAAGGTTTAAGTGTCCTCACTGTGATTCCAAGATTTTTTTCAAGCCAAGAAGAAAAGTAAAATCAATAAAGGCGGAGTGACCTTGCGAGGCGATGTTAAATATAAATAATCGAACGGGGTTAAGAATTTAATAATGGAATCTGACAATATGCAGAAAATGCAGTTTTACCAGGAAAATTTAAATGCAATTTTTATGCAAAAAAGAGCCTTTAGCATGGAACTTGATGAGACTATTTCTGCATTTGGAGAAGTTGAAAAATCAAATGAAAGCGTTTACAAAATTATCGGGCAGTTGATGATAAAAACGGACAAAGAAAAAATAAAAGAAGACCTTAAAAACAAAGAAAAAATTATCCGGTTAAGATTAAAAAAGCTCGGAGAGCAGGAAGAGAATCTCAGTTCTGAGCTTAAAAAGATAAGAGACGAACTAATTAAAGAGTCCAAAAAGAAAAAGTAATTTTTTAACATTTATTTTCACTTTTTTTTATATTTAAAGTAAGTATTTTTTCTAAGAACTAAACTGTATAAAAAATCTCCGAAATCTTTATAAATCTCCCGCATCTAAATCTATCATGGCTTTCAAAACATTTAAAAAAATTTTTGGCGGAGGAGGTGTTGATGCTTCTGACGATGAGTATTTGGAGATTGATTTAAGCCAGGAAAAAAAGGAAAACAAAGTTGTTGTCAAACTTTTCAACCTCAATGATTACGAAGATTCAAATATGATTCTGAATGCTTTAAGGGAAGGGTACACTATTGCAATTATTGACATCAGAAATTTGAAGAAAAAAGATCCAATTGAATTAAAGAGAGCAATTTCAAAGATAAAAAAGACTTCAGATGCTCTTGAAGGGTCAATTGCGGGTTTTGGGGAAAACATTGTTGTTGTAACTCCTTCTTTTGCAAAGGTTGAAAAGCACATTCCAAAGGTGAAGGAAGAAAAAAAGAGCTCTTTGGAAGATTTTTAGGCTTTGATTAACTACTTTGGATTAAAATTTTCATTATTAAATGTTAATAATCTTTAATGATACTATCCTTAATTCTACTCAACATTTTTAAAACAGTATTCACCCGTTATTTTATGAAAACACTGTTTATTTCAGCGAAAATAAGAAAGGAGCCGGATTACGAAAAAATGAGGAAGATTGTTAATGAAAAAATTCCGGAGAAGAACATTTCAATTTGTTATTCTAACCAGTTTGTTGAAGTTGCAAAGAATCTTGAAAAAGCTCTGGATAAGAAAGTTGTTCATAAAGCCCAGGTTCTCGGATGTTCAAGCCCAAAGTTTCCCGAAGGGGTTGAAGCAATTTTAATTGTCGGGCAGGGAAAGTTTCATTCAGTTTCAATTGCCTATGAATCAAAATTGCCGGTTTACATCCTTGAAGATGAGATGGTTGGAAAAATCCCCGAAGAGGACGTAAAAAAAATGGAAAAAAAAGAAAAGGCAATGTACCTTAAGTACTTAAATTCAAAAAAAATAGGGATTCTTGTGACAAATAAACCCGGTCAGTGTAGGCTGAAAAGTGCAATTAATTTTTACAGGGGTCTGAAAGACAAAAAGGGCTACCTTTTTATTGCAAATGACCTGAATGTAAGCGAGTTTGAAAATTTTAATATTGACTGCTGGGTTAACACGGCCTGTCCGAGAATGGATTTAACCGACGGGGAAATCATTAATTTGGAAAAACTGCGTAATATTGAGAATAATTCAGGTAAGTGAATTTAATAATCAATAAAAAAAGAAATGATGGCATATTTTTGAGCCAACCCAAAAACATAAATTTTTAAAAACGACTTTTTGCTTGTTTTATAAAGTGTTGACAAAAATTCTGCATAAGATAAGGGGAAAAGAGTTAGGATACAAAGTTGGAAGAAGAATTTTATCTTCTAAGTTCATTGTCAATAATAAGATCTATGACTCAATGTACAATAAAAAAATAGATAAGACCATTAAAAAAATGGAAAAAAGGTATCCTGTCTCAGTCCATATTGCGAGTTCAAATTATTGCAATTCATCGTGTATTATGTGCCCCCATTCAAAGTTAAAAAAGTTTGGGGTAATGAATATGGAGTTATATAAAAAAATAATTGACGATTGTGAAAAGTCGAAAATAAAAGAGTTGGTGCTCTCATTTTTTGGCGAACCCCTTCTGGATAAATCTCTTCTTGAGAGGATAAAATATGCAAAAGAACGGGGAATGAATATCGGTTTTTCATCTAATGGTTCAATGTTAAACGAGAAATGGGCAAGAGATTTGATTGAATCAGGATTGGATAGCATCACTATAAGTCTTGACGGATATTCAAAAGAGACTTATGAAAAAATAAGAAGGGGATTAAAATTTGAAGTAACTAAAAGAAATATTTTGGGGTTAGTTGAAATGAAGAAAATGCTGAATAGGCAAAATCCAAGTGTAAATTTGGTTTTAGTGGAGATGAAGGAAAACCAAAAAGAAATAAAAAAATTTTATGAAGAATGGAAAAACAGGGTTGAGGGGATAAATATTATAAATATGAGAAATTGGGCGGGAGCAATTGAGAAAGAAACAACCCCTGAAAGTTTTCATTCAAAAAAAGGGATGAAAAGAAAACCATGTGTATCTGTATGGACGGAAATGTATGTTGATTGGGAAGGAAAAGTGGTTTTATGCTGTGATGATTGGAATTCTTCAACAGTTATTGGGGATTTAAATACTCAGAGTATTGAAGAAGTCTGGAAGGGGGATAAATTGAACAAAATAAGAAACTTTCATAAGTCTAAAGAATTTTATAATATTCCATTATGTAGTAAATGCAACAAAAAAACTGTCTGGTGGTTATTTGATTAAGTTCTAATTCTTAACTTGGAAAAACTGCGTAATATTGAAAAGGCAAAAAATGAAAAAAAAGCAGAATTATCTATTTTATAAATCTGGTCGGGTCTAAATTTGTCTTTGAGATTGAATAATCATGATTGGTTATTTTTTTAATGCGAGAAATATGATGGATGCTTCTTGGGGTAAATTTACTCAACTACTGGACTTCAAAGCTGAGAACGCTGGTTGTCAGATAGTTAAGGTAGACCCAAGAAACACAAGTAAAATGTGTTTTCAGTGCGGACATATTCAAGATATGCCATTATACAAGAGAACTTACGAGTGTGCTGATTGTGGCTTTGTCATAGACAGAGATTACAATTCGGCGATAAATATACTAACTAAATTAGCAGGGCAGGAATTGTCCTGTGTGGAGAAATCTGTCAATACTCTGTTAGAGCAAACAGGTTCTATGAAGTAAGAAGCCCTAACCTCAACGGAATGTTAGGTAAGGGTAATTCACAATTAGACTCTTCTGTTACAAAAAGTTTTATAATCTTTTTTTCTGAAGTGTAAACCTCATAGGCTTTTGCGCATATTATATAACTTTTCTTTTTTAGTATCACCTTATCCCAAGTTCCAGGCGTTCGGTTTTCCCCCCGCTTAGAAAAACTTTTTCACCGCTTTCATAAAAATTAAACTCTTGTAATAGAGAAAACTGTTTTTATTGCAACAATAATTGTCGCCGGAACAAACAAGGTCAATAGTGCCGAAAAAGTCGAGGCAACAGCATCACCTATTCCTATTCCGATTAGTGACCCCGTAACACTTTCCATTCCGAATCTACTTACAATCACTAAAACTGCCGCAGTCAATAAAAAAGTCTGAGAGTCTTTTCCCGACACATTTATACTGAATCCTACAATTAGACCGAGAAACACCAGTATGCCGTAAATTGGCGAGCTGTATTGGGTTAATTTTGACCAGGGTAAAAAGAATGTGGTTATAATCCCTATTGAAATTGCAAGTATAACCCCCAAAAAAAATATCCATGCCCCAACAAAATTTTCTTTTGCTATTAATGCCATTTTCTTTTACCTATTGATATAAGGAATTATATGATTTTCTTTTACCTATTAATATAACGAATTATATGAAAGAGCATATATAAATTTTTTTAAAATTCCTCAAAGATATATATTTTTAAAAATACAAAAGTTTATAAAGGGACGTAACTCTAAAATGGTAAAATGGAAAAAAGATTTGGATTAATTTTCGGAATAATCTTTGCATTTGTGACAATATTAAGTTTAGCGGGGGCAACCTTATCTACTTCATCTATTTCCGAATTAGGCCACTCAAGCGGTTCTTTTAGTGTTAATATTACGAGTACTGAAAATGAAACAGTCGATATAAATATAGATTCTATTGTTCAGGGTTCAAGGGAGATAACTTTCTCTGGATTTCCTTCTTCAATTGTTTTAAATGAATCTTCGGAGGAAATAACAATAAATTATAGTGTTCCTTCGGGATTTGTTTTTGAGCTTGGACAGAGTTATTCCACAAATTTAGACCTTAATGGAAGTGTATCGGGAGAGTCCTCTAAACAAATTAGATTTGAAGATTCAAACTTTTGTGAAGGAGTTGAAAACAACGGAAATTTAAACATTCGTGAGATGGATTTTACAGTTGAAACGGGATATGGAGAAGATGATAATTTTTGGTATCTTCTTGACACAATAAGTGTTGATGTGAGAGTTGATAATGATGGAAGTTGGGATGTGCGAAACGTAAATGTTGAATGGGAGCTTTATACTACTGCAGGAGATTTAATTGCGGACGGAGATGTCAGTGATTTTGACGTGGACAGGGGAGACGATAACACTATTACAATTAGTTTCAAGATTGATGAAAATTTAAGAGATTTCGAAAATGAGGATGCAGTTTTTTATGTAAGGGCAACAGGTGAAATTGATGACAATGATAGTCCTTTCGACGGGAACGATTCATGCGCATTTGATTCAAGGGAAGTAACCGTTAACACAGGGGACGAATTTATGATTGTTGATGATGTAAGCCTAAACGGAAATCCTGTTGAAAGAAACGACCTTTTAACCGGATCAATATCCTGCGGTGCATCAGTTGACTTTAGCGGAATAGTTTTCAATATTGGGGATAGAGAACAACAGGACGCTTTTGTTGTAATTAACAATCAGGAGTTGGGAATAAATGAAATAATAAAATTAAATGATATAAATGCATTCAAGAGTCAGGAAATTTCATTCAGGTTTAACGTTCCAAAAAATGCTGAAGAGAAAATTTATCCTTTGAGAATTTCAGTTTATGATGATAATAACAGAATTTTTGAAAATGATGAGGATGATGAGTCTATAACAGATGTTCATTTTAGAGTTGAAGGAGGATGTGCTGTTGCTGACCCAACTTTGACTGCGGATTTAAGTTCTGGTGAAGCAAAAGAAGGAGGGCAAATCATAGTTCATGCTTACATAAGAAATGAGGATGTGAAGGCCGCAACTTTTATCTTGAGTGCCCAAGGATTTGACACATGGGCGCAGCTTGTTAATGTAAGTGCTGAAACTTTCGTTCTTGAATCCGGAGCTTCAAAAGATGTTTATTTAACATTTGATCTTAAAGATAACAGTGAGGGAGATAAGCAGTTTAACCTTGTTGTGACTTCAAACGGGGAAGTTGTTGCAAACAAACCAGTTCTTATCTCAATTTCAGCCGGTTCATTCTGGGGAGATTTTGCCAAAGATGCAAACTGGGAGATTATCGGAATAGTTGCATTGAATGTTATTCTTCTTATTGCAATAATTATTGTTGCAGTTAAGATTCTTAGAAGAAAATAAACTCCGAAATTAATTTTATTTTATAAAATGGCAATAAAAGGTTACGCTAATTTTGACTGGCAGGTTCCAAAAGTAGTTGTATCTTTACTAAAAGGCAAAGACGCTGAAAAACTTTACAAAGAAGTTAAAGAAGATGAAAACTCATTTGAAAAAAGTTCTATGGGGTTTCTTGATTACAATTCAAATGAAATTAGAGGTTCTAATCCGTTAAGGGCAGGGCAGATTTACAGGTTAATTGGAGGTTCTAAAGTCAGAGTTGCAGTTCCGGGAGATGATTTTAAAGGGGGTATTTCCAATTTGATTAAAAGCAAATATTATACCGATTTTAATGTTTTGGTTGCACATAAAGATAAACCAATCTATGAAAAGAATAATGGGTTGTGGAAAAAAGTTATTGAGCTTGCACAAGGAAAAAAAGGAAATTTAATATTTCCATTTATGGTTCAGGGGTTTTATGTCCTTCCGGATAAAAAAGAAACTGGTTATGAGGTAAAAATTGTTCCTGCATCAAACTTTGAAGTTATTGTTGATGATAGATTATCAGGAAAATATAATGAATGGAATTTTGATGAAGTTGACGAAAGGGGATTGCCCATTAATTTGGATAAATATAAAGGAAATAGAATTTTTTATACAAGAAACGATGGATTATCTGGGGTTTGTCTGAGCAGGCTCTTGAATTTGGGTGCCGGGAATGACGATCTCGCTGATTCCCTCGACGATGGTCGGGTGGTGGCTGTTTATGACGTCAAAGGCGTCGCACCGAAAAATTGAAGATAAAATAAATTTTTATTTTTTATTCATTTTAAGAAATTATTTAAACTTTCTTTCTTAATTGTCTTTATGAAGAGTGGTTCAAAAAAAGTTTTAGGGATTTTTTCAAGGTATTTAATTCTTGTTCTTATTCCACTTTTTGGATTTGGCCTTTTTTATGCTGTATTTTTGCCCCTGACCAAGTTTCCGGTTTTTTGGATTTTAAGTGTCTTTTTTGATGCATCACTAATCGGAAATTCTATTTTTATCGGTGAAAAGGCAATTGAAATAATAGGTGCATGCGTTGCAGGTTCTGCTTATTCATTTTTGTTAATTTTAAATTTGTCAACGTCTGGTATAAAAATAGGGAAAAGAATAAAAATGATTTTACTTTCATTCTTAATCTTTTTACTTGTAAATATCATAAGAATAATTGTTCTTGGGGCAATGTACATTAATGATTCTCCATTTTTTGATGTGGCCCACAAAATACTTTGGTATGCTGGAAGCACAGTTCTTGTTGTTTTGATATGGTTTTACGAAGTGAGAATTTTTAAGGTGAATAATATGCCGGTTTATGCTGATTTGAAATATTTTTATAAAAAGTCTAGCCTAAAAAAGAAGTGATTCCCATTGTTCCGATATAAATTATAATTCCCGAAGTTAAAACTCCAAGTGAAATTGCAAGAATGCTCTTTTTTCTCTTAAGTCCCATAATCCATGATAAAAAAACTCCACTATAAGCGCCTGTCAAAGGTAGGGGGATTGCAACAAACAAAAAGAGTGCAAAAATTCCCATGGAGTTGTGCGCTTTTTCAAATTTGTCGATTTTTTTTTGCATTTTAGTCAAATAGAATGAATAAAATTTTTTGTAGAATTCAAACTTAAGAAATATTTTATGAAAGTAATCAAGAAAGAAAAATATTGCAAATATTAAAAGGATATTAAAAAGAACAATAACCGCAAAAACAAGTATAGGAGATATGTTCTCTTTTGATGCACTTAAAAGGGCAACAGGAAGTCCGCCCCTAAGTTCAACGATAGGAAGGAGTGTCAGGATTATTGCAAGAATTATCTGGTTCATTATGTTTTTAGGTAATGAGAGAGAATTTTTAAATTTTAGGGTGAATAATTTCTAGATTAACACTCTACTATTAAGTTTTAATTTTGTATTTTAAGGTACCTTGCATACAACTCAACCATAAGTTTTTCAGTTGCAGGAAGTATCTCACATTCATTATCATTTCCTTTTATTACAATATCATAACAGCTGTTTCCTACTTCCCTTATTGCAGTCTCGTTTCCGTATTTTAATGTGAAATAATTATATTTTCCTTCGGGGTCACATGTTGAATTTTTATCCTGGATAAGAGACGTCCCCATATTGGAGAAAAGTATTTGTAGGTTAGTAATTGGCATTGCTCCAAAGCCACAGTTAAAAGTATGGTTTTCTGATGAGATAATGTTTACTTTCATAAGTCTTAAACCTTCAACATTTTCAAAAGGAATTCCCTTTAAGTCTGACGGTTTTGTTCTTATTCTGAATCCAAAGGGCTCGCCTGTGCTCGAATTTGCAAGAGTAAGGGTATCATAAAAAGTAATGCTTCCCACTTTTTCGGTCTGAAACTTTATTCCTTTATAATCAAATTTATTCATGCCTGAAAAAATAAGAGAACTAATTGCGAACAAAACAATTACCGCTATAGAAATTATGAAAACTGCTTTTATTATTTTATTTTGGTTTTCAATCTCCTCTTTTTTGAGGGTGTGAACTTCTCTTTCCTCTTCATTTTTTTCGTCTTTTTTTGCCATTTTTATTTAAGCATTTTTTTATTTATAAGGTTTGTTCATTAGTTTAGTGATTTAATCCACACTCATGCGACATTGTAAACTAGAGATATTGTTTAGTTTAAATAAATAATGCCGGTAATTTAATTTGCAATGATTCTAATTATATTTAATGAAACGCACTGATTATATATTTTTTAATTAATAACTTAAATTCATATTTTTTATATTTTCAAATGTGATTTATTAGCATATAATCCGCTTATTTTATGCCGAATATCCTTAAGATGAATTCATCAGTAAGGCCCAATAAGTCATTCTCTTTTCCTTCAATGTAAACGCAGTTCTCTTTTTCATATATCTTATTTTGGTCTGCGGACCGTATTACTATTGTCTTATCCAGACAGGTTTTAATTGGAAGACTTAAATCAAGGCACTCTTCTCCTTCAATGCATGCTTCCTGAATTCTTTGCGCAAAACTTCCAAGATTTGAATAAATTTCCCCATAAGAGTTATAATCAGAAGAAGAAACATAAATGACTTTTCCTATATAATCCGAAAGCGTTTTGTTTGTTTCAACCGTTTTAATAATGGAGTCAACATTCAGGGGATTTAGTGAAAAGTAAAGGTTTGCGTCTCCTGTCTGGAGGTTATAATAACCATTCACTATGAAAAACGTGTACCCATTATAGTTTATGCTCTCTCCCCCTCCTCCTGAACCCGAACCGGAGAAATTCTGAAAGACTATCCCGAATGTTGAGCCAATCATTATAAAAACTAAAATTCCCGCAAGTATCCACCTATTTCTTCTTGATTTTTTTTCTTTTTCGCCTTTAGTTTCAATTCTTTTTATCATGAAATTAACTTATAAAATAGAATATAAAAGGGTTATGGTAGGAAATTAATTCCTAAATTTGTTCCAAATTTCGTCATATTTATTATCCCAGATTTCGCTCATTTTGAGTTTTTGTACTTCATGCAAAAATTTACCATATTGTTCAATCATTTTTCGACAATTTTCTTTTTCCATATAAAAGAATAAAATACAAGTTATTTATCTCTTTTGGTTTTACTTTTTAAACAGATTTTCTCAATTTATGAAGCAAGGCTCCCGCCAGGAAGTTAAAAAAAAGAAAAAGAAAAAAAATAAATAAATTTTTGGTTTTAAGCAACCTGTAAAGTAGCTTCTGTTGAAGAAGTTCCTATGTAAGTCTTTGAAGTATCAACTGGCTTCATAGTCAAGTAAGTTGCAGCGTTAACTGTATCAGCAGCTTCGTAACCAGCAACAACAAGTGCTAGCTTACCCGGAGCCAGAGCAGAATTTTGAACTCCTTTAATAAGGAATTCTCCTGCACCAACACCAGTAGCAGCAGTGAATGCTTCACTACATGTGTGCCCAGCAAGACCCAATGCGCTAGCAGCAGCTGAGTTAATACAACTACCACCAACAATCACTAAGTTTTTGCCTGAAACACTAGCTACCTCAGCGTCTGTTACTAGAACATCGCCAAGAGCACCTCCACTTGAGATTACAGCATCAGCTTCTGAGATGAATACATCAGCAGCAACTTCGTCGCCGTGATATATCAACTTCACACTGTCCTGTCCTGAAGTTGGCTTGTCATACAAGATTTCAGTAGCAAGAGCAGAGTAAGTGAAGTCTCTCCATACGTCTGTTTCTAATATCTCAGTAGATGTAGCATCTGCGTTACTTGTAGCAACACTACTTACCTCCACTTCTGGAGTTGTTGAACTATCCCATCCAAGAGTCACATTAACTGTGTCTCCAGGAGATGTTGAACTTCCTTTGTTTCCGTTCTCATCCTCTTCTTTAGTTTGTAGAACTACAGAAGTCGTACAATTGGAAGCTGTTCCAACTACTCCGGCACTAGTTACAGCAGCACTTAAATTGAAAGTTACAGTTCCTGTATAAACTTCCCCAACACTCCAAAGTTTAGCTGCATTAAATGCAGTACACGCCGCAGCGTGTGTGGCATAACCTGTACCATTAGTTTGTGTTACAGCAGTAGTATTCTGCCAAGGCAACCAAACTGTCAATCCTTCTTTTGAATAAAGTTTGTTGAAGTTTGTATTTGCTGAATTGTTCATTATATCAACAGAATGTTGTGTTCTGGTAATATTATGTATTTGTATGTCAGCATTACCTAAGGTAACCGTGTCAGAGTCTTTAGCTCCGGCCTTCTTAGTTACCCAACCACCATCTGAGTAATATTGAATATCTGTCTCGTTGGTTGAACCATCCAAGACGAAATTGTTAAATCTTACTAGATATGATTCAGCATCACTGCCATCACTCCATGAAACAACCATATAATCATGCTCATCCTGGTCAAATTTAGTTGCGTTTCCTGTAGTTACTCCCTCATCTGAAGGGGGCCTAACCAACAGTAAATTGTCTGAGTCTTTACCAATTCCTGTGAAGCTTACGCTATCTCCATATAGGATATTAATATCCACTGGACCATCTTTCAATGGGAAATTCTCAAGTGTAGCATAAGTGTCTCCACCTTGTTGAACTTGAACAATCTCTTCAAAAGGATAAGTTAACCCTCCATAAGATAAACTAACTGCCCCGAATCCGGGCATAGTTATTGCGTTGTCTTCTGCGATGAATAAATCTTCATCTGCAGCCCAAGCAAGAGCAATACTGGTAATTACGTTAGCAGAGTCAGTGATTGTACCCACCAAACCCGAAATTGATTCATCGTTGATTTGTACATCTGAACTATCTGTAATTTTTAATTTACCACTACCAATGCTAAATTCTACTTGGTTTTGCCCTCCCTGGAAATTTTGAACAACTACTTCTTTAACTCCTACGTAAGCGCCATCAGAAAGTTTTTGAGTTTCTGTAGCTGCTAATAGATTTGTAGTTTCTCCATTTATTTCCAGTTTAACCTTGCTATTTGCAGTGTCAAAAATACTTGCACTAACAGTATAGGTTTTAGAACCCACTGTCAATGTTTTTGTTTCCCCCGCAACAATAGTTGTAGAGGCAGCAGAATCCAACAACGTTAATGTTGTTGAAGTGTTTGACAATACATAATAACTTTTACCCATTAAAGGTAAATCGGTTGTAGGCATATCTGTTATCAAAAGTGAATCTTCAAAAGTCAAAGTGTAAGTTAATACATTTTGGCTTGAAGGAATCATAAATCCAACAGTTGGCTGATCTGCTACATAGTCATTGTTTTCAAACATGCTTAATTGATTGGCAGCACCAATGTCAATTTTTTGAGAATAATCAATCTCATCATTATCATCATCGATGTATTTTCCACTCGCCAAAAGAGTTGGTAACTCATCATCATCCAAGCTTGAAGAAACAACCCCCGTTATATTATCACCTAAGTGAAATTTGGTTGAAGTTTTCTCAAATTTGAAAGACTCTCCATCAATCGTTGTTGTTCCACCAGTAACATAGCTAGACAAAGCTGTCTGGATGTTTCCTGCCTGAACTTGGTCCAAAGCAGAAATTCCTGCGCCAGTACCGTAAACAATAGCAACATTTCCTACTCCGCTTGTTACAAATGGAGCCGGAAAGTTAGCAGCAGCAGCAAATCCTAAAGTAGCACCAGTCATTATAACTGAGCTAAGAACCGCTGATATTTTTTTGAAATTAAATTTCATTTTTTCGTTTTTTTGTCCTCCTTTGTACCTCTATTGGAAGGTGATTTTCCTCACCCTCTTTTTAAGCCGCGAAGCGGCCCGAAGTTTTCGCTAAAAAGCTATAGGGGAACTCTTTAGCTTAACTTATAGGTATGCCGTGCATTCGTCTTTTCGCGTATGCTTTGGCTTATCCCCTATAAGACCACCCTCAATTGAGTGTAACATGGAAAGCCGATTTTTCTTTAAAAAGCTTTGGAACAAAACTTTCGGTTTTGGCATAAAGACCCCTATTTTTTAAGGTTTTATTTAAAAACCTTACGCTGTCCTTTTATAAAAGTTACATAAAAACGGGATTGGAGAAAAAATCCAAAACTATATATATTCAAAAATAATAGATATTCATAAATGCGGGTGTCAAATTCATAAATTCGGGGTTAAAAGTGCTAAATTAAGTTTGGGGAAAATTAACAAAATTGGATAGAAAAACTAAAAGACAAACATTTTTAACTTTTAAAAAACTCACTTCGGCATGAGAAAAGAAAAAGAAATTAATGAAATAAAGAAGAGAATTGTTCCTATACTTAGAAAAAACAATATCAAAAAAGCGGGGATTTTTGGCTCTTATGCAAGGGGGGAGCAAAAAAGAGGAAGTGATGTTGATATAATTATAGAGCCTCCTAAAGACATGGGAATTGCATTTTTTGGGGTAATTTTAGAACTTGAGAAAAGGTTGGGAAAAAAAGTGGATTTGCTGACATATAGGTCTGTTCATCCTTACCTGAAAAAGTATATTTTGGGAGATGAGATAAGGATAATATGAAATACCAAGATATTCCTTACTTAAAGCACATCCTTGATGCGATAAATGATATAGAGGGCTCATTATCAAATTTATATGAAGAAGAATTTAGGAAGAATAAAGATATTAAGGATGCAATTATAAGAAGGCTTGAAATAATTGGTGAAGCAGCAAAAAATGTTTCAAAAGAGATAAAAAAAAGATATCCGAAAGTTGAATGGGCGAAAATATCCGGAACAAGAGATAGGATAATTCATGCATACTTTAATGTGGATTTGGGAATTGTTTGGAATATAGTAAAAAAAGATATTCCCATTTTGAAAAAGCAAATAAAAGAAATTCTAAATGGAAAAAAATAGTTTAGGGTTCTGATGGTCCTGAATATTAAAAATGGCAAAGACAAAAATAAGAGAAGTTTCAATAAGAGAATCAGGGGGAACTTTCAAATTCCTTAAGGGAAAAGAAAAGTACGACTTTGACGGGCTTTCTTCATTAAGGCAAATACTTTCAAAAGAAAAAGCAAAAGTTCTTGACACTATAAAATACAAGAACCCCTCTTCAATTTATAACCTTTCAAAGCTTTTAGGTCGCCCTTTTAAGGCTCTAACTGATGACATAAAACTCCTTGAAAGATTTGGTTTTATAGAGTTAATAAAGGAAAAAGTAAACGGAAGAATAAGGCACAGACCTAAAATTGTTGTTAATGAAATTGTGATAAAACTTAAGATTTAACAAAAAAAACAAAAGGTTTAAATAAGTGATGCCACTTAAAGCCCTATGACAAACATTACCCTTTCAATAGACGAAGAAGTTTATAATAAAATGAAAAAGTTTTCCGATATCAAATGGAGCTCTTTTGTAAGGGAAATAATTTCAAAAAGAATTAAAGAGTTGGAGAGTATTGATTACTATGCAGATGAAGATTTATTAGCCAGAAATTGGCTAAGTAAAGAAGATAATCTTGCATGGAAAGACTTATAAAATTTATTTTAAAATGTCTAAAATGAAAAAAGAATATCATAAGGGGGAAGTTATTATTTCTCATTTTCCGTTTTCCAATTTAAAATCTTCGATAAAAAGGCCTGCGGTTGTCATTGCAAATTTAAAAGGGGAAGATTTGATTCTTTGTCAAATAACCTCAAAAAGTCACATTTCTGACCCTTATCAAATCAACTTGGGAATAAATGATTTTTCAGAAGGGGGATTAAAAAGAGAAAGTTTCATAAAACCTTCAATAATATTTACTATCAGAAAATCTCTTATCCTGTACTATGCAGGAAAAGTTTCTGAAAAAAAAATTAAAGAGGTTGAGGAAAAGATTTGCGAAATAATTTGTGGATGATTAATAATACCCCTTAAACTCTATTTCAAGCCCCCCGCTAAAGACCTGTTTTGAGCCCCTGTTCTCTCCTGTTTTATTTCCTTCTTTAAAGTTCACAAAATTCTTTCCTCCGTAAAGTAGGGAAAACTCATAGCCTTTAACGGGAAAGTCAGGTCCCACTTTCCATGAATTGCCCACAATTTCTTTTGAGGTTGAATTCAAAACTTCACATGAATCTTTCCCATTAGAGCAAATCTTGTTTTCATTGCATATTTTTGGCAGGTCCAGAAAGGATGTATAGTGGCCATTTATTTCGCAAGTTGTTGTGTACTGAATCATAGATTGGACAAACGATTCTGTTTTGTAGCTTTTAATGTTTTCATTAGAAGGATTGTTTAAGCTAAAAGATACAAAAACAAGAATAAGAATTGCAACTATAATTACGATTATCCCAAATCCCGCAAGTTCTGACTGTGCCTTTTTATTTATGTTGCCTATTATAATCTTTAACATTTATTCTATTTTTGATTCTTAACAATTTTACTCATCTGAAATCCTCACTACAAGTTCCCCTATTTCACATTTATTGTAAAATGAATTTCCGTTTTTTTCTTTTCGACATAAACTTACATAGGCTGAATTGTCCGTTCCAAGGTTTTTTGGCTTCAGGATGGTAATGTGCCCGCAATAAGGATAATTTGATGAATCACATTCAAGAGTTTGGTTTTCATAGGGGTAAAGCCTGAAAATTTCAATTCCAAGAACTCCCCAAAAACCCGAATAATCATCTATTTTATTTTTCAGTGCAAAAACTTTATCCATATCCACACAGTTTGATTTGCCTGTCCCGTAGGCATTTGCGCATGAAAATTCGGGTGAATCTGCAAGTCTTCCTGCTAAAAGTGTCGCCCGTTGTTCGTCAAGAAGCGCTTTTGAATCTTTAAGCCCAGAAAGAATAAAACTAAGTGCAAAAAGTCCAACAAGGATAAAAAATATTGCAAGACCTATCATCATAAATGCCATTTGCTGAACTTTCATCTGACCTTTTTTGGGTTTTACCATAATGTGCATCCCGAATATTTATTTATTGAATTCATAGAGTTTGCACTTTGTGCAATTAAGGAAAGGTCTTCTGAGCCATTGAATTTAGAAAGTTCACTTCTGTATCCTGAAAACTCAACTGAGGAGTCGCACCCGACAGATATTAAGTTGAGAGACTTCTCCTGATAAATTTCTGAGAGTTTGCCTGCCCTTTTTACAAGCCTTTCAAGCTCGCACTCATAAATATCTTTGTCTGAAAAAATAGCTGCATACATCAAAGAATCCCCTTCGAAATAAACTGCCTCATTTTCTTTTTCAACAATTCTTAGATTATAGTTTACTTCAATGTCGCAGTCAGAGTTTGAATTAAAGCATATTTTTACAGACCCATCTGAACAGCTGCCGAATTCAAAATTTTTCACTTCCATATTTTTAAGTTCATTCTCTTTGTCTTGTGGGAATCCTTTAAAGCAGTATTTTTTTTGAGCATCTGAAAAGTAAATTAGGTTGGCAATTTTAAACGGAAAGTCAAAAGGTTTTGAAAAAACATAAAGTTCTTTTCCCTCAAGAACCTTGGGAAAAAAAAGATACTTGTCAATAGGGTCTATTTTTATGTTTTGGCTTGTCCATTTTTTATTTATGAATTCGTCAATCCATATTGTTTCTTTTCCAAAAGTTCCAAAAGAATTGCAATTGTGGTTTATCCTTGAGTTTACAGAAAGTGTTATTGTTATTGATTTCCCAGACTCAAGGCCGGTTTCAAGGGGGGTGAGCAAATTAAGAAGTCCTGTGCCTGTCGTTGCTGAGCTTATAGAATTTTGTATGTTTGCAGATTTATTTACAAAATATATTGCCCCGAAAAGAATTATCGCGCCAACAATTACGGCAAAGACCCATGAAAAAGAAATGTCAAGAAATCCCTTTTTGTTTTGCATAAATTAAACAGGGTTATTAAACTTTTAAAGTTTGTGAGAATCTTTAGGAAATCGGGTAGTTTAATTGATAAGAGGGGTAAGCTTCAAAATCAATCATTTCTTTATTTAAGAGAAAAAAGTTGAATATTTAAAATATGAAAAAAATAAATTTAGTTATAGGAAATGCCATAAATCTTAGTGAAATAATCAAAAAAGAATTAAGCGAGAGAATAAAAAACCCCAATTTTATTTCTTATGGTTCTTAAGTCTTTAAAGGTTGGAAGTCTATGTGGGGTGTTCTTTTTTGATAAACGCTTCATAAAAACATTTTTAATGCTCATCATGCTCTTCTAAATATGAAAAAAGAAGATAAAATAAAGGAAATAAAAAAGAAAATTACCCAAGTACTTAGAAAGAACAAGATCAAAAAGGCAGGGATTTTTGGGAGCTATGCAAGAGGGGAGGAAACAGAAAAAAGTGATATTGATATCCTAGTTGAAATAGACGGGAGTTGGAGCCTGATAGATTTAGCAAACTTAAAGATAAATCTTGAAAAATTGTTAAGTAGGGAGGTGGATTTAGTTGAGTATAATCTTATAAAGCCGGAGATAAAAAAGCAAATTTTGTCGGAGGAAATCCAATTGATATGATAAGAAATGTTCGGGTCTATATCAATGATATCTTGAAGTCAATAAGGTTAATTAAGTTATATTCAAGAAAAAAGTCTCTACAGGAATTCAAAAAGTATAAAAGACCAGGATGCAATTATAAGAAGGTTTGAAATAATTGGTGAAGCAATAAAGTCTCTCCCTGAAGATTTTAAGAATAATTATCCAAACATAAATTTTAAGGGTTTTGAAAAAGCAAGGGATTTTCTTTCTCATGTATATTTTGGGGTAAATGTTGAAAGATTATACCTTATGATTGAAAAGGATCTTCCTATCCTGGAAAGAGAGATTTTAAAAATAAAAAAAGAATTGTAAACTTAATTTTAGGCTTCCGAAACTTTAACAAGCGCTTCTCCGTATTGTTTTTCTAATAAAAAATTAACTTTTCCTTTTGAAGTGTTTATGCAAAGAAGGCTTCCTATATCTAAATGCTCTACATATTTTCCTGGGATTGGATGTTCTTCATAAAAATAAACGTTTTCCAAAGTTCCAGGTTTAAAGCAAATCTTTTTCACGCTTCTCGGGACAATATATTCAACCTCTTTTGAGGCCTGGGTGCTTTTCCAGACCTGATCAACATCAATATCAAGAGATTCATAAAATTTTGCAACGGTAACGTCATGCTGAAAAGCCAAAAACTTTTGAATTGCATAAAATGCAAAACCCAAAAAAGCAATTATTAAAATTATTGAAAAAATCATTCCGAATGAAATATTAAGTTGACCTTTTTTATTTAGGGTTATTTTGCTTAATTTCCTATTATTTAACTCCATCTTATTCATGGAAAAATCATGTTAACCTAATTTTTAAAGTTTCGGGAAAATTGACCCTGAAAAGGTCTACCCTTTACACGCATATAGTTGTATTGTAGAGGGTAAAAAGTAAATTTCGCTCTAAAATATAATTTGAAAATCAGGCAGAAGGCTTACTTTCAGCCCTTAAAATAATGCTACACTGGTTTGGTGAAGCAGGCTGGTTTCCGTAAATGTCCTGGCACTTTATGTAAAGAGTTGTTTCTGTTAACCATTCTAAAAGGTGATTGAACTGGTCATATGTAGATACTTTTTCTCCGTCGCCAAACTGGAAAAGGCAGTCAGAAGTTGAATATTCACATTCTGCTTTCTCGTTTGTTATTATTTTCATCTTTCCTTCCTCATAATATGCTCTTGAAATTAATGGAGGGAAAAGATCAAGGCTTACATTGAATTTTATTATTTCAACATCAGCGTTTCCTCCAAGGTCATCACACCTTATGTAATAAGTCTGGGGGTTAGGGTTTGTTGCAGGAACATAAACATTTGTTGAATGTTCTGATGATGAGGTGTTGTCAAAGATGGTGTATTCCCCATAAATTCCAGTTTTACTCCAATAACAAACTGCGCTTCCATCATAAACTCCTCCAAGTGTTTTTGCTTTCAAGTTTACTAAAGTTGGATCTGTATTCGAGGAAATTGTGGTTCCATTAGGGGAAGCCTCAATTATTTCAAGTGCTCTTGAAGAGGAGAGAGCATAAACGTAATCCTGTTGCATGGTATTCCTGTCATTAATCTCTTTCGTTGGTTGGTCTCTGCATTTAACATAATAATAAGTTTTGTCTGTAACTTTTATTCCAGTTAAGTTTGAAGTGCATGTGTAACCAAGCCTCAAATTAATTTGAGTTGGGTCGGTTACGCAGGTCATGTTGTATTCCATGTTTTCATAAGTTCTTCCAGAGGCAAAAGACCATTTACACTCCGAAGGCTCATTTATATTAAAGTCAACCTGTGCACCTGTGACATTAAATGCAACCTGTGAATCATTAAAGATACTTGTGCTTTCAACGTATGGAGGAGTAACATCAGGTCCTTCCTGAACGCACATTTTGAAAACAAAGTTTCCTATTTCTGAATTTCCCTGAGGGTCTTCACATCTTACATAAGCCGAGATAAAGTTGTCTTTTCCAACAGTATTATTTAATTCTGGAATTACCAGAGTTTGTGTGTGGTTGAACTTTAATGTGCTGCTTCCTCCAATATATGCTGCCATATCTTCATAAGATTCTCTTATGTCAAAACTAATTCTACATGATGCAGGTTCATTAAGTTTAACTCCGAAAGTGACTTTGCTGAATGGTGAAAGGCATCCATCCTTTGATTTTGTGTTTACAATATCAACACCTCTGTCAGGAGGGGCAATTGCATTGTCAGGTTTGTAAATATAATTTATATTTAATACATCCGGATTTGGTTCTATTATAGGAGGGTTTATATCATTTGAATTGTTCCAAAAACAAAAAGGTGTTCCGCTTTCTTCTGCGTCACTTGCAACAAAGTTGCAAGCCTGTCCAAGGCTTCTACACTGGTATTCAGAGCATGGAACTTCCTGATGGTTGCAAAGGTCACAATTCCCCCCGCCTGTTGATGGTTGCCACTGATTGCAATAATAAACAACTACTCCCTGTTCTGTTGTGTGCTTAATAAAGAAATTAATTATTAATGCAAGACCTGCAACAACCCATCCAGCAAGGGTGAATGAACCAAGAGTTGCCATATAGGCAATTGCTGCTCCAAATCCTCCCAACCCTCCTAAAGCATCCTGCCACTCAGGATTTGCCCCGATAGCCTCTCCTAACTTTTGAAATGCATACGAACCAAGAGTCGCCGAAGCGGCTGTTCCCAGAATGTTTAATGTTTCTTTACCAACAGAAGACCAAAATGTTGATGTTTCCGAATCAAGAGTTAGTTTGGTTCCTGCCTCTTCTGCAACAGGATTCATACTTGTAGGAGTTAAAAATTTGGGCACATACTGCAATCCATAAGGAATAGCAGATTTAATAAGATCTTCTGGAGTTGTTTTAGGGGTTTCAGGAGGCACACAGCAATAGGTTGTTCCCGGACATAAATCGGGAGCGTATTTTGAGCCTGGAACTTTCTCGTTACATAAACTATTTGCATTACTTTTTTTATTTGCTCCAAACTCATAACAAGTTCCTCCCATTGCAGTACATTTTGAGCCGGTCGGATCCCCCCCGCTAACACTCGGAATTCCCCCAATAAGCCATACAAATGCGAAAATTCCAATTAATAAAATTAGCGCCTGTGTTATTGCAATTGTTTTTATTTCTTTTTTCATTTTATCCAAAAGGAGTTGATTTTAAATATTGCTTCATGAAATTTTCAAAGTTAAATGTTCCCTTAGGAGTTTGAATAGTTTTTCCATCTGACTTAATGTAATCCCCTGATTTTCCGTCTGAAAGTAATTTTTCAGCAACAATTTGTATTGCTCCAGGGGTTCCTATATAACTCATCTTTGGTCCGCAGTCACCAAGACTCATGCACCTATTTTGCATTTCAGCAACCCATTCGGGTTTTATGTTTCTTTGACCTTCTCCTGGACCAACTATACATTCACTTCCCGAGGCAAAACTATATCCTCCCAACAAACTTTTTGAAATTTCATAAGGGCATGAAATTGTTCCGTATGAGCAAACAGCGTCGCCATTTCCTTCCCCGCTCCAAAAGTCAAATCCTGGAGGATTTAATGGAACACATGCTCCTCTTGTTGTTCCTTGCGTACTTTGTGAAGCAAGAGCATAATTGTTGGGAAGCCATTTGCAACTTCTTAAATTTCTGTCAAGGCAGTTGTATTCTTCTGTTTGAAGAGCACAATCCTGCCATATGTTAAGGGCACATACAGCATTTTTGAATCCTTTTTTGTCAGGAGTTGGAATCTCATCCTGAACGCAGATTTTTTGCCTTCCGTCGTAGCAATTGTCAATTGTAACTTCCCCATTGTAGCATGTTAATTTTTCATAAACTGAACCGGGAAGGTTTTCCTTTGAATTATCGGGCAATGAAGTTTTGCCATTAAATACATAATTTCCATCGTTTTCCTGGTCTGTTATTAACGGAACTCCTTCGGGAAGTCCGCACCATGATTCACCGTGCTTGTAAGTTTTTCCCTTGAAAGTGCATCCAAGGTCTTTACATAAGTTTTCGCCTATAGTAGGTTTTACAGCCCCGCTTTTTTCATAAGCCTTGCATGTGCTCCCGAGGGCAAAGTCGCAGTTTCCGCAAGAGGCAGAGTTTGCATTTGGTGAATCTGGATTACATGAATCTTCCTTTTGAACTATTTTTGACCAGTAAATTTTGTCTGTTGCTTGGGTTGCATCATAAATATTAGCAAGGTTTCCACACGTATCTAAAAAGTAAACTTCATTTTGGCCAACGACACATGTTGTTTGCTTTGAAGGTCCGCAATTTGTGTGAAGATCTTCATCAGAGCACAAATATCCTTCATAAAACTCAACGCCTGAATTTGAATCTTCTCCTTTCAAATCGTTGCATTCTGACTTTGTTGTCATTTTACACGTTCTTTCAGCACCAGTTTCATAAACGCATGCTCCTTTTTCTTCTCCGCCTGCACTTGCAATACATTCAATTTCAGAAGTTATTCCCAGATTAAAATTTGTATTTACTCCATAAAGAGCCGACAACTCTTTACATCTTACTTGGGTTGCAAGATTGGCTCCGCCTCCAAGGTAACAGCATCCCAACTGGCATTGGGGAATTTCTGAGGAAGGTTTTACATTCCATACTCCTTCAGAATTTTGGCATACAGTCTGGGAAACTCCGCTCTCACAAATTCCTTCCTGACTATCGTAGCATGTTCCTGCTTTACAAAAAGAAGTTGATTCACATGAAGTTGGAGCGCTCCTAAGACCTTTTGAAATGTCACATGCATTAATTGGAGCATTCTGGCACCACTGCCCCCCGCTTCCGTCGGCATTTGTCTTAAGTTTTTCACAGCAGACATTATTTTCAGCGTAAACAAAATTAGTATTTATTAAAATAAAAGCAAGAGCTAGGAAGATTCCCAAAAACGCGAATTTTATCATTCTTTTTTTCATGTTATTTTATTCTTAAGGCGATGGAATCCCAAGGGGCCAAATAATTTCACTTGATGCAAATTGAAATGTGTCTCCTGTCACCATATCTTTTATTATCCATATTCTTGTTTTTCCCCCGTCCGGAGAGGGATTCTTAATATCCAAATTTGGATAGTAATTCATAAAGTATACAGGGTCAGCGCTTCCGTATGCTGCTTCCCATGCTACTATTGTTCTTGCAAGAGAAGCAAGTTCAAAAAGATTATTATTCAGGACTACATCAAAATTTTCATACCTTTCTGGGGAATCTTTTGTTAAAGTTAAAATTGAGTCACTGTGCAGGATTATTTTATTGTGAGCAAGCTTAATGTTAAAATCTTTTTCTTCAAGGTTAACGCCAGTATATTTTTTTGTATAATCAACTTTCATTTCATCAAAGCATGAGTGCACTTTATTTTTCATAACTTCTTTCATTTCTTCTTCTATATGGTTAACCAAAAGTGCTTGCTGGGGAACGCATTTTAGCGTCGGCGAATCTCCATAAGGCTGAGTTGTATAACAAAGATATGCAACAGGAGTTCCCCCATAATTGAAGCTTGAATCAGGTTCAATACTTCCTCCCTGAAAACCTATCAATTCCGCATTTTCCCTTAAATTTCCTTCAATACAATTTTGAAAGTATGCCTGGGGAGTTTCTTCAAGCGGGCTTGTAGTTATTTTTATTCCCGGATAAAAGAAATAAATCAGAGTACCAAGAACAATAATAACAAGGGCAAGGATGACAAAAATTGTAACCTGACCTTTTTTATTAAATTTCTTCGCCCCTTTCATCTTTTTTAAAGGTTTTTTACATTTATAAATATTTCAATTAGAGAGTGGTTAATTTATTGTCTAAAGAGGTCAATTTAAAGTTCCTGAAAGGGGGATATCATATAAATTGCTGTTATTATATCTAGAATTATTAGTTTTATTTCCCTCTGTTTCATTCGCTATTCCTGTTACATTTGTTAAATTTAAATTATTATTACCCGTGGTTCTGTTTGAAATATTGCTGTCATTATGGGTTGTATTAAAGTTTCCTGATTCATTAAATTCTCTTGTAAAGTTTGATATGTTTGTGTTTGTCGAATTAAAATTTTCTGTTAGGTTTCCGTTTCCTGCGCATAACCTTTCCCTTTCAGGACTTTTGTTTTCAGTTCCGCATGAATTTAAGTCAGAGCACACCCTTTTTTCCTTCCCTTCCGAATCACATTCGCTCCATTCACCGCAACTCCAGTTTTCAATGCATCTTTTCTCTATCTTTTTCATGTATATTTCAGGAATTCTGTCGGTTATGTTAACAAGTTTTATGTAAAGGTCGCTTTCTCTGTCTCCGTCAACATCGACTTCTTTTTCTTCTCCAATAGTTAAGTTAATCTCAATTGGCTCGCTTTGTATAATCAGGCTTACTGAATCTTCAGTTACAGAATTTATCTTTATTGTGTGGGCCTTGTTATAAAGTGAAAAGCTTATGTTTCCCCCTTCAGGAATATTTATATTTGCCCCTGCTATAATTTTTCCTTCGCTGATTTGAACATTTGGAGCAGTCAGGACAAAAAAAATAAAAATTCCGGCAACGAGAATTACAGGCAGGGAAGCATAAAGCCATATGCTTTTCCTTGAAATTTTTTGGGTCAAAACAAGACCTCCTCCGCCCTCGTTTATGTCCTGCGCGTATTTTATGCTGTCTTCCACATCCTGTTTGGCATATCCCTGATTTCTCAGCATATCCTTAACTGTATTAACATCAAAACCTCTTTTAAAATTCTGGTTGGCTAATTCAATGAGCTCTTTTTTTATCATCTTGTTTAAAAAGAAATCCAAACTACTTAAATTTTTTCAATGGTTAATCCTTTGCTCGGACCAACACTTCCTATTAATATTCAATTCGCAAAGTGTTAATCCTCTTCTCGGACAAGCACTTTATATTAATCTTCTAATATTACTAAAGTGCTAATCTTCAGTCTCAACTCTCGGAGCAAGAAGAAAACTAAGGTTCAAGTGCTCGGAAATAAAGTCAATTCTTAACGGATGGTCTTCCGCAAATTTTAAAATTGTTTCGGGAAACTGTTTTCCCGCTTTCGTGAATTTCTGAAGATACTCAAGGCTGTACCTGACATGGCAGTCTTCGGCATCAATCTTTGCTTCATCAGATGAAAATTCGGTCCTTGCCGAGTTTGTTTCCTTTGACTCAATTATGAATTTACCCTCCTTAATTATAAAGGAGCAGGCATCCGAAACAACAAGGCAGTCTTCAATTGAATCAATTAAATCCTGGGAATTCATAATAATCTTTGATGAAAATTCAAGGTGCTCCGGAAATTCTTTGTCTTCTCTTTCAACTTCAATTAAGTTAAGGGTAAATAAACGATTTATTTTGTCTTCAATTTTTATCTCAAGATAATTTTCCTTTTTTTCTAAAATAAGTGAGGCTGTTTTTGAGACCCTCTTCAAAATTTTTTTAAGGTTTTCAAGGTTTACCCCCAGGACATCATTTCCTGATTCAAACTGGCTAAATGCGCTTTTTGGAATTTTCAGTGAAACCATTGAAATGTTTCCGGGGTCAATTGCTACGACGGAAAGTCCGAATTCATTTATTTTTATTCTTACTTCAAGGACTAAGTCCGAAATCAATTCTATTGCTTTTGTAAAAAGTGCAGGATTGTCAATTTTTAATTTCATATTAATTCAAGTATGGTTCCTTTTTTAAGTATTTTGATAGTTATTTGGGATGGTGAAGGGATTTTTTTAAAATAATCTTTTCAGTGTTTTGTGATTAGCCTTTATTAATTCCCCCTAATTTTAGAGGAATTTCTCCTCAAAACAAATTTATATAAATCTTTCAACACCTTGTTTTTTAATGGAAAAGGCGGAAAAGTTTTGATGGAAAATTTGCAAAGGTCTGAAAGGGAGCCCCCCGGCCCCAAAGAAAAAAAGATAAGAAAAATTACTCAGATGTATTATTCAAGGCTGGATGTGCAAAAGGCAATTTTTGAGTTTTCAAAAAACAGGGAAATTTCGCCAAGGTACTATGAAGGTTTTGGGAAGAGGCCCGACACTTTTCAGTTTAAAGGGGATGTTTTTAGCCTTGCAAAAAAAGGCGCAACCTCTTTTCATTCTTCTGAAGAACTTTGGGAAGACCCGCTTAAAATTGAAACCGGAATGGGAAAAAAGGATGCTGATGACATTAGAATAGGCTGGGATTTGTTAATTGATATTGACTGCTCTCAGGGGATAAAATATTCAAAGCTTGCAGCAAGGGCAATAATTGAAACTTTCAGGCAACATGGGATAAAAAATGTTGGGCTGAAATTTTCGGGCAACAAGGGATTTCATATTTTCCTTCCCTGGAAGGCTTTTCCAAAATCAATAAACGGGATTGAAATAAAAAATCTTTTTCCTGAAGTTCCAAGAAAGTTAATTGCATACACAAAAAATTATTCTGCCCCGATTTTAAAATCAATTCTTCCCAATGAATATGAAAAGGAGCTTGAAGGAAGCCTTAAAACAGGATTTCTTTGCAGGACATGCGGTGAATTTGCAGAGACGTACAGGTTTGTTGAATTCAGGTGTGAGAAGTGCCAGGTTTTTGAAACAAAAAAATTTAAGATAGGGACAAAAGGAAAAATTCCGAAGTGCTACAAGTGTAAAAGTGAAATGAGCTTTAAGCCCCTTAAAAGATTTATTGAATGTGGAAGGTGCAAACTTGATTCAATCAAAAATCCCGAAAACTTTTCGCATGAAGAAAAGGATATTTATTCTCTTATGGGACTTGATTTGATTTTGGTTTCTCCACGGCATTTATTCAGGATGCCATACTCCCTTCACGAAAAAACTTCTCTTGTGAGTGTTGTTATAGACGAAAAAGACCTTGAAAATTTTGAGTTTAAAGATGCTGACCCTCTGAGGATTAAAATAAAAAATTTCATACCCGAAGTTAAAGAAAACGAGGCGGCAGAATTTGTTATGCAGGCTCTTGACTGGGCAAAAAGCGCCGGAATAGACAGAGAATCTGAAAAACGCATTGGAGGAAAATATGAAAACTTCAGGCCTGTAAAAATTGAAAATCTTACAGATTTACAATTTCCCCCATCAATAATAAAAATACTTGAGGGAGTCAAAGACGGAAGAAAAAGGGCTCTTTTTATTTTGATAAATTTTTTCAGGAGTGTGGGATTGCAAAAGGAGGATCTTGAAAAAAGGATTTATGAATGGAACGATAAAAACGAGGTTCCCCTCAAAGCAGGTTACATAACTTCGCAGTTGAGCTGGAGTTATAATCATAAAATAATTCCCCCTCCAAATTTTGATAAAGACTATTACAGGGGAATAGGGATTCTTCCAACATCTGAAGAGTTTAAAATGAAAAATCCAGTGAACTATGTCCTTAAAAAAAATTTGAGGGAGGGTAAAAAAAACAATTGATTTTTTGTTCTGTACCATCTTCCAAAATATGCTGTAAAATTAAGAAATATTTAAAAGGACTATTGATGTAATTTAATCATGAGAAAAGAGGGGTGCGTATTTGCTGTCTTATTTTTAATTTCAGTTTTTGCAGTTGCAGGGGTTCTTGCAGATGAGACCGCAAACGTTCAGAAGGCTTACACTTGCGTTGAAAACCTTATTAACACGACTAAACCCTGTTCAGTCTTAAGCACGGAAGAAAAAATATTCTCTCTTCTTTCTGTCGGGAAGTGTAAAGACGCACTTATCCAGGATATGAAAATTGGAAGAAGCCCATCTTCCTGCTGGCCTGAAAATAAAGGAGGCTCAGTATGTGATATTGAAATGACCTCAAAAGTAGTTCTTGCATTGGACAGCGTCGGGGCAAACACAACGGCTTCACAGGAGTGGCTTTTGGCACAAAAAGGGGTTTCAACAGACTTAGACTGGTTTTTGGAAATTGACAGCGAAGATGCTATAACCTGTCAGATTACTTACGAAACAAATCCGGATTCTTCTTTATCTCTTACAGATTACGTGATTAATATAGGAAGCGACAAAAAAATAGATAAGGATGCAGGAAGCTGTTTGACAAGAGCAAACAACAATTACTGGTTTAGTATTTCTCCGGGTTGCTATGACCGTGAATTTCAGATATCCTGCGACGCGCAAAATTCCGGCGACGACGGGGATTTTATTTCAACAGTTCTTTACCGTGAAAAAAATTCTCCGACTTTTCATGTACTTGATTATGTTCAGAGTTCGGCAGGAGGAATAACAACGGAAAGCGTAACTTCATATTGCTTTATTTCGGCAGGAAAATGCGATTATCTTGGGAGTCTTTGGGCTTCTTTTGTTCTTGACACCGTCGGGCAAAGCGTTTCAGACTTTTTGCCTTATCTTGAGACTCTTTCATCAAACAATAAGAATTTTTTCCCGGAGCCCTTTTTATACATCTTGACAAATAATCTTGAATTCAAAACAGAACTTCTAAACAGAATAATTTTTCATAAGTACTGGGAAATTTCAAGAGGAAAATATTATGACTCCGCTCTTGCGCTTCTTCCTTTTCAGGGGGATAACAGTTTAACAGAAAAGCAAAATGCCAAAAACTGGCTCTTTGGGATTCAACAGCCCAACGGCTGCTGGGATAACAACAATATTGTTTCAAACGGCTTTTTATTATACTCCTTGTGGCCAAGGGATAACCACCCGCTTCCTCCCGAATTTCATTCATGTTTTGATTCTGACGGAGGTCAGATATGGAACGTTTCTGGAAGCGTGACTGTTAACAATATTGTTAATGGAACTGACTTTTGCACTAACAGAACTTTGACTGAATACTTTTGTAAAGCAGATAACAGAAGTTCTTCTATAGATGTATTGTGCACAGATGGCTGTTTAGAAGGGGCCTGCCTGACAAACAATATAGGAAATATTACATGCGCTCAGGCTGGTTTTGACTGTATATCAGCAGGAACTTTTTGTAACGGGACAATTGAGTCTTCATACGTCTGTTCAGGAGCAGATATTTGCTGTAATCCTGCACCTCCCGACGACGATGAAATTACATGCTCTGAACTTGGAGACACTTGTGTTCCTGAAGGAACATGTTCAGGAACCTTGAACACTGAAGGGACTTGCTCAAGCGGGCAGGTTTGCTGTGATACAACTCCTTCAAATAACAATGAGACTGAATGTGAACTTGCAGGTTACACCTGTACTTTCTCATCAGCATGTACTGGTTCATTTGTTCCAGGTTATGATGACTGCCCCGGAATCCAAAAGTGTTGTGACATTGCTACAGAAAAAATAACTTGTTCAAGATTAAATGGAATAATTTGCTCAGATAATCAATTTTGTTCAGGGGGAAATAGTATTTCTACAGATGATTTGTTTCATGATCAGACGTGCTGCCTTACCCCCGGAACTTGTGAAACTCGAACTGTCGGGGCAACATGTGAAGACAATTTAGGCATATGTTCTTCATCGTGTGCGGAAGGTTATTCTCCTGACAGCGCTTACACTTGTAGCAACCCAGCGTATTTTTGTTGCATGGAGTCAGATGATAATCCTTCTGCTAATGGAAGTTATTGGTGGATATGGGTTTTGTTTGCACTTGTAATAATTGTTGTCGTTGGAATTCTTTACAGAGATAAAATAAAAGAGTTTATACAAAAATCAAAAGCAAGAAGAAGCGGCGGAGGAGGTATATTTCCAGGAAGAGGACCCGGGTTTCCTCCAAGATTCCCTCCATCTTACGACAGAAATCCAAGGATAGGCGCACCCATTCAAAGGAAAATAATTCCCCAGGAAAGACCCCCTGAAAGGCGGCCTATTCCAAAGCCAAAGTCTCCCAAAGAACTTGACGAAGTTTTGAAGAAACTAAAAGAGATTGGGAAATAAATTTTATTGTTTCCAAAAAATTAAGAAATCTTTAAAAGATTGGATAATCTAATTTAATTATGAAAAAAGTAATGTTTGCATTTATTTTTTTACTTCTGACTTTAAGTTTTGTTTCATCAGCTGCAGTTGAAACAAAGGCAGACTATTCACGCGGTGAAAATTTTATTGCAAGAATTTCAGGAACATTTTACAATCCTCTTGCAAAGTCAAATATATATTTTTACAGGGGCCCAAATGCGGTTTCTTTCGGGGTTTTTTCACTTGAGGAAATCGAAGGGGATTATTTTGTTTATTTTACAATTTCACCCGACAGAACTCCTTCAAATTATTCAATTGTTGTAAAAGGTGCTACTTATTACAATGGAAATCAGTGGGTAAATGAAGACTTCGGCGCAAACTTTGAAATTCCGGATAAAAAAGTATTTGCTACGGTTTCTCCGGCGTTTTCAGTTTTAAACAAATCTTCATATAACCTTACCATTCAGAGTTTAAACTTTGACAATAAAATAAGCGTGTCTTATGGACCTGAGGAAAGTACCTTTGGAAATGTAATCCTCAATCCTGGAGAGAAAAAAAATGTCACACTCTTAACCCCCTCCAGAGGTTTTGAAAATATTATTTTTACAAATGGAACTGACTCTTATTCAGTTTTAGTTTATTCTACTTTTGATGGGGTTCCTCCGCCTCCCTATAACGGGACAGTTGAGCCTGAAAATGAATCCACCCAAAACGAAACAAATGAAAATTCCCCAAGCTTCTGGGATATTTTATTTGGAAATACAAATAATGATAAAAACAATTCAGTTCAAAATGAAACAAATGAATCAAATCAGGATTTTTGGGATATTTTATTCGGGAATAATGAAACAAACAAAACTTCCAATAATTACACAAATATAACAATAATTAATAACAATTCAAATGGAACTTTAAGCCTTAAAACATGTTCAGAACTTAAGTTTAAGATTTGCAACGACGATGAAAAGTGCGAAGGAGCTCTTGTAAGTGCAAAAGATGCCCAATGCTGCAACGGAAACTGCGTTGCTAAAGATTCAGATTCCGGGATTTGGGGAACAGTTGGCTGGATAATTCTGGGAGCCGCTGTTTTGTTTTTTATATGGTTTTTTATGTTTAAGTTTAGAAGAACAAGAAGAATTCCCTCAAGGTTTGGAAGAAGATTTCTTTAAAACTATTTTTTGCTTTTCTTTGGAGTTTTTTCCTTATTTTTTTTTGAATTCTCTTTTTTATTTTCAGGTTGTTCAGCATTTTTTTCAATGGAGGTACTTTGGGGATCGGCTTTGTCTTGCTTTTGCATTTGAATCTGCATAATTCTCACGAGTTCTTCATATTTATGAAGTCTCCTTGTGATCTCATTTAACATTTCACCAAAATCAAGATTTTTGAAAATAAAGTTTTCGGGTTCTATAACTTCTATATGGGATGGCATATATTTGAATACAAGAACAGGGAGAATTGCGGGGCTTTCAACTTCAACTTCAATTTCAGCAAATGAAGTAAACAAATCTTTTTCTTCTTTTACATGATGAGGTTCATTAATTTTTTTAGTATTTAATTTCACTCCTTTTTCCTCGTTTATTTGCTTAATAAGGCTCTCAAGTGTTTCTTTTAAGTAACTCTCAGGCCTTCCAAGAACTTCTATAATCATCAGTGCCGTAATTTTTTCAATTTTGAAACTCATTTTTCTTTTTTTTAGGCTTTATTAGGTAAAGGAGTCCGAGAAAAACACAAAACGCAATCAAAAAGTATTTTATGTAATCTGCGCTTCCTTTTTCTTCCTGGGAGTCGTAGGTTTTTATACTTTTTGGAGTCAAATAAATAGGAGTTTTGTTTTCCTCAATGTAAGTTATATTTTTAACAGGGTCATTAAGAAGAGTAAAGTTGTAATATGTTCTGTTATCATCGTTTTTATTGTTTTTATCATTATCTTTTGAATCTTCTTCTTTCCCTTCATTGTTTACACATGCAAGCCCCTGGTCTTTTATTTTTTGCAGTGTTACTTCCCCGATTCCATTGACATCTATAATTTCATCAATAGAATCAAACGGCCTTGCATCAATTATAGCCTGTGCTTTTACAGGACCAATCCCATCAAGTTTATCAAGTTCTTCAATTGATGCGCTGTTTATATTAATTTGTCCGCTCTCGCATGAAGCGTAGGTAAAATTCACAAAAACTAAGAAAAGCAGGATTAAAACTATTCTTTTCATTGAATTTTTAGAAAATGAAAACTTTTAAGGTTTATTAGTCTCTTTCATATACTTCTCTTTGAAATCAATATACTCAATTTCCGTTTTTTTCCCATTCTTTTTTGCCTTTGCAATCCAAATGTCAGAAAAAATTTCTTTTTCTAAATACCATTTGCATTTTTCTTTTTCTTCTTTTGAAAGTATTCCGTTAATTTTGACTTCAACACCAATTACACTATAAAATCCGTCGTGAATATGTGCAATCGAGACAAAGTCAGGAAATCCGGTTCCAATTGTCATGAATTTTGTAAAAGGATTAAACTTCCTTTTTGCAATTATTAATCTTCTTTCATCAAGGTCAACATTGTTTCCCCATTTACTGATTATCCTGCCTTTTTCTTCCAAATCCCGCCTTACTTTTAATTCAAATCTTGCTCCTTTTGCCCGTGATGTTCGTCCTTTTTTTATCTGGATTTTTTTCTTCGGTTTTGGAATTCCATTTTCCCAGGAAATTTCATATTCAGGGCTGTTGGCTTTTTTTATAAGTTCAATTCCTTCTTTTTTTATCTTTTTCATAAAATAACAAAGGGGTTGCAGGTTAAAAATTATTTCCCTGCCAAAAAGAAGGCGTTCTCTTTAAAATATATTTTGAACTATTTATTACTAAATCTATTGAAAATAAGCCCTATTGAAATAATTATCAAGACCACGGGAATCCATGGAATGTCAATCATGAGAATTTTGAGCTCGTTTAAGAACCAAAAAATCGAGTAAACTAAAAGGATAAATGCAAGAATTGGAAATTTTGATTTTGCCATTTTTAATTTTTTGTTAATTACAGATCACGAGCCTGAAGGGTTCGCCTTCCGTTTGCTTTTGCCCGTTTTATTGCATTGCCCAGCATTTCCTCAACTTTTATTTCAAGAGCAGTTCCGATTTCCTCGGCAACAGAAGTCACTTCTTCATTTTCTTTTTGAAGATTTTTTACTGCCTCTTTTATATTTGATTTTACAACCAATCCCATAAAAAAATTAGGAAAGAGATGTTTATTAAATTTTTGGGAGAACTATTGAATACCCATAAACAAAGTTTAAATTTTTGGGTGGCTTATTCTACGCTAATCCAATTTCATCCTTTATTTTTTTAATTCCTTCAATAGAACATAAAAAAAGTTCATCAAGTGTGAGGCCCGCTTTTTCAATTTCTGCAATTATCTCTCTCCGGCATCCTGCGGCAAATGTTTTGTCCCTGAACTTTTTTTTCAATCCTTTAACTTCCATGTCCGTTATCTTTTTTTCTCTCATTAGGGCATAAGCATAAACTAATCCTGTTAAAGTTTCAGAAGAGGCAAGCACCCATTCTATTTTTTTATTTCTCACTTTATTTTTTAACTCGGGCAATTCAGGAAATCCATATCCATGCGAAAGGACATTTTCTATAAACTCTTCATTAAAGTCAGCCCCACGCAAAATTTCAGGGGCTTTAGTAAGGTGGGACGAAACATCGTTTTTTGTAAGAGTCCAGTCAACATCATGAAGGAGCCCAAGCATTCCGTAATAATCAGGGTCTTCACCGAGTTTAAGAGCAACTTCCCTCATGACGGCTTCAGACATAAGGTAATGAATTAAGTCAAACTCTTCAGGGTTTTGGGATTTCAGGATTCCAATGGCTTGAGCGCGGGTTATTGGTAAATTAGACATAGAAGGGATAAATAAATCAGTTTTAAATAAATTATGGGGCTAAATTATTTTTTATAAAATTTAACTAAACCATCCCAGTTTCTCACTTCGTGGGAGGCGTTTTATCTCATATTCACATTTGCATGCTTCAGATTTGTCCGTGCACCCTTTTGCCTTAAGAATTCTTTTGAAACCTTTTTTGTAAACATATTTACTTCCCTTTCCTGTTGCATGCGCTTTCATTCGCGAATTAATGTCATTTGTGATTCCTGTATAAAATGAACCATCCATGCACTCAAGAATATAAACGTGCCACTTCTTTTTCATTATTGTTTTAATGAACCTTTGCTTAAATTAGTTTTGGGAAATAGAAATATTTAAAAAGTATACAGTTATATACAAAGGTATAGATATTGATAATTTGACAATGGAAAACGAGACAACAATAAGGTTAAATACCAATACAAAAAAAGAACTTGACCTCTTTAAGCAATACAAAAATGAAAGCTACAACGAGTTAATAAGAAAATTAATTTACATTGCAAAGATGTGCGAAGATGAACCTAAATTATCCCAAAAAGCAATCAAGGAAATCAAAGAATCAAGAGAAAGAATTAAGAAAGGAGAATTTTATACTGAAGAAGAGGCAAAAAAAATCCTCGGGTTGTAGGATGTATGAAATCCGGTTTGATAAAAAAGCGCTAGATTTTCTCAATAAACTGGAGAATAATATTAAAGAAAGAATTTGGGATAAATTGCAGGAGTGTAAAATTGATCCTTTCAGATATTTAAAACATTTAACGCAGATTGACGGTTAATAAATTAAGAGTTGGGAATTACAGAATAATAATTGATGTTGAAGAGGAAACCAAAGTTTTGTTTGTTGAAAAAATTGGGCACAGAAAAAATATTTATGATTAGAAACTCATAAAAACTCCCCCTTCTTTAACCAATCATGATTGACTCAACAACTATAATTTTTCTTGTTATTCTTTTGATTGGCGTTGTGATTGCATATTACATGGGTTCAAAAGTAGGTGCGGGAAAAAAGCACAGGGAATGGGAATTGTCTTTGCCTGAATACAGAAAAGAGGCGATAATGAAATCCCGAGCAGTTTTAGGAGGTCAGTTCAGCGAAAACTTGGCCCCTTACCTTCCGGACTTTCCGTACAGCCCGACCGAATGCAGGTTTTTGGGAAAACCGACTGACTTTATTGTTTTCAAAGGAATGGATGAAAAAAAGATTGATGAAGTTGTGTTCGTCGAAGTAAAAAGCGGGGATTCCAAACTCTCTTCTCAGGAAAAGAATTTGAAAAATGCGATTGAAAAGAAAAAGGTTAAGTTTGAGGAATACAGGATTCCAAAGGACTTGACAAAGGGGGAAAAATAGGGGGATATTTTTAAGAATTTATGTGTTAACTTATTAATATTTTAAAACGGGACTTTTCTCCATTATGTGAGGGATTAAGATATTTGCCCTCTCAAGAGATTTTCCATCATCAATACTAAATTTTATCGCATCCATGTTCCTAAAATTAACAATATCCATTTTTATTTCCCTTATCTTGGAAATTTCTATTATTTTTGAGAGAATTTTAGTAAGAACATCAGACACATTAATAATTTGCATTGCAACCAAATTTCCCTTTTTATCGAAATCTAAAACAAAATTGCCCATTTCTACCGCTCCTGCTGATTTTTTGCCTTCCAGGTATATAAATAAATCATCATTATCTAAATCGTAATCAAAATCAAAAGTTTCCATTTTTAGCCTATTGCTCTTTGCCAGTCTCTATTTATCTTAATAATTGTGACTATAATAACTTTCCCATTTATGGTTAAGGCATATTGATTACATGCATGTTTTGAATAAGCAAAATAGCAGTCGTATTTTTCCTCTCCCTTAAATTTTGCATCTTGTTTTTGGATATAAACAAGTCTGAACGGATTAATAACATCATTTTTGACGTCCTCCAAATAAACATCTCTCAAAATTGCTTGCAACTTTGCATGGTTAGTAAAGATTATATCTTCTTTTGAATAACTTTTTAATTTTTCTTTAAATTTTTCTAATTTCATGGAATATTTATTTTTTCTTCTCAAGCATTTCTTCCGCCTCGGGTCGCATCAAAGGAAAAACCTGACATTCACGGATAGGGCGGTTCATCAAAAACGCAAATAATCTTTCTGAAACTCCAAAGCCACAGGCTGGGGGCATTCCGTATTTTAAAGCTTCAACAAAACTCTTGTCGTGATCCATGGCGTCTTTGTCTCCTTTCTCCCCGAGTTTTCTTTGTTCAATAAAGCGTGCTTCCTGGTCGGCGGGGTCGTTTAATTCGCTGTAGCCATTTCCAACTTCACTACCTGCAATAATAATCTGAAACTGCTCAACTTTATGGGGGTCTTTTGGATTTCTTTTTGCAAGAGGAGCAAGTTCAACAGGTTGCCCTATTAAAAATCCGGGACCCGAAAGTTGTCTTCGGCAATACTTCCACAGGGCGTCAATAAGTTTCCACTTTTCAAGCGAGGGGTCGTAGTCAAGTTTAGGCCCTTTAGGGTCATCCCTTTGGGACAATTCTTTTAGTTTTTTCATAATTTTGGGTTTTCCAGATTTGTAAATGTCAATCCCCGTTTTTTCTTTAATGGTTTTTTCAAAATCATGCCTTGCCCATTTTTTTGAAAGGTCAATTTTATACCCTCCCCTTTCAAATTTTAAGGTTCCTAAAACGGCCTTTGCAACATTTTTATACATTTCTTCAACAAGTTTCATTCCGTCTTCGTAATTTGCATATCCCCAATAAAATTCCATTTGGGTATAGTCCTGCAGATGTTCAGCATCCATTCCTTCATTTCTGAATTGGCGCCCAATTTCAAAAGTTTTTTCGTATCCGGCTACAAGAAGTTTTTTTTGCCAGAGTTCCCCCATCGAAATTCTTAAATATACATCAAGGTCAAGCGCATTGTGATGAGTTTTAAATGGAGTTGCTGCTGCACCCCCTGCAGAATTTTCAAGTACCGGGGTTTCAACTTCCAGAAATCCTTTTTTTGTTAAGAAGTTTCGAATTTCCGACCAGAAAATTTGCTTTTTTATGAATATTTCTTTTACCTCTTCGTTCATTATTATGTCTAAATATCTTTTTCTCAAGCGCTCCTCTTCATCCTGAATCCCTTTGTGCTTGTCCGGTAGCGGAAGGAATGACTTAGTTAAAATATAAAGTTCTTTTACAAGAAGTGAAACTTCTCCCGTTTTAGTTTTCATGGGATTACCTCGTGCCCCAACAATATCCCCAGAGTCAACTTTTTTGAAGAGTTCAAGAGCTTTCTTTGGTGTTCCTTTGTCCTGAAAAACTAATTGAATATTTCCTTTAAGATCCTGCAAAGTCACAAAAGAAATCTTTCCAAAATCTCTTGTAGTCATGACTCTTCCCGCAACAACTTTACTTGATTTGGATTTTTCTTCACCTTTTAATTTTGAATAATTTTCCTTTATCTCTTTAGACCAGTTTCTTTTTTCATGCAGGGAAAATCTGTCAGGATATGGATTAATTCCTGCCTTTTTTAATTCCTCAATTTTTTTTATCCTTTCTTCGATGATTTGTTCCTCACGTCCCATGTTTTATATTATGAAGAGGCAATTTAATAATGTTTTCTTAATTGATATTTTACCCTCGCTCGCTTTTGCCCTGCTAACTTTTATTACAACAAGAAAATTTAGGGGAGTTTAAACTTTTTTAATTTCATTTTGGTGTTAATAATCTTTGGCGGAGCGCCTTAACAGAGTTTGGCGCGGAGCGCATCAATAAACCAAAAAGCGGGAGCGAAGCGCATGGGCAGGTGTTTTATCTTTTCTTCCCGAACTTTTCATCCAATTTTTTGTTTAAGAGGTAGTCAGCGTATTCTTGGTATTTGTCGCTTCTTTTGACGTGTTTGTAAGTTATTTTTTCAAAGTGGTTCTGGAGTTTCTGAACTTCAAGAAATAATTTCATAAGGTATGGATTTTTCACGCTGTATTCGCCTAAAAGTTGTTTTACAACAAGTTCAGAGTCAAGAATAGAAGTTATTTCGCCCTGTGTGTGTTTTGATGCAATTTCAAGAGCTTTTATAAGAGCAGTATATTCAGCAATGTTGTTTGTCACCGGCTTTTTCAAAACCTCCGCATGTTCTTCAAGTATTTTTTCGCCATCTCTTACAATTATTCCTATAGCAGAAGGTCCGGGGTTTCCTCTTGCTCCGCCGTCTGAATTAGTGTATATCATTTTTGAAAAATTGAAAAAATCTTTCGACTTTGTTCGCAGGTCTTATGGATTTTTTATAGTTTTTTAAAGAAATTTCTATTGTTTCTAGAGGTTTAATAAGTTTTTCTGAAACATATTGATAGGGTGTTGATACGCATTTCAGAAAGTTTTGTCTTGGAAGGATATAAAGATAAATTTTTTCATTGAGTGTATATTCTTTGCCATAAACTATTCCTTTAGGGATTACCAAATCTTCCTCTATTTCAATTAAAACCAATTTTGTAAGAAGATTGAAGGGTTTAACAGATTTGAGAAATCCCATCACAATTGCAAGGTCTTTTATGTCCGTGGCATAGACGGCCGTCAGATTATTTTCTTTAATATTCCTCGAATCATTTGCCTTTTTTGGAACTAAATAGTCTTCAATTAGGGCTGTACTCCCATGGTATAAAAAATTTTTTTTCATTCCAAATTTGCAAAAATAATTTTTTATTAAAAATTTATCTTTATATCCTCCATATCCTCATTGAAATGTCTGAGCCGTGAGATTTCTTCCATTGAGGGTCTTTTGATTTGTGTTCCTGGTATTTTTCAAATGCACTTATAGTCGCTTTAAAAATATCCTCTGCCTTAACATCGGCTTCAAAATCTCCATAAGTTGTTTCACCAATTATTGCATAAAAGTTATATTCCTTCTTTTCAATTTTAGAGTTTCCATGATAAAGAGATTTGTCTTCCATTTTTTTATATATGTAAAATCTTAAATGATTTAAAGTCCTGGAATTTTTCCTCTTTTTCTTCAACGTTTTTTATTTCTGAATGCTTTGGGCCCTTTTTGCATATCTCAATCATTTTTCTTACGTCATCAGGGTTTCCTTCTATAAAAACTTCAACTCTTCCGTCTTCAAGATTTCTTACAAAACCCTTTAAGTTTAGGTTCTCGGCATTCTCTTTTACAAATCCTCTAAAGAAGATTCCCTGGACTAATCCGGTAATGTAAAGGCGCACAGATTTTTTCATAAGAAAAGAAGGGATAAGTCGATTTTAAATTTTGTGATATATATTTTTGAGTAGGAATTTATTTTTAAAGAGGGTTTTTTTAATTAATTTATGAAAATAATAAAAGGTGTTGACTTTAGTTATTTTAAAGATATTTTAACTCTCGAAGAAATTATAAAATCATCTTTTGATGTTGCACTCAAAAATAGAAGTGCTTATTAATCTTGGAAACTTAAAATTAAAATGGTAAAAATAGTTGATATCACTGAAGAAGAGAATAAAAAGGAAAACCTTCTTGAAGAAAAATTGAAACTCATGAAAAAACATTTTTATAAAAACATCTATTCAATCAACCACAATCATCTTGGCTTAAGTTTTTATGACAAGAGCGAAATAATAATGTTCCTTTTTGATTTAAAAAACAGGCTGACTGTCTACAAAAAAATTCCTGAAGAAAAACTTCTTAAGTTTGGTAAAGAGTACGAAAAAATATTTGGAGTGAAAGATTTTGAAATAATAACTGACTACTCCAAGTTATAACCCCCTAAAATCAAGTTCATTATTCACAACTGCAATGGTTTGGGAGGCAAAATATATTTTAGGCCCTATTGACACAGGAGTCATAATTTTTTTAAGGCGTTTCATCTCTTTTTTAGGAAGTCCGTCGTGGTCCCCAAGGATAAAACAGCAGTCCTTAGGAATTTCTATTTCCCTTATTGATTTTCCGTTTTTGTCAAGGATAAAACATTTAGTATCTTTTTGTAAAATTTCTTCAATAACATTCAAAAAGCTTTTTTTCTCAATAAAGCATCCCGGAAAAACTCCAGTTTTTTCTCCAGGCCTGTATTTGTATAAAATCTTCTTTATTAAATTTCCGACATCTTTTTTTGAAATTTCGAGTTCATCGGTTACTGTTATTTCAATGTGCTTTGGCGGGTCAGGCATTCCGTAAAACACAAAGTGGAAAGTGACGTCTTTTCTGAATCCATGTGACAAAAAAATCCCCTGTATAAATGAATGTATTGCAATGTCCATTCTTCCGGCTTTCATAAGGTCTCCTTCACTGAGGGCTTTTCCCGATGTCGCAGCCGAGTTTGAAAAGTAAAGGAATTGTCTCATTATTTTTTTTAGAAACGGCTCTTAATAAGTTTATCTTATTCTTTTGGAATCTCATCTGCTCCCATTATTTCTCAATTCCTGAGTATCCTTTTTCCTTTCTTTTTTAGGGAAAACAGATGGGGCTTCTTTATCACTATTTTTGTTTGGGAAAGGAAAATGCAAATAGGGGGGATAGTAGTAATAGTAGTTTCTAAAGGAAGGAGTAATTGAGTAAATTTTTAAGCCCCAATAAAAATCATAATTGTAGGGATGCGGGTCATAAATGTTGGGAATTCCATCACAATCGAAATCCAGCAATTCTAAGGGGTAGTTAAGTTCTTTTTTAGGATTTTTTGGGACTTCAAAAACAGAATAACACCCGGAAAAAAATAAAACAGCAGCTAAAGGAAAAACCAACCTTGACAGAAGCCCCTTCTTTTGCATATTTTAATATGTATAATAAAGTATATATATTTTTCTAGAAAGATAAGAGGAATTTAATTTCCGGAAAGTTTTTCCCTTTTTTCTTCAATGCTTTTATTGAATTTTTTAAGGTTTTCTCTGTATTCAGAAGAATCAACATAAGTTTCTTTTATTAGTGATGAGTTCGGATTATATTGCTCATATGAAATTATTCGGGGTGTTAATGAGCAACTTGCAACTCCAAAAGCGCTTAATAACATAACCGTTTTAATTAATCCTGAACCTCTCTTCATATAGAACTAACTTTGTCAGGGTTTTTAATTATTATTGTTTAACAGGTTGCATTACAAACTCCCCCTTGGCAAAAAGTTCCCCTTCATTAATAACTTTGTACATCCCGATAAATATGTCATCGCAAAAAACTGAAATTTTTTCGCCCGTTTCATGTTTTTCATTTTTTTCAAGATCCCTGTAGGAAAGGGGTTTTCCGGTATGAATTTTTTTTAAGTTTTTGTCTTTTATAAAAACAGGGGGATAAACCCAGCAGACAATATCTGCCAGAATTAAAATTTTTCTTAAAAGGGTGTCGTCCCCTTTTCGGTATTCGAGAACCGCTTTTTCAAAATCATACAAATTAACTGCAGGGTAAATTTTATCGTCTTCGTAAAAAATTCCGGCGTTTGTTCTTCTAAGTTCAAGCATGTGCGCCCCAATTCCCAATTCTTTTCCAAGGTCATCAATTAATTTTCTTATGTAAGTTCCGCCTTCTACTTTTGTGGAAAACAAAATGTCTTTTTCGTCCTGCTCCAGAAGTTTGAATGAATGAATCTCCCTTTCACGTTCTTCTCTTTTTACCCTAGATTTTACAGGGGGGATTTGTTTTATTATGCCTGAAAACTTTTCTTTTATTACTTTTTCTATTTTTTCAATGGAAACTTTCTCGTGAAATCTTGCAATTCCGACATAAGTTTTGTCTTCCCCTAAAAAAAATCCTGTTAATTTGCATGCCCTGTTCAGGGCGATTGGGAGTACCCCAGTAACTTTAGGATCAAGAGTTCCAAAATGTGAAGTTTTTCTTGCCCCAAGAGTTTTACGAACAAAATCTGAAACATCAAAGCTGGTAGGTCCTGTTGGCTTGTCTATATTAATTATTGAAAATTCAAGGAGTTCTTCAGTGGATTTACTCTGTTTTATTTTTTCAAGATTTATCATGGAATTACAAAGGGGGGGAACTTTTAAGGTTTTTTAAACCGGATAAATTTAAAAGAAGCATCACATTTAACTGATTATGGTGAAAAAAGAGAGGAGGTTCAGGATTACCCTTTTGGAAATTAAAGAATACTTTTTAATATTAATAGGGGTTGTAGTTGCTGGTTTTGGGCTTAAGGGTTTTTTGATTCCAAACGGCTTTATTGATGGGGGAATTACAGGAATATCCCTTTTGATTCATTTTTTGACTCCAATCTCTGTCTCAGTTTTGATTTTTATCCTTAACCTTCCATTTATCTTTCTTGCAAGAAGGCAAATCAATAAGCCATTTGCCATAAAAACATTTTTTGCAATTCTGTTACTTTCAGTCTGTCTTTGGATTGTTGAATATCCCGTGGTAACTTCAGACAAACTTTTGGTATCCGTTTTCGGGGGTTTTTTGCTTGGGGCCGGAATAGGCCTTTCAATAAGAGGAGGAAGTGTTCTTGATGGAACAGAAGTTCTTTCAGTTTACCTAAGCAGAAAATTAAGCATGAGTGTGGGGGAAATTATTTTTTTGATGAATATAATTATTTTTTCTTTTGCAGCTGTTCTTCTAAGCATAGAAGTCGCACTCTATTCAATTTTAATTTATCTGACTGCATTTAAAACCCTTGATTTTATTGTGACGGGAATTGAAGAATATATAGGAATTGTAATAATTTCAGAAAAAAACAAAGAGATAAGGAAAAAACTTATACACGACCTCAAAAAAGGAGTCACAATTTACAAAGGAAAAGGAGGGTACTCTGAAGAAGATTCAAGAAATCTTGACCTGGACATCCTTTACACAATCGTAACAAGAATTGAAGTTTCCAGAATTAAAAACGAAATAAAATCAATAGACCCCTCTGCACTCATAATAGAGCAAAGCCTTAATGATGTCTCGGGCGGGCGCGTTAAAAAAAGACCCCTGCACTAAATCTTTTCTTTTAAAACCTCTTCTCTGTCATATGTGGGATATTCTTCAGTTTTATAAATTTCAATTTTATCTTTTAGTCTCGAAATTATTTTAGGATTTATGATTAATTGGTTTTTATTTTTGTCGTAAAAAAAATCTTTCTTGCCCAAAAATTTTTCATTTGCGCCCGCAGTTGAAAAATAAAGAAGGGTTCCATCTTTTGTTTTTTTTGAAAAATTAAACGCCTTGTAATTTTTAAGTCTGCACCCATACTGATGCCATATCTTAAGTTTTGCTGTGCAAAGGTTAATGTTTAACTTTATTTTTCTTTTCTCTAATTTTTTTATTAATTTTATTCCTGCATTTATGGATTTTCTGACAGTGTAGCCATCTTTGTTCAGTCTATATTTTTTCGCCATTTCATGTCCTGTAATTTCTCCCGCTTCAAGTTCATTGAGGTTCAGAAAAGAAAAATGTTCTTTTGCTTTTAAAATAAATCTGTAAATTTTATCGATTTTGTCTGGAAAACATGGGATTTCAATTCCTATATTTTTTTTGTCCCAAAATTTTCCCGCAAGTTTTATTTTTTCTATCTCTTCCATGGCAGGCTTTTCAAAGTCGGGGTGAAACCTTGCTTCATCGATGAAACTGGAGAGTTTTTTTAGGTTTTTGTAATTCACAAGTTTTGTTGAAAGGTAAATATGTATGTGAAACTTTTTTCCGAATTTTTTCTTAAGGGCTTTTCCTAAAATGACCGTCTTTTTTAATTTAAGCAGTGGGTCTCCGCCGGTAATTGAGCAGCCATTTGCCCCGGAAACCTCTATTTCTTTGAAAAGTTCCTTAAGGGATTTCACCGGTCTTTCATTTGCATAAGTGCTGTCTATATTTTTTCTTAATTTTGACAAGGGGCAAAAATCGCATCCTCGTGAGCAAAGCCCAGTTACAAAAAGGACCATTTTACGCCCCTCTACGCAAAGCCGGCAGCCTTTCACAAGTTTTCCTGAAAGATACGAATCGTATTTTGTCTTTTTCATTTTGATTTTCTTTATTTTATTTCAATATAGATTTAACCATATAAAAGATTTTAAAGTGTTTCCTATTTTGAAATTTTTCTGATTGTTCTTCAATAAACTTATAAATAATCTTTGCCTTGTAACCCTAATTAATACAAAAAACAAAAAAAGAGGAAAATGGATAATCCGTTTATACAATTTGGACTTATAATTCTGGCGGTTTTTGGAGTTTCAATTGTGATAAGGCTCTTAAAACAGCCTCTTATAATCGGATATATATTAACGGGATTGCTTGTCGGCCCCCTTTTTCTTGACCTTCTTCGGAGCAGTGAGATAATAAATGTCTTTTCGGAAATGGGGATTGCTTTTTTACTTTTTGTCATTGGGCTTCACCTTTCCCCTAAAGTGATAAAAGAAGTTGGTAAAATTTCTCTTATTACGGGAATCGGGCAGATAGTTTTCACTTCCCTGATTGGTTACTTCATATGCATTTCTCTGGGATTTGATGTGGTCACTTCAATATATATTGCAGTTGCTCTTACTTTTTCCTCAACTATTATAATAATGAAATTGCTCTCAGACAAGGATGCTCTTGAGAAGCTTTACGGAAAAATTTCAATTGGTTTTTTATTAGTTCAGGATTTAGTTGCTATCTTCATACTAATTGCCGTTTCTTCTCTCTCAAGCGGGGAGGGGGCTGCAGGCAGCCTTATTTTTTCAACAATAATAAAAGGTGCGGTCCTAATTGCTTTTTTAATTCCGATAAGTTATTATGTTTTGCCAAAATTAAGCAACTTTTTTGCGAAGTCCCAGGAGTTTTTATTTTTGTTTGCCATATCATGGGGATTTGGATTGTCCCTTCTTTTCACCTATGTAGGTCTTTCTATAGAAGTCGGGGCATTGATTGCGGGAATAATGCTCTCAATGTCTCCTTACAGTTATGAGGTGAGTTCAAAATTAAAGCCTTTAAGGGATTTTTTCATAATATTCTTTTTTATAATTTTAGGAAGCCAGATGACCTTCGGGGACATAAATAATATGATTGTTCCGGCAATTATCCTCTCGCTTTTTATCCTTATAGGAAATCCCATTATTGTGATGCTTCTTATGGGACTTTTAGGCTACAGTAAAAAAACAGGTTTTATGGCTGGTCTGACCGTTGCCCAGATTTCAGAATTTTCGCTGATATTAATTGCTTTAGGAGTAAAGACCGGAAGTTTAAGTCCGGAGATACTTTCTTTTGTGACCATAATAGGATTAATCACAATTGCAGGTTCGACATATCTTATCATTTACTCTGATGCAATCTTCAATAAAATTTTAGGTTTTCTTACAGTCTTTGAAAGAAAAAAATTAAAGGAAAAAGAAATACCTAGAAAAAGTTATGATTATATTTTATTTGGATATAACAGAATAGGTTTTTCTGTAATCAAGTCTTTTTCAAAAATAACAAAGAATTTTCTTGTTGTGGATTATAATCCTGATGTTGTGAGAGAATTAAAAAGGGAAGGGATAAACGCTATTTATGGCGATGTGGATGATTCTGAATTTCTGGAAGACCTTGAAATTGGCAAGGCTTCTTTAATTGTATCCACAATTCCTGAAAAAGAGACAAATCAGTTAATTCTTAAAGTAATCAAAAGAGGCAAGTCAAAGTCAGTTGCTATCCTGACTGCAAGGCAGATTGAAGACGCAATTGAACTTTACCATTCCGGAGCAGATTATGTAATCCTTCCCCATTTTCTTGGAGGGGAATACACTTCAAAACTTATTGAAACCGCAAAAGACAATAAAAATGTTTATGAAAAAGAGAAGGTTAATGAACTAAAAATCCTCAAGGAAAGGCTAAAGAAGGGTCAGAAGCACCCTAAAGTTGAAAAGGATAAATTATGATGAAATAATTCCAATAAGAAATATTTAAATTCAGATTCTTCCTTGATTAATCTAATGATAAAACAAAAAGGTCTTGGTAAAAAAGAAGCTAAAAAGAGGCTGGAAAAATATGGGTTTAATGAAATAAAGGATGTCGGAAAGGCTTCGCTTTTAGGCATTCTACTACGGCAGGTTAAGAAAAATTTTATAATTTATCTTCTTCTTTTTGCAATGTTTATTTCTTTTTTTGTAGGTGAGTCTGTAACAGCGTATGTTATTATGGTTGTTATTATTTTAGTTATATCTACAGGATTTTTTCAGGAGTATAAAGCCGAAAAAGCAATTGAAAAGCTAAAGGAAATGCTTATGCCTGTTTCTATTGTAATAAGGGATGACGTTGAGACGGAAATTCCGACAAAGGAAATTGTACCGGGAGATATTCTTGTTTTAAGGACCGGGGAAAAAATTCCGGCGGATTGTGTTATTATTTTTGAAAAAAATCTTCTTATTAATGAAGCAGTTCTGACTGGTGAAGCAGATGAGGTGAAAAAAATTGCATCCTATAACTCGAAAAACCCTTCAAAAGAAAACATGCTTTTTGCAGGTTCATTTATCATAGATGGCAAATGCATGGCTGAAGTCATGGAAACTGGGATGGACACTAAGTTTGGAAAGATAGCAGGACTTATATCAAATGCCGAAAAAGAACTGCCTCTTCAAAAAAAAGTTAATTCAATTTCAAAATACATATCCTTCTTTGGAATTACAATTGCTATTCTTACAGGTTTTATCGCATTTTTGCGCTCAAATTCATCCGGCGATTCAATTGCCGGAATTCTTGTTTTAACTATTGCTATAGCTGTTTCTGCATTTCCTGAAGGTTTTCCAGTTGTTTTGATAACAACTTTATCAGTTGGGGCATACAAAATGGCCCAAAAAAACGCAATAGTGAATAGGATGTCAATTATAGAAACACTTGGGGAAACAACAGTTATATGCACAGATAAAACCGGAACAATAACCAAAGGGGAGATGACCATAAAAAGAATTTTTTTGGATAATAAATTTCTTGATGTTACAGGAGTGGGTTACGCAGGAAACGGAAAATTTCTCTTTAACAAAATGCCTGTTAATCAGACAGATGAGAAGGTTCTAAATCTTTTATTAAAATCTTCTGTAATCTGCAATGATGCAAAAATAAAGAGGACTGGAGAAGATAAGGAATTTGAAGTCTTGGGAACCCCGACAGAAGCGGCCCTTTTAGTTATGGCTTCAAAAGCCGGCATTTACAAGGAAGATTTTGGGGAAAGAGATGATGAAGTACCTTTTTCATCTGAACGAAAAATGATGTCTGTCCTTTACCGTGAAGGAAAGAAAAAAATGGTTTATTCAAAGGGGGCTTTGGAGTATATCCTTGGGAAATGCAAATATATGCAAAGGAAAGATGGTATTTTCAGACTTCTTGAAAAAGACAAAAAAAAGATACTTGATGAAAATAAAAAAATGGCTTCAATGTCACTTCGTACGCTTGCGATAGCATACAGGGAAAATGATTCAAAAGAGATAAAAGAAGAGGATTTAATTTTTTTGGGAGTTGTCGGAATGGAAGATCCTCCAAGGGAAGGTGTAAAAGAGGCTTTGGTGATGTGCAGGAGAACAGGAATAAAAATAAAGATGATAACAGGAGACGACAGAGAGACTGCACTTGCAATTGCAAAAGAGATAAATTTAGGCTCAGGAAAAATTCTTGAAGGTTTTGAGATAGACAAATTGTCTGATAACCGTCTTGCAGAGGAAGTGAAAAAATCTGTTATCTTTGCAAGGGTAAAGCCGGAGCATAAATTAAGGATTGTGAGAGCACTAAAAGAAAACGGAGAAATTGTAACAATGACAGGAGACGGGGTAAATGATTCCCCTGCCCTTAAAGAGGCTCATATAGGGGTTGCTATGGGGAAAAACGGAACAGATGTCTCGCGTTCAGTTGCTGATTTAATCCTTAAAGACGACAATTTTGTGACGCTTATAGATGCAATCAAGGAAGGGAGGACAATTTTTAACAATATAAGAAAATTTGTGACTTATCAGCTTTCATGCAATTATGCAGAACTCATGATTTTGTTCTTGGGGGTTTTGCTTGTTCCTGTTTTCGGCTGGCCTATTCCTCTTCTCCTTGCTCTGCAGATATTGTTCATGAATCTTGTCACTGATGACCTTCCCGCGATAACCCTTGGATTTAATAAGTCTTCAGAAGATATACTAGATGAAAAGCCAAGAGCAAAATCTCATATATTAAATAAGACCCTTTTTGGACTTTTAATTTTTGCAGGATCTCTCATGACAATTTTTGTTCTCGCTACTTTTTATTTTGCATTCAATGTTTTGGGTCAGAGTGCAGAGGATGCAAGGACAACTGCGCTTCTGGCTTTGATTGTGATAGAAATAGCAGGGGCATTTAATTTCAGGAGTTTTAGAAAACTTACGCTGACGCGCTCACCTATTGCCAACCCTTACCTTGCAATTGCAGCAGTCATATCACTTGTTGCAACTTTTGCAATAATATACACCCCATTAAATAGCCTCTTTGGCACAATACCATTGCCTTTTGTAGACTGGATTGCCGCACTTGGATTTGCGTTTTTGCTTATTTTGATTTTTGATATTTTGAAAAAAATGAACCGCAACGGGAAGATATTTAAGATTGATTCATGAATTAAGTGAATAAATATTTTTAAACAGGTTCATTTTTGATAAAGTATGGGAGACAATTATAAAACAAAGATGGTTCCTTATGGGGGAATAAAAGATTGTTATACGGTGAGATATATTACTTCTGAAGGTGAAGAGATAAATTATATTGAAATGTCAAGAAGAAGAAAAAAAGAATCTCTTGATGAGTTATTAAATTCTATAAACAATTCCCCCATAATACCTCCTGAAAGAATTTTTGAAGGGAAAGGGGATATTAAAATGCACGATTGTTTTCCGTAGGTCAATCAAATTTTTCCTTAAGTAATTTTTTCCTTTCTTTTTCGTCAAATTTTTCAATTGCATAACGAAGAGTTGTCCTTGGGATTTTTTTATAATTAACTTTTAAAAAGTCTTTAAGTATTTCTTCACTTCTTTTTCCAACTTCTCTTAGCATCCAGCCCACTGCTTTGTGTATTAAGTCATGGGGGTTATTGAGTAAAATTTCTGAAATTTTAAGGGTGTCTGCAAACTTCCCTTCCCGTATGAAAGCGTAAGTTGAGACAATTGCAATCCTTTTCTCCCATAAGTTCTTTGATTTTGCAAGGTCATAAAGAATTTTTTTATTTTTATCAAGAAGAAAATTTCCCGTAATTTTTGGGGCAGTTAAATCGACCAAATCCCAATTGTTAAACCTTTTCGCATTTTTTATGTAGAAATTGAAAACCTCTTCGGGGTTTTTCTCAAATTTATCCGTTAAAATTATGCCCGCAACCAGCCTATATTCATGAGTTACTGAATCAAGAAGCCTTTGGATTTGTGAGAGGGATAATTCTCTGTATTTTTTTGCAAAGCTCCTTACCTGTGGAACAGAAAGCCCGAGAAAAACATCTCCCTCGCCATATTCACCAATACCGGTTTTGAAAAATCTTTTTGAGTGCTCTGCTCTTTCTTTTGAATAATTTTTTTGAATTTCAGAAATAAGTTCATCTAACATAAATTTTAAAAGTAAATTAGTCATTAAAAATTTATGTTCCCCCGTGAAATTGCCTTAAAACAGCTTGAAGAAATGAAAAAAGGCGTGAAAAAAATGCGTCTTGTAGCAGAAGAGTGGCCGATCCCTTTTCAGACTTTAATTTCAATAATTCTTTCAGCAAGAACCAGGGACGAAACTACTATTGAAGTTTGTAAAAAACTATTTCAAAAGTTTTCGTCCGCAGAAAAACTTTCAAATGCAGGTTTAAAAGAAGTTGAAGAATTAATTAAGCCGGTAAATTTTTTTCAAAATAAGGCAAAAAATATAATCGAGTGCGCAAAGAAAATTGTAAAAGATTTAAATTCAAGGATTCCTGAGGACTTAACTAAACTAATTGAACTTCCGGGAGTCGGAAGAAAAACGGGAAATGTATTTTTATCTGCATATGGAAGTGATGCAATTGGCGTTGACACACATGTAACTTATATCTCAAATTATCTTGGGTGGGTTAATTCACAAAAGCCGGAAATGATTGAAAGGACCCTAAAAGAGATTTTCCCAAAAAACAAATGGAGTGAAGTTAACCCAACTTTGGTGAGGTTTGGAAAAACACACACGTCACCCGCACTAAAAAACAAGATTCTTAATGAAATTAAGAAGATAGAATAAAAATAAATCTATTCCAAGATTGGATTGGCCTTTCTATAACAATCAAAAGTTTTATTTAAATCAAAATTTTCTGGACTTCCTTCTATGCTGGCTGCATGTGGATTATTATCTGAGTTGTTTTTGTGAATTTTTTTAATCAAACCAATCCCTCTTCCTCTGTCCCTACTCTTTGCCGCTTCTTTTAAAGATTCAAAATCGTTTTTGCTGATATTCATAAACCGATAAAAGCCGTCAAATCTTCCGTCACGAAAGCTTGAACTTTCATCATTTGCGAATAAAAAGAAATGGTCTTTGCTTATTGAAACTATATTGTAATAATCAAATTTGCCATCTTTCTCGCCAACATAGCAATCATGTAAATTTTCGTAATTCTTGAAATATTTAATTTTCATTTTTAAAATATTTAATTTTTATATCAATTCCGCTTTAATTATAACAACTTCTTGGATAGGTCTATTATTTGCGTCTGTTTTAACCTTTGCAATTTTGTCAACTATCTCCATTCCTTCAACCACTTTTCCAAAAGCAGGGTGCTTTGAATCAAGAAAATTGTTATCAGCAAGGTTTATGAAAAATTGTGAAGAGCCTGTGTCTGGTCCTGCGTTTGCCATTGAAATTGTTCCTCTGTTATTTTTATTTCCTCCTGCATGTGTGAACTCATCCTTAATTTCAGGAATATTTGAGTCCCCGTATCCGGTTCCGGTCGGGTCCCCTCCCTGAATCATAAATCCTTCAATAATTCTGTGAAAAATGACTCCATCATAAACCCCCTTTTTGGTTAAATTAACAAAATTTCCGGTCGTTAAAGGCATATCTGAATACAGATTAATTGTAATGTTTCCATAGTTTGTTTCAAGCTTAACGCGCGTCATTTTATTTTGTGTTAGTAAAAACCCCGCAATTAGGGCTAAAAATAAAATTGTTATTATAAATATTGCTGTTTTCTTTTTTATTTTGAATTCCGATTTCATCTGATTTGTATTTTGTAAGATAATAATCTTTATAAGTTTAAATTGTCCCATTTTCTCATGGGTCTAAAAGAGGATATGGAAAGTAAAGGGCTTGTTAAGGGTTCTTTAGTCAAGTTGGTTTTAAAAAAGAATTCTGAGTTTAAGGTTTCAATGGTCGAATCTAACGAAGTGCCTTTTAATACTTCTATTTATCAACTTAAAGAAGGCACAGAAAACGCTAGAAATTCTGGTTCAATTAGAGCGGGAGGGCATATGGTCGAAATTGATGAAGAAAAAATAAGGCTTGTCCAAAATTATAATTCTAATTTGGATGGAAACGACCAAGAGGGTTATGTCGGAGGGACGGTGTATTATTTTAATGTAATTAGTTTATATGATATAGAAAACAATTAAATTACCTTCTGAATTTTTTTTCAGCTTCAGCAATTTTTAAGGTTGTTTTTATTATTGAATCTGGATTGAGCGAAATTGAATCAATTCCTTCTTTAACCAAAAATTGTGCAAATTCCGGAAAGTCTGAGGGACCCTGACCGCATATTCCTATTTTCCTTTTGCTTTTCTTGGCTTTTTTTATTACTTCTGAAATAAATTTTTCAACCGCTTTATCCTTCTCATTAGAAACTCCTGCAACAATCTCAGAATCTCTGTCAAGTCCAAGAGTTAATTGTGTAAGGTCATTTGAGCCTATTGAAAACCCATCAAAAATTTTTGAAAATTCGTCCTCGATTAAAATATTTGAAGGAATTTCGCACATAACATATATCTCAAGCCCGTCTTTTCCTCTTTTAAGCCCTTCTTTTTCCATTATTTCTTCAACTTTTTTCCCTTCTTTGACAGTCCTGCAAAATGGAATCATAATTTTTACATTTTTTAATCCGTATTCATCCCTGACTTTTTTAAGGGATCTGCATTCAAGTTTAAATGCCCCAATAAATTTTTTATTGTAATACCTGCTTGCCCCCCTAAATCCAAGCATAGGATTCTCTTCTTCAGGTTCATAAAGTTCCCCTCCAATCAGGTTTCTGTATTCATTTGTCTTAAAATCAGAAGTTCTGACAATTACATCTTTTGGGTAAAATGCGGCGGCAATTGTTCCAATTCCTTCTGCAAGTTTATCAATATAAAATTGCTTTTTGTCCTTGTAGCCATAAGTAAGTTTTTTTATTTTTTCCTTTATCTTTTTGTCTTTTAGCTTTTCAAAATTAATTAATGCGTTAGGGTGTATTTTTATGTAAGAACTTATGATAAACTCCTCTCTTGCAAGCCCCACTCCGTCATTTGGGATAAAACTTTGTTCAAAGGCTTCTTCAGGGGTTCCCGCAATAACCATAATTTTTGTTTTTGTTTTCGGAATTTTTTTCAGATTGTGCTCTTTTATTTCATATTTAAGTTTACCATTATAAACGTAGCCTGTTTCGCCTTGGGCGCAACTGACAGTCACCTCTTTCCCAGTTTTTAAAACCTTTGTTGAATTATTTGTTCCAACCACGGCAGGAATTTTAAATTCTCTTGAGATTATTGCTGCATGAGAAGTTCTCCCGCCTTTATCCGTTACAATCGCAGAAGCGATTTTCATTATAGGCTCCCAGTCAGGGTCAGTCATTTCAGTCACAAGAACTTCACCTTTCTTAAATGAGTTTATTCCCGAGGCATCTTTTATCACTTTTACTTTTCCAGTTCCTATCCTTGAACCAACACTTTTTCCTTCAACCAAAACTTTTCCCTTTTCTATCAGTACATATTCTTCAAAGTTATTTGTGTCTTTCCTACTCTGAACTGTTTCTGGTCTTGCCTGAACAATAAAAAGTCTGCCGAGTTTTCCATCCTTAGCCCATTCAATATCCATTGGTTTTTTGTAGTGTTCTTCAATTAAAACCGCCAATCTTGCAAGTTTCAATATTTCTTCATCATTTATTGAAAACTTTTTTTGGTTTTCAGGGGAAACGGAAACATTTTTAGTCGGGTTTTTTTTGTCTTTTGAATAAATCATCTTTATTTTTTTGTTTCCTGATTTTTTGGAGATGATTGGTCTGAATCCTTTTTTTAAGGTTGGCTTATGAACATAAAACTCGTCGGGATTCACAGCACCCTGGACTATATTTTCTCCAAGCCCGTAAATTGAGGTTATGTAAACAACATCCTTAAACCCGGATTCTGTGTCAAGTGAAAACATAATTCCTGATGAAGCTAGGTCGCTTCTTACCATTTTTTGCACACCAATTGAAAGTGCAATGTCAAAATGGCTGAATCCTTTGTCTTCACGGTATGAAATTGCCCTGTTTGTAAAAAGTGAAGCAAATGATTTTATACATGACTTTAAAACTTTTTCTTCACCGCGAACATTTAAATAAGTGTCCTGTTGCCCTGCGAAAGATGCGTCGGGTAGGTCCTCTGCAGTCGCCGAAGAGCGGACAGCAACGTCGGTATTTTTATCATGATACTCAAAAGATAATTTTTTGTAATATTTTATTATTTCTTTTCCGAGATCTTCAGGAAGTTTTGCTTTAAGTATTTCTCCACGTATTTTTTTTCCATGGGCTCTAAGATTTTTTATGTTTCTGGTATTAAGCGTTGATAAAATTTTTTTTATTTTTGCGCGAAGCCCAGTTTTGTCAAGAAAATAGTTGTAAGCGTGAGACGTAACCGCAAATCCGTTTGGAATGTCAACCCCTTTTTTTGAAAGATTCCTGTACATTTCCCCAAGCGAGGCATTTTTTCCCCCCACAAGCGGAATATCTTTTATAGATATCTCTTTAAAACTTAAAACAAAAGCAATCCCGCGATTTTTCATTTTCACCTCAAATAAAAAAAGCAAATGCGATTTATAAGGGTTTTTCCATAATTATTGGCTTTCTTTTTTTATTTTATCCTTTAATTTTGCAGCGAGTTCATAGTCCTGATTTTCTTCCGCTTCATCGATCTGGTCTTTGAGTGTTTTTGGTTTTTCATATTCAATAACGGCAATCGAGGGTTCATACAAGGCGTCTTCGAAATCATCTTCCTCAAGAAATATCCTCTTCCATATATAATCTTTTGATTTATTAAAGTCTACATAAAAATCATTCTTTCCCGGGCCGATTCTTATAACATAAAGAGTTTTTTCATATTTTTCGTCATATTCTTTTGAAACTGGCTGATCTAAAAAAAGAAAATGGGGATATTCATGATGCATCTCAAGGGCTTCAGGAGACGTCCATCCTTCTTCATTTTCTTTTAAATCAAAAATCACCTTTTCAAGGTTTTTTCCAATTTCAGCCCCCCTTAACTCTCCCATATTTTTCCTACGAAAAAGAGGGTTATAAATTTTTTTATACTCGAGGCAAATATAAATTTCTAAAAAGAACAATCCTTATAAAGAAAAAGACCCCATAATTTTATGGGTCTTAACGGAGAAAAACTTGAAGGGATACTTGGGACTCTTGAATTTAAAAAAGTTTTTAATTTTTCTTTTGGCAAAAAAGAGTACTCCAAAATCAAGATTTCAAAGTTAGACATTTCAAATTACAAAAATCCAAAAAAGGTTAAAATCGGCTCTTTTTTTTGCAAAACATATCCAAGCGGTTGCGACGGTTATGCCGGAAGAACTTATGAAAATACCCTGAAACTTACAAGTTGTTTAAATGAACTTTTTGGGGTTCCAAAATTCAAAATTGTTTCGAAAGTGACTTACGAAGAAATGTGCCTCAAAGAAGTCGAATGTGAAAGATATTTTATCAGGAAAAACTGTTCCTGGTTGGAAGACAAAGAAGGCCTGATTAAAAAACTGATTCCGGTTGAAGAAATATTCAGCGAATTTTAGTCCTTCATCTCTATTTTTATGTTGACCGATTTTGGAACTTTCATCCTCATGATGTGATGAAGAACTTTTTCGTTTGCAGGAAGGTCAATTAATCTTTTGTGTATTCTCATTTCAAACCTGTCAAAGGTGGCGGTTCCGTCTCCGCATGGGGATTTTCTCGTTGTTACTCTAAGCTTTTTTGTTGGAAGAGGAACGGGTCCAGAAATTGTAATTCCTGAGTTTTGAGAAAGATTTTTAATAGAGTTGCAAATTTCGTTGAGCATACCAATATCAGTCGAATTTAATTTGATTCTTACCTTTGCCATATTAGATTTATTAGGAAATGGTTTAAAAACCTTTTCGTGAGCTTTAAAATTATTGAAGAATTTTTTGGGGATTTAAAATTCACTCAATCAAAATCCCGTTAATGTTTCCTTCCTGAGTCGGTCTGTTTGTGACTTTCACTTTTCCTGCGTCTGTCTGAACAATTGTTCCTTTTGTAATTATGTTCTGCCTTGCAAGGAATCTGTTTGATGGGGTTTCCAAAACGTTTTTTATGACCAGTTTTTGTTTTTTATCTTTAATTTGGACATTGATTGTGTTTCCCCTCAGGAGAAAAACTTTTTTTCCGCCGCCGGCAGTCCTCACTTTTTTTCTTTTTTCTTCCCCAAGCTTGACATTTCTTTTTTGCCCGGTTCTTTCATACTTCTTTTTCTTTCTTTGTTTAACATACTTTCCACCTGTTAACTTTTTTCCTGCTTTCATTTTCTATATATCTTTTTTCCATTTTTTGTTTATAAACTTTCCTGTCTTCTAAATTATTCTCATGTCCGCTTTGAATTTTTACATGAAGGATAAGTTTTCATAATAAGTAAAGAGTTAATGCAGAATTTTCTCTTAGGTTAAATCATTTGCAATATATAATTTGAACAGTATATTTAAATTTTTTTAGATTGACCTTTTTCAAAAAATTTTTTCTCGAAGGAATATGGAAAAATTAAATTGATTTTGGAAAAAATGAACAAAAAATTTAGTTTTTTAAATATAAAAAAATTTATAAACGAACTTGCCACGTATAGGATATGGTTAACGGAATTGAGAGACCGTTGGATTTGTTAAACACGTCCAAAGGTAAAGAAGTCTTAGTCCGGTTGAAGGGCGACAAGGAGTTCGTTGGAACTCTTTTAGCTTTTGACATCCACATCAATCTGGTGATGGATAATGTGAAAGAAATGGAAAATGGAGTCCACAAAAAAAGTCTTGGATTGGCTTTTCTTCGTGGGGACACTATTATCTATATTTCTCCTGCTTCAACTGCACTTAAGTAAGTGAGCGTTCATCCTCGTATTTTTCGCTGAGGGTAGAATTCTTAAAAAACTTAATATTAGCGGGAGCTTTTGGCAAATTATTTAAACTTGCCTTCCCTAATTTTTCCAATGGGAACTTTAAAGGTGATGATTGAATTAAGGGAAGTTTTTCTTGCTTTAGCGCTTCTTTTGCTGATTATTTCTTACTTTAAAGACAATTTTGATTTTTTTGGCATCACTTTTATTGCGGGAGGGCTTGTGATTATACTTTCAATAGCCTTATATCTAATAAACTTTTTCAACAAACTGCCTTAAGAACTCATTCTTTGAATCACTAATTATTAAAACCCCACCTTCTTGTATTAATTATGACTTCAAAAGTGCATTTGACTTTTCTTGGAACGGGGGACCAAATACCCAGCCGTGCAAGGAATCACACTTCAATTCTCCTCGATTTTAACGAGGAAAATATTTTAATTGACTGCGGGGAAGGAACTCAGAGGCAGTTTAGAAAAGCTGAACTTAATCCGTGCAAAATCACAAAAATTTTGATAACTCACTGGCACGGAGACCATGTTTTGGGCCTTCCCGGAATTTTGTCAACTCTTGCTTTTAGTGGTTACAATAAAACTCTTTTTATTTATGGTCCAAAGGGAATTAATGAAAAAATAAAGAAGATGCTTGAGATTTTCAATTTTTACAAAACCTATGAAATTAAGGTTGAAGAAATAAAGCCAGGAATTTTTTATGAAAGGAAAAATTTCTTCATCTCAGCTGAAGAGATGGAGCATGGAATTCCTGCTCTTGCTTATTCTTTTGGGGTAAAAGGGAGTAAAAGAATTGATAAAGATAAATTGAAAAAGTCAGGGTTGCCCGAAGGCCCTTTTTTGCAAAAATTAAAGGAAGGTAAAGATATAACTTACAACGGAAAAAAATTCAAATCAAAAGATTTAATATACAAGGAAGACGGCAAAAAAATTTCAATTGTTCTTGATACAAAATTGAACAAAAGAATTTTGCCTTTTGTAAAAGATTCAGACATTTTTATCTGTGAAGGGACTTATTCAAAAGAGCTTGAAAAAGAGGCAGAAGAGCATTTACATATGACTGTAACTCAGGCCGCAGAAGTTGCAAAGAAGGGAAAAGTAAAAAAGTTAATCCTCACGCATGTCGGAAGTAGACATTTAAAAAATATGAAAGGAATTCTCGCAGAAGCAAAAGGAGTTTTCAAGAACACGACCTTAGCAAGAGATTTTGATAAAGCCGAGGTTTGAGGTTTTTATCCAGAATATGCAATTCCCTTAATTATAGAGGGTAGTTTTGATTATTACAAGTGCTTTAAAAACGCCCGAGACAGGATTTGAACCTGCGACTTCCAGCTCACTTCAAGATTAAATTATAGAAGGCTGGCACTCTATCCAGGCTGAGTTACCCGGGCTCTAACCCAAGATTGATGATTTTCTTTATAAAATTATCTACAAATTCTTTTTTAGAAGACCAAATAAACTAAGAATCAATTAAAAACATATTTAAACAATATTTCATTATTTTTAGGCATGGGGAAGGTGATAGGAATTTTAAGTCTTAAAGGTGGTGTTGGCAAAACCACAAGCACAATTTCTCTTGGCGCAGCACTTGCATCGTTAGGGAAAAAAGTTTTGTTAGTTGATGCAAACTTTTCAGCGCCAAATCTTGGGACCCATTTAAATATAATTGAGCCTGAAAAAACAATACACCATGTTTTAACTGATGATGTAGATATTCATGATGCAATTTATGAATATGAAGATTTTGAGATTATTCCTGCCTCAATTTATCCAAAAAAGCAATTTGATCCCTTAAAACTAAAAGATAGAGTCAGAAGATTAAAGCATAGGTATGATTTTATTTTAATTGATTCATCCCCCTCTTTGAACAACGAGACTCTTGCAACAATGATAACTTCGGATGAACTTTTTGTTGTTTCTACCCCGGATATTCCTACTTTAACTATGACCATAAAGGCAATTGCCATTGCAAAAAAAAGAGGGACTCCTATTTCAGGAATCATAATAAATAAAGTTTACAAAAAAAATTTTGAGCTCTCGATTGAGAATATAGAAAAAACAAGTGAAGTTCCCGTGCTTGCAATGATTCCTCACGACGTGAATGTTTTAAGGGCGCAGGCCCAGTTTATTCCTTCAACTTATTTTAAGCCAAACTCAGATGCCAGTATTGAATATAAAAAACTTGCTTCATGTCTTGTTGGTGAAAAATACAATGAGCCTTTCAGAATTAAAGAAATCTTTCATAGCATATCCCCAAAAAGGCAGGATGTGAATAGGGAGTTATTCTACCATTCTGTTTTTTGAAGGGAATTTTTAACTAAAAATCAAAAGGTTCGTTAAAAAAGGAAACTAACGACTTAACAAAGCCTGACCTTTATTTACTCAATTTTTTTCTTGTGTTATTCAAGATACTTAATGTCAATCAAAGCTGTATCCATTTTGCCTCTTGCCATCCATTTTGGCAGGAGAACCAAAACCTTTTCCCCAATTACTTCCAAAATCCTAACTTTTAATTTTCCCATCTTTGAAAGGTGAGACTCTTGCGTTGGAAGTATATACCTCTCAACAAAAAGATCCTTGAAAAAAACTTTTTCCCTCGGGCAAAACAACGTAGCTTTTTCCATAAACAACCTTATTTATTTCCTTTTATATTAATTCATCAAAATTATCAAGTGAAACAGATTCGTCAGGATTTTTAAGTTAAACAGGATGTTGTTTCTTTTGGATAAGTTTGTTTCTTTATAAAACATCTTGTACTTTTTAATAAGAAGATTTTAAAATGAAACGAATCTTAAAAGATTAATCTTAATAGCCCCATAGTACAGCGGTCAAGTATGCAGGCCTTTGAAGCCTGTGACCCCGGTTCGAATCCGGGTGGGGCTATTGATTCGAACCACACGGTTCGATACCCATAGGGCACGAGAACCTCTTTGAGGATCCGGGTAGGGCACGAGAACCTCTTTGAGGATCCGGGTAAGGCACGAAAGAACCCCTTGGATTCGAGTGGGGCTATTTTTCGTTAAGTTTAAATAATTTTGAATGTTATATTTTTAATGAAAGAAAAGCATATTGGAGTGGTTTCAAACTATTTTAGCAAGGTAGGGGCAGCAGCAATAAAATTAGAAGGAAAATTAAAATTGGGGGATAAAATAAGAATTGTTGGTGGGGGCGTTAGCATTGAACAGCCCGTTGAAGAAATGCAGATTAATCTTAAGAACGTTAAAGAAGCCAAAAAGGGAGATGATGTCGGGATTAAAGTTAATGAAAAAGTCAGAAAAGGTTATAAAGTGTTTAAAGTTTGAATAATTTTTAGGGATCCGAACAATCTCTTCTTGCCCCGCAGTTTGGACATATAAATTTGCATTTTCTTCCTATAGTTTCAAAGTTGCAAACAATGCATATTTCGGTTTCCATCGGGTTTGAAATTCCATGGGCTTTTAATATTCTCGTGACAACCTTAAGGTAATTAATTTGTATAATTCCTCTTCAATGATTCCAATTCACTTTTTGTTTCAAGAAGTTCTTTTTTTGTTTTTTCAAATTTATTTCTCACTTCTTTCTCATGTTTGTGGTGTTTGTGGTCTTTATAAATATACCAAAAGCTTAAAGGAACAAATGCAAGGTAAGCAATCTGCATAACCGGATGCGTAATAATTGGTTCTATATTGTAGCCAAGGACATAAATTGCCTCATTGTGGTTTGTTTCAAGCTGTGACATTCCAAGTGCACCTATTGCCGGAATGACATGTGAGAGGGTATGAACAAATCCAAGAGTGCCAAGCCCTATTATCCCTGCAAGGCTTCCCCTATTTTTTATTTTTTCACCTAAACTTTCTTCGTCATATCCCATTTTTTCTTCTTCTAAATTTTTTTCAAGCAAGTTTTCTTTTTCCATTTTCAGTTTTGAAACTTAATTCCTCCTTATAAATGTTGCTTGTATTTTTGGATACAAGCATAATTAATTTTATCTACAAGATTTTTTTCCTTCCGTTATCAAAGTTAGATTTAAATATCTGGTTAAGCTAATTTTTTTATGAGTTTAGATGATGAATGTTGTGATGGGAGCTGCTCGGAATTAGACTATTTTGGGGAGAGATCTCTTACTTTTGAATAGGTTGATAGAAATTTTGATTTAGGAATGAAAAAACTGGATTTATGGTTAAAAGATTACTATTCTAAAAAGCAAAATGAAAATGAAAAGAACCAAAATAAATTTTATTCATTTTTCAAAAATATTAATTCCTGTACCTTCCCCTTTTTTCAATTTCATTAAGGCGCTCAAACACTTTTTTCGCTTCTCCTTTGTCAATTGATTTGTATCCAGCCTTAAACCAGGAAAAAAGTTTTTTCCAGTTGAGAAAATGCTTTGCTTCAAGAGCCTGCTTCAAGAGATGGACATCAACCCCTTTTTGCTCGTACTTTCCATTAAATGAACCAAGTCCAAAGTCAATAATGTAAATTTTATCATCTTTTAAAATCATATTAGAAGTTGTAAGGTCCCCGTGAATAATTCCGTCTTCATGAAGTTTTCCAACTTCTTTTCCTATTTTTTCCATAACCTCAAGCTGTTTTTTTTCATTGTAAGAATTAAGAGTTTCTGAAAGTTTATCCCCGTCAATGTAGGGAATAATAATTTCATCTTCCTTTTTTGATTCTTTTGGGAAGGGAGTGTTAATTAATTCTGAAGCTTTCTTCAAAATTTTGGTCTCAGATTTTGTGCGCCTTTTTATTATTTTTTTGTCAATTTCAGGAAGCCTGTAACTTTTAGACAGCCTTTCCTTAAAAACATTTTTTCCGTCAAGATAAATTATCGCTTCAGCCCCGCGTGAAAGGATTTTTTTCATTTTGTTTTATATAAATTTCCCTCTTGTATTTTTTTATGATAAAAAAATAGGTTTCTTTCGATATCTCTTACGTTTCTATTAAACAATTGGGCGTATTTTCTAAGGATTGATAAATAAACCAAATAATCTTTCAAATTAAATCCTTGGCCTGCCGGTTTATTTTTTACTTCAGAATATAAATAAAGAATTTGCCAGACTCGAATATCAATTATCCCATATTTTTTTGGATTGATTATTGTTAGAAGAGATGAAGCAACAGGAATTGAAACTCCTTTTAATTGGGTTAGTAAATTGATTTTTTCTTCGTCAGAATTCGAAGACAAAACACTTTTAGAAACTTCTTTTATCTTTTCATTTGAATTGCTTAAGTAATGATTCTTAGGTTTTGGGGTTTTCCACATCGCAACCTTATAAAATTGCTCTTTTGAGATGAAACCATTTTTTGAGGAATATTTTAAGGAATCAATTAATTTTAACGCTTCCTCTGTTTCAGAGTTCCCAAGATTATTTTTTAAAAGTTTCCCCAGACTTTGATAATTCTTCTTCATAAAATTTAAAGAGAGGTAGGAGTTTTAAGGCTTTTGTCCGCCACGTCCCCCGACCGCCACCCCTGGAATAGTTGCTCACTTCGCTCACATTTATTTTAAAAAGTTGAGATTAGAATTAAATTTTTATAACAAGTTCCTAAAATTTAATAATTAACCCTAAGTCATTATAACATTAATTATTTTTCGTCCCAGAAAATAATAAGCCCGAGACTTATAAGGACGGCAAAGTCAACAATCATACAGTACTGGCAAATTGCCTCCAGTACAAAAAACTGGATGTAAAGAAAATATATTGCAATAAGAGAACCTATTGCCATTCCTATTGTGATTGCTTTTTTTTGGTATCTTCTTGGTTTTTTTAATTCAAATAAAGTAAGAATTGCAAGGACCGGAAATGCAATAAGTCCTATGTGGGCGTTTTTCATTCCAAATATAGATTCGTACTGGGATGCCTGAACGACATTACAGCCCCCGAGGAGTTCAAGAGCCCCTCCGCATGCCTGTTCTATTGGAACAAAAGACAAAATTATAGAAGCAACTAGTGAAAGAATCATCAATACAAATATAATTTTATATTTTGTTTCTTTTTTCATTTATATAAATGTAATGCATATTTTAAAAGAGTTATGGAAGAACTAGTTTCACTAAAAAAATACAACTTTTACATTTTCTCAGAAGGGCTTCCAGCATTCTTACCATGTCCCCTTCCATTTTGATAAATGAGATATGAGGCTATGCGCCTTAGGGATATTATCTGGTTCTCTCCCCATTTAGACTGCCCCAAAAGAATTTTGCCTCTAGTCTTCTCTTTAAATAGATTAAATTTGAGTCGTAGGTAAATAGACTAAAAAGGTTTTTTTAGGTTCTAAAAACCTCTTCCTTTTTTCCCCAACCTTTTCATTAATTTCTGAAGTTGCTTTGGATTTATTCCCTTAGACATGTCAAATTCAGAGGAGTCTTTTACCATTGAAGTTAAAACGTCATATTGCTTCAAAAGACTTCTAACATCAGAAGTGTTTACCCCCGCGCCCTTTGCAATTCTTCCAATCCTTAAGGTTTCTTTTTGTATTATTTCAGGGTTTTCCTTCTCTTCTTTTGTCATTGATTTAATTATATGTTCCCATTTTTCAACTTTTTTTTGCTGGATTTCAAGTGCTCCTTCTGGAATTTTTGCATTGCCCAAACCCGGAACCATTGATTTTAGTTTTTCAAAACCCCCAAGAGAATTCATCCCCTTCACCTGTTCAATAACATCTTCAAGAGTGAGTTTTCCTTCTTTTATTCTTTCCTCAATTTTCTTTTGACTTTTTTCATCAGTTACTGACTTCACCTTTTCAATTAAAGTTTGCAGGTCTCCCATTCCCAATAGGCGCGACAAAAATGACTCGGGGTTAAAAGTTTCAATATCATTAATTTTTTCACCTGTTGTTATAAAATAAACTCCGGACTCAGTTTCTGCGCATGCGCTTAATGCCCCCCCACCCTTTGCTGTAGAGTCCATCCTTGTAATTATTACCCCCGTAATATTAAGGGCTTCAGAAAATTTTTCAGCCTGATTTTTTGCAGCCTGTCCAATATCTCCAGGCATGACCAAGATAGTTTCATCGGGTTTTATTTCTTTATTAAGTGTTTCAATTTCTTTTATTAATTCTTTATCAAGGTCATGCCTTCCGGCGGTGTCAATAACAACCAGGTCAAGCCTTTCAAGTTCACTTTTATATTTTTTCCATATTTTAACTGGATTTTTTTCTTTTAAATCTGTAAAAACATGAAGATTGTTTTTTTCTCCAAGCTGAATTAATTGCTCTTTTGCTGCGGGTCTCCAGACATCAAGCCCCACAAGTGCTGTTTTCCTGCCCCTCTTCTGAAAGTAGTTTCCAAGTTTTGCAACAGTTGTTGTTTTTCCTGAAGCATAAAGCCCAACAAGCATGATTTTAGTCTGTCTTTTTTCCTTTAGTTTTAGTTCTTTTTTGTCGCCGAGAATTACGATAAGTTCATCGTGGAGAGTTTTAATTAAATGCTCTTTTTTTTCAATACCTTTTATTTTTTCATCATATGCCACTTTTCTCAGCTTTTCTGAGAGTTCTTTGACCAATATAATATTAACATCTGCTTCAATAAGCGCTCTTTGAAGTTCTCTTACGATTGTATCAACTAAGTTTTTGTCCAAAAATATTGCATTTGATATTTTGTCTGTTGCCTTTTTTAGAGCTGCCCCCAGTTTCTCCAGCATGTTTTTAGAAGTAATTGGATAATTATTAAGGTTTTGGGTTAAGGTTAAGGCCAAGATACTTTATGTAATTTTCAATAGTTGAATACTTCAAATCCAGTTCATTTGCGATTTCTTCAATAACATATCCTTCAATTAGCATTTGCGCAGTTTGTTTCATTCTTTTTAATCTTTCGATATTCTCCCCAAAGCCCCCTATATTAAGGCTTGTTTTTTCTCTTTTTTGAATTGTCAAATCTATCTTTTTAATTTCTAACTCCAAATTTTTTTTAGAAATTGTTAATTCTTTTTTTGGGAGTCTTATTGAGACTGTTTTGTATATCCCTGTTTTTATTTCTTCCATATTAATCTAAACCAAGCTTTTCAACAAACTTTTCTTTGTCGAATTTTTCAAGGTCATTGTATTTCTGGCCTGTTCCCAAAAAAAGGATTGGCTTTTTGGTTATGTAACCGACTGAGAGGGCGGTTCCGCCTTTTTCATCAATGTCAGATTTGGATAAAATTATTCCGTCAATTCCTATAGTTTCATCAAATGCCTTAACCTGATCGACTGAATCATTTCCTGTTATTGATTCCCCTAAAAAAATTACTCTATCTGGAGAACATACTCTTTTTATTTTTTCCATTTCACGAAGGAGATTTTTTGCAGTATGCATCCTTCCGGCGGTGTCAATCAAAACAGCCTTTATTTTGTTTTTTTTAGCATACTGGATTGTATCGTAACCGACAGCGGCAGGGTCGCTTCCATAATCGTGGCTAATCACGCCCACATCTATTTTTTTTCCGTGCTCTTTTAATTGTTCAATTGAAGCAGCTCTGAATGTATCAGCAGCTCCCAGGACAGATGAAATTTTCTTCTTTTTTAGTAAAGATGCAAACTTTGCAATAGTGGTTGTCTTTCCGGTTCCATTTATTCCGCAAAACAATATTACATATGGGGATTTTTTTTCTTCAATTTCTTTTATAATGTCAAATGGCAAAATAAGAACTTCCAAAAGAATTTCTTTTAAGCTTTTTTTAATAAGTTTTTCAATTTCTTTTTTTTCGAGGGTTTTTCCGACAATTTTTCTTTTTAATTCATAAATTATTTTTTCCGCAACTTCAAGAGCAACATTGTTTTCTAAGAGAATCATTTCAAGGTCTTCAGAATATTCCTGAAAATCTTCAGATGAAATAAACTTCTTCCCTGAAAAAATGCTCTTGAAGAAAGATTTTTTTTCTTTTTCTTCTATGTTTTTGAGGCCTTTTTCTAATTCTTTAGACTCTTTTTCTATGTCTTTAGATATTTTATCCGATACTTCTCTTTCTTCTTTGTCAAAAACCTTTTTTTCAGGTTCAACATAAACATGCCCTTCGATTGGAGCTACAACTTCCTTTTCCTTTTTTTTTGCCTCTTTTTTCTTCTTTTTTTCTTCTGTGGAAATGTCGGGAGTTTTTTCTTTTGTTTCTGAAACTTTTCCAATCCACGATTTTAGTTTGTCCTTTAGTTTGCCGAACATTAAAAGAAGAGATAGTAAATGTTTAAATAGTTTTTTTCTTAATACTTGTTATGGAATTCCTGAACTTTGGGATTGCAATTTTTCTTGGTGCACTGATGGGGTTGCAAAGAGAATTCAGTCAGCAAAAAGAGCATATTAGGAGGTTTGCAGGACTCAGGACATTTATTCTTATAACTTTCTTGGGTTCAATTCTTGGTTTTCTTGGTGGAAGCGTCAATTCTTTGCCTGTTGTGATAGGTTTTATTGGAATCATAATATTTTCTTTTTTGTCTTATATAATAACTTTCTTAAGATTCAAGGGAACTACCGTCCTGACAGAAATTGCAGCAATACTTGCTTTTATTATAGGGGTAATGTGTACAACGGGATATGTTGAAACCGCGATTATATTCGGAATTTTGGTTACCGCCTTTCTTGCCTTTAAGGAAAAACTTCACGGGCTTATCAGAAAACTTGAAAGAAAAGAGGTTTTTGCAGTGATTAAATTTGCGCTTATTTCTTTAGTTGTTCTACCCATTCTTCCAAATAGGGATTATTCTCCTACAGACATCCCCGGTTTTGTCAATTTTCTCTCGGGCCTTGGTTTAAAGACAGATTTTTTGGTCCAATTAAATGTATTTAATTTTCACAGTATATGGTTTATGGTAATTCTTGTTGCAGGAGTGGGCTTTTTTGGTTATTTTTTGACAAAAATAATAGGTTCTAAAAAAGGTCATGGCCTCACGGGGTTTTTAGGAGGTTTGGCGTCATCTACCGCTGTTACTCTCTCAATGTCTGAAGAAAGTAAAAACAAAAAAAATGTCAAGCCTTATCTTCTTGCAACAATTATTGCAATGTCAATCATGTTTTTAAAAGTCCTTATTGAAGTCACTCTCATTAATAGTGCCCTTCTTTCAATTCTTTTTTTGCCTATGGCAATTATGCTGGTTTTGGGAGTTTTGTCTTCATTCTATTTTTTAAGAGGGAAAGAAAAGAAAGAGAGCCCAAAAGAAGTTGCTTTAGAGCAGCCTTTTGCGATTAAACCAGCCTTGAAATTTGGACTTTTATTTTTGCTTGTTCTTTTGGTGGCAAAAACAGCCCAAATTCTTTTTGGTTCTACTGGAATTTATGTTGCAGGCATTTTTTCAGGAATGGCAGATGTTGATGCAATTACTCTTTCAATGTCAAGTTTGAGTAAGGCCGGAACAATCACAGAGCTTACTGCCTCAACAGCAATTCTTTTTGCTGCAGTCTCAAACACGCTTGTTAAAATGGGAATTGCGTTTTTTATGGGAGACAAAAAATTCGGAAGAATTATTATAGGGATTTTTACAATTATTTTAATTGCCGGTCTTGCAGTTTTGTTTTTTGTTTAATCATAGTTGATAAGTTACTAAAAATAAGACTTAATGGCAAATTTTCGTCGGTTTATCTTTTTAAATTTATTTGATGGGGTTATCTGGACAGAAAATGTTTCTCTTTCCTTTTTACACTAAACTGTCCATATAATCCGGCATGCTTCCCGCATTATTCATAGATCCTCTTTTTGAAGGTTTTGATAATATCACATCATCAATCCTAAGAATCATTGTAGCAACATCAGTAGCCGAGTCAATTGCCTGGGATTTTATTTTGGATGGTTCAAGAATCCTTGAGTTTAAGACATTTTCAACTTTATTTGTAAAAAGGTTAAGCCCGGCATTAAGTTCCCCCATATCGTGCTTTAATTTTAATTCCGTTAAAACATCAATCGGATCAATTCCCGCATTTTCAGCGAGGGTTACGGGGATAAACTCAAGTGAATTTGCATACTCTTCAATTGCAAGTTGTTCTCTTCCTTTAAGAGTTCGTCCAAAGTCTCTTAATCTTTTTGCAATTTCCATCTCTATTGCTCCCCCCCCAGGAACAACAAGTCCGGTTTCAAGAGAACTTATTATGTCAAGAAGCCCGTCTAAAAGTGCTCTTTCAATTTCATCAACAACATGAGTTGTTCCTCCATGAATAAGAATCGTTATTGATTTTGGATTTTTGCATCCTTTAAGATAAGTCATCTTTTCCCCACTCTCTTTTATCTCTTCAACTTCTTCTGTTTCACCCATTCCTTCAGCGCTGATTTCATTCAGGTTTGAAATAATTCTTCCGCCCGTTGCCTTTGAAATTTTATCCATATCTGACTTTGCAACTCTCCTGCATGCATAAATTTCTGATTTTGAAAGAAGGTATTTTGCAAAGTCATCAATTCCCTTCTGGCAAAAAACGACGTTTGCGCCAGTCAGGACAATTTTTTGAATCATATTTTTGATTGATTTCTCTTCTTCATCCAAAAAATTTTGAAGTTCAGAATGGCTTGAAATTGAAATTTTTGTTTCTATTTCCGGACTTTTTATCTCGAGGGGGAAATCAATAAGAAGTATTTTTGCATTAAGAATATTTTTTGGCATATCATTCGAAATTTTTTCTTTTCCGATTATTATCCCTTTTACAAGCTCAGTGTCTTTTATTCCTTCACCGACGACTTTTTCAATTTTTATGTCTTCAGTATCAACTTTTCCTCCTTCAGAAACTATTTTTACAGCATTAATCAGTATTTCTGAAAATTTTTCCCTTTCTTCTTCGGCGCCTTTGCCGGTCATGGCAGTCATTGCAATTTCCTTCAAAATTTCATAATTATCGGGGGCTATTTTAAGCGAGACTTCATCTAAAATTTCATGAGCTTTTCTCTGAGCTATTCTGTAGCCTTTTACAATTACTGTAGGATGTATTTTTCTGTCAAGAAGTTTTTCCGCATTTTCCAAAAGTTTTCCCGCAATCATGACCGAGGTTGTTGTTCCGTCCCCGACTTCCTTTTCCTGGGTTTTTGCAATTTCAACCATCATTTTTGCGGCAGGATGTTCAATTTGCATCTCGCTGAGGATTGTAACCCCATCATTTGTAACAGTTATTTCATTTAGCGGGCTTACAAGCATCTTATCCATTCCTTTTGGGCCAAGGGTTGTCTTAACCACCTCTGCAACGAGTTTTGCAGCAAGAATATTGTTTCTCTGAGCATCCTTTCCGATTGTTCTTTCTGTATTCTCAGACATAAAATCGGCATTTTTTCCCATAGAAAAGGGACTTAAGGCGATTATTTAAATATTATGACGGTTGCTTGAAAAAGAAGGTTTTAACCCGTTTTGACCGATTCAATGATTATTTTAGTCAATGCAAATAAATTTAAATGTGGTAAAATAATTATCTGGGTCGATAATAAAAAAAACCCTGGCTGCAATTTTGACTTCTGTGATTATCTTTTATGGGTGCAGAGAAATTCCAACAACCCCTGAATTTCATTTTTCAAAGGAAGCTATCATGTTTAGCCCAGTGCTAACAACAGTCAATACAAAAAATGGGGAATTTGGGGTGACTTATCTGGGAGATAAGAGAGGAAGTCCTTTTAAAGTAGATTTTGGTTACCTGTTTGTGACTCATAATTCCAGCACAGCAGTACAAACGTTCAAAGTTGATGAATATGACAAAAATCGCCTTTACCTGACAAAAAATGGGGTGACAGAGGAGTATTCTAAAGGAGATCCCTTAATTTCCGTGCAATACACAAGCAAATTTATTTGCGGATGCTATTTGCTTAAACCTTTTCAATAATTTCCTAACAGAAGAATATTTAAAATAAAAATTCATAATAAAAACATGTCAGAAAAGGATGAGATATACTCAAGTAAGATTTCTTATGATGGGATTTTTAACTTCAGGGAATTTTATACATTCTGCCACAACTGGCTTACTGAAGAGTCTGGTCTCGAGGTTGTTGAAACGGAATATTCCGAAAAAATTGCAGGACCGGCTAAAGAAATAAAATTTAAATGGACGGCAACTAAAGATGTTACGGACTATTTCAGATTTGAAATCAAAATTGGGTTTAGTGTAAGACCTCTTACTGAAATTGAGGTAAATCAGGGTGGAGAGAAAGTTAAGACAAACAAAGGAAAAATTGAGATAAAAGTAACAGCAAATCTTGAAAGGGATTACGACGGCAAATTTGAAACTTCTGGGAAAATGAAGATTTGGAGGGGAATTTATGAAAAGTGGATAATTTCTCAAAGGGTTGCAGAATTTGAGGATAAACTTTCAGGAATGTCGGATGAATTTTTAGGCCAGGCAAAGTCTTTTCTTGCTCTTGAGGGAAAATATAGACAGTAATTAAGCAAGTTTTTTTTTGGAAAAAATAATTTATTTGTGCATTTTTCTTTCGTTGAGGACAAGAAACCGGATTAATTTTGGGATAAGTGAAAGGCAAAACAGGAAAAATTTTTGAATTAAAAGCGAAAATTTCAAAGGTATCCCCTCGATTACAATTAAGTTTCTAAACTGCATTTATAAATAATCCTTTATAGAAAAATTAACTATTTACTACAATGAAAATAAAGAAAAGAATTACCCCGTTTAGTTGAGGGAATTGAAGGATGCATAAATTCTCTTGCAGGCTGTCTTTTTCTTGTGGAGATAAAATTTTGTAACAAAAATGGCGAGAATAAATTTACGGAAGAGCAAAAAAGAGCAATACAAATAACTGTTTCAAATCATAATAAATTAAAAAATATTGAAGAAGAGTTGAAAAATCCTATTTTTGAAATTTAAAAATATATTAATGTTTAAAATTTTATACCCTTATTTAATATAGAAATATTTATATACAAATTTCAATAACAATTTACATGAAAAAGGTGTATTTGATTTTAATTCTGGGGGTTTTACTTCTGCAAACAATCCTTGCTGTAAACCTTAATGTTGAAAAATTAGGTTCAGAGGAAGCCATGATTTTCGGGCTTAGTGAGCCCGCTGTTTTTAAACTCAATGTTACAAACTTAGGAGTAACTGACAATTTTTCTTTTTATACTTTCTTTGGTATGGGGATTTCCCCTTCAGATTCTGTTAAAATAATGTCAGGTGAATCAAAAGAAATTGAATTGAGAATTTCCCCAAGAACAGATTTTGACCTTAAGGGTAATGTTATATTTAGTTATTTTATACAGGGAAGTGACAAGTCTGAAATTGAAGAGAAGCTTACAGCAAAAATAATCAATTTGAAAGATGCTCTCAAAATAGAATCCAATTCAATAGATCCGGAATCAAGTGGGGCAAGCATTCATTTAGAGAACAAAGTGAATTTTAATTTTAGAAATATGTCTGTTAATCTTGCCTCTCCTTTTTTTGATTTTAAAGACACAATTGAGTTAATGCCTTATGAAAAGAAAACTTTTAATATAGACCTTGACAAAAGCAGTTTCTCAAAAATTACTGCAGGGTTTTATACGGTAAGTGCAGACCTCGATATAAAGGAAGTTTCAGCAAAAATATCCAGTCCAATAAACTTTTCCGAGAAGGAAATCATTAGTGAAGAAAGAAAAAGATACGGGCTCATAATTTCAACGACAACAATAAAGAAAATTAATGAAGGAAATGTTCCTGCAGATTCGAATATATTTTTAAGTGAAAATATTATCTCGAGAATTTTTACGAGTTTTTCAGAAGAGCCGGCGGTGGTGGAAAGAAGCGGGTTTAAAGTGAACTATGAATGGGCAAAAAATCTTGAGCCCGGCGAAACTTACGAAGTGGATGTCAAAACAAACTGGATAATTCCTTTTATTGTTATATTTTTGATTGTTCTTACAGTTGTTTTTGTGAGAAAATATTCAAAGACAGATTTGATCTTAAGAAAAAATGTTTCTTTCATAAACGCGAAGGGTGGGGAGTTTGCCCTTAGAGTAATGGTTAATGTTGAGGCAAGAAGATTTGTTGAAAATGTTAAAGTTTTTGACAGGCTACCTCCACTTGTTAAAGTTTTTGAAAAGTTCGGCGGAATTATCCCTAAGAGATTCAACAAGACAAAACGGGTTTTTGAATGGGAACTAGGAAATCTTGATTCAGGTGAAAGAAGAACATTTTCTTATGTAATTTATTCAAGAGTGGGTGTCCTTGGAAGGTTTGCCCTTCCCGAAACATTTGCAACTTTTGAAAGGGAAGGAAAGCCAAAAGAAGTTTCATCTAACAAAGCTTTTTTTCTTGCAGAGCAAAAGAGTGAATAATCCAGATTTTTTTATATTTCCACAATCCAAAATTTTAAAAACAATTCTTAACTGAATTTTTAATACCCGCCCATAGCTCAGTGGTTAGAGCGCCTGGCTGTAGTTTATAACTAGGACAGATATTCCCTTGTGGGAAATTAGATGAAGTCTGAAAAGCCGGTGTCTGGAAAAAGAAAAAAGCAGCGCCCGGGAGATCCCAAGTCCGAATCTTGGTGGGCGGATACAATGTGCCCTTCGGGGCACATTATTTTTATCACGATTCTAATATGTTAAAACTCAAGCGGGATTTATTATTCTAATATTTAGAATCCGAACATCTTCTGGCATCATTATTGCAAATGTTTCGATGACATGGGGTGTGAGTTTTGGTGGGCGGATATCGTATCCGGATAAATCCGAGCATTTTTTTATAAACTATTTTTATCCACCGACGAAAAATACCATTTTTAAATCTTTTTGCCCTCGGCAAATTGGGAAATGCGACCATAAAAACAGAAGTATTTAAATACTTGAGTGATATATGAATTTTATAAAAAATGAGGTGCAAGCAAGGCTTGTGAAATCAAGAAATGGGGGATTTGGAAGAGGAATTTTCTGACGACACTGAATTTGAAAGCTTCTTGGAAGAACTGGACGATTAATCTGGCAACCTTGTAAGGGTTATCTGATTATTCTCAAGAGATAGTTCATTTGAGTCTGTTTCAACTATAATTTTTAAATTTTCTATTTTTATTTTCATAACAAATATATTTGTGATTTGCACCCCAAGTTGTTCTCCTATTTTAATCCCATCAAGTTTTGTTTCTTTTATTTTTTCCCCGTCAGCATAAATTATGATTCTTTCGCTTTGGGAGTCTTTTAATCCTATATTTTCAACGGAAAGATTGATGTTAAGGTATCTTCCCAAAATGTCAGCCGAAACGTTTCCGATTTTTAAGTCAGGATAGGAAGGAAAAGAGTATAATTCATTTAACTTTTCAGGGATTTCATTGCCTATTGTCTGCGAACAATCGCTTACAGGATACATTATATTATTTTTGTTTTGGGAATGGTTAAATCCCAATACATGCAGCAGTTCATGAATTTCGATATTTGGGTTTTCACATTTTGAGTCTCTTAAAAGAAGTATTTCACCTTTGAAAATCACATAGAAATTATCCCCCGCGATAATTTTTGTCGGGCCTCCCTCTCCAGCAACAAAAAATCCGTTTCCCGAAGGTTTTGTTTTTTCCTCGCAACTGACCGTAATTTCTTCATTTCCGTTTACAGGATAAAAATTGAGTATAGTCAGGTTTGTCATATAATCAAAAGCCCTTTTCATTTTATTTTTCTTTTCAAGGGAACAGTTGTTTTCAATTTTATATGAAATTTCAGGATTTGAAAATCTCATGTTTTTGTAAAATTGCATCTCCGTTGAGATATTTCCCACACTGAATTCCGGGTTTCTTTCGGCTCCGAATCTTATTTCTCCGAATGGGAAAATAAAATAAAAAAACAGGGCAAAAGCCATGAAAAGGCTTATCAGGCTGAAAAACAAATGTACGAATCTCATGCTCAAAAAAGGAAAAACAATTTTATAAAACTTGTTTTACAAAGCCCAGCAATTTATATAAAGATTTTAAGTGTGATTTTATTATGGAAAACGGCAGTGAAAAATTATTTTTAAAAATTAATCTTAATTTAAATCCCATTGAGGAAATAAAGAAAAGGATCTCTTTTCCCAATTCAGAGGTAAAAAGGATTGTTTTTAGGGAAAAGTATGGGTTTTTTTACAGATTCACATTTGCCACTTTATTTGAATACATGGGAAAAAAAGAAGATATCATTAATGAAATTTACATCTTTAATGGGAAGCCTGTCGAGGGCAATTTGTCTGAATATACTTTGGTTGAAGGAAAGGGGAGTGAAGTAAAAGTTCCCAGCTTAAAAAATGCTTATTTTTGCGCAAAAGAAGATCTGAAAAAAAGGACTCAGGAAAAAATAAATATCATTTCAAGAATGTTAAACTCTTATTTTGAGAAAGAAAAAGAAAGAATAGAAAAAAGTTTCACGTATGAAACAAAAAGATTTCAGGAGAGCCTGAGTGAAATTGCCGAAAAGTTAATGGAGTTTGCAAAGAAAGGGGATATTGAGAAAATAGCCGAACAAAAAAAATTAATAGATTCTGCCAAAAGGGAATCAAATTTTATAGAACTTGAAAAAGATAAATTGAGGGCTATCCAGTTTGAGAGCCAAAAGCATCTTTTAAATGTTGAAAACAGACTTGATAAAACAACAATAATTTATTATCCCGTTTATGCCTTTACAATAGATATTTTAAAAGGAAAATTAACCAAATCTTTTGCTGTTGAGTTTGATCCCGTTTCAAATGAAATTGCAGGCTTAATCTGCGATAGTTGTTCAAACAGGATAAAAGAAGTTTTTTTATGTAATTTAGGCCATGCTGTGTGTAAAAAATGTCTTCTTTTTTGTGAGTCCTGCGGTAAAGAATTTTGTAAAAAATGCCTTAAGAATAGGTGTGAAATCTGCTCTAAAAAAATATGCAGAAACTGTTCAGTCAGGTGTTTCAGATGCTCAAAACTTGTATGCAAAGACCACACAAAGCAGGACAAACTTTCCAAGTACTTTTACTGTAATAGTTGCCTTAAAAGGTGTGAAAGATGCGGAAATTTAAAAGATCCTTTTTTATTCAAAGTAAGCAAAAAAACAAACGCTGAAATATGCGAAGAATGTTTTAGGAATGAAATGCAACAAAATGTTTTGACGGGGGTTTTTGAGGAATGAAGAAGAGTTTTGCTGTTTGTTCTTATTTTGAATTTGGTGATTTTATTCTTCAGCCAGTCTTTTCATTTCTTCATCAATAAAATGCGTGTGTTTTTTGCCGGAATAAGTGATATAAATCTCTTTTTTTGCGCGGCTAATAGCAACATAAAAAAGTCTGCGCTCTTCCTCGGTTTTGTTGTAATTATAAATTTTTATTTTTTCTATAATTGGGTGCTCACTATATCTTGAAGGAAAGTTTGAGTTTGTGCATCCGATTATAAACACAATCTCTGATTCAAGGCCTTTTGCCGAATGTATTGTTGAAAGGGTCACTTCCCCCTCTTTCGCATATGCTTCTCTTGCGGTTTCGTTTTTTAATATGTGGTTTATTCTGTGCTTTTTTAAAAAAACTGATAAATCCTGAATCTGCCTGTTTGTTCTGGCAAGAACAAAAATTTCTTTCCTTGGGGCACCTGACTCAAGGATTTTTTCTTTTACAAATTCAAACTCCTCTTTTTCGTTTTTAAATTTATCAATTCTTATTTTTCCCTTCCCGTTGTAATTTGCTTCAAGGTCCGGAAGTTTCATATCTTTTATTGAAATATTCATGAATTTGACAATTTCTTCGGGACTCCTGTAATTTTTTTTAAGGTAAAGAATTTTAGAATCAGGATATTTTTCCTTAAAGTCAAGAATATAACTTATTTTTGAGCCCCTCCACCCAAAGATGGACTGGCGCGGGTCTCCCACACAAAAAAGATTTTTTGGGTTTAAAACTTCAAGAAGTTCTATTTGCTCATGGTTAACATCCTGAAATTCATCAACAAGGATATCCTCAAATTCGGGGACAAATTTTGGATTCATCCTAAAAAAAGATAATATATCCCCTATCTGGTCAGTATAAGTCCTAAGACCAAAGGAAGTGAAATATCTTTCAAGAAAGATAATCATGTTCAACATGATTTTTGAAATTATGCCCCCTTCTTTAAAGTATTTTTCTTTGAATTCATTAATTGAGAGTTTTGAAACCTTGAAGGAATCAAAAACTTCAAAGCAGTCGGATACAAATAAATTCTGGAGTTCGTAAAAATTTCTGCTTATTTTTTCTCCTTCGTTAAAATATTCTTTTACGGCTTCATGTATGGTAAGTCCCATATCATCAAGCGCTCTTAAAACTGCGACCATCTTATCCTGAAAATTTGCAACTTTCATTTTCCTTTTATAAATTTTTCTTTCATTTTTTATAAGAATTTTTTCGCAAAATGAGTTAAAGGTTTCAACAACAGCCCTTACTCCGGAGTCACGAAGTCTTTTTTCCATTTCTTCCTTTGCTTTTCTTGTGAAAGTCATGGCAAGAATTTTTTCGCTGTGGATTCTTTTATACTTTGCCAAAAACTCAATTCTTTTTGTAAGAATAGTTGTTTTTCCAGAGCCTGCTCCTGCAATGCACAGTATTTTTTCATTTTGTGAGATAATTACCTTTTTTTGCTCTTCATTAAAATTTTTCAAAAATCCCCCCAGTTCATCAAAGAATTTAATCTCTTCATTGCTGATTTTGATGTCTTCAAAATTTTTTTTTGATTCTGCAGGTGCAATCAGCTCATTTTTGCCCTCTCCTGAAATTTTCAGCACCTTTGAATCACGGTTAAATACCGAAGGCAAAGATTTTATAAAATTTTTATAAATAAGGTTTTCAATTAACTCAATTATCCTTCCTTCAGGAAGGTAATTCAAAACTCCAAATTTTTCAAAATCATTAAGCTTGTTTTTTACTATTGAATTGTTTTCGGAGTTTCCTTTAAGAAAATCAATTAAAAGTTTTTTTCCAACTGGAAAAGGGATTTCATTTAAAGACTCAAGGATAAATTTAAGATCTTTTGATTCATCTCTTTTATATTCCGGAATTTCGACCATAAAATTCTAAGAAAAAGTTTATTTATATGATTAATTGTGTTTGCTTTAAGTTACTATTAAGTAACAACAAAACAGAAAAGTTTATAAATCCCTGTCCTATCAAATAATTATGGAGAGCGAAAAATTAGGAATATTAGTGAATAACGGGGGGTATGTAAAAATAGAAGGAATGCCAGATGTTACTATCATTGAGCCTGAAAAGTACAGGAAACTTCCTTCGAAGTCTGTTGTAAAGTATATGCTTTTAGACAGAAGAAATAATGGACAAATAGTAAAAACAATTAAAATAAATGAGGTTAACCCCTCGGGATACAACGTAAAAAGTCTTGAAAAAATTTCTGAGATTTCAAGGGAGATATGGGCTTTGAGAAAATCAGTGGAGAACTCCCTAAATATAACCAGTGAAGAGAAGGGTCAATTTGAAATCTGCTTTAAACTTGCAGGGAATCTGCTTGAAGAAGGAAAATATGCCGATGCAAATAATTTTATTGATTTTTCCTTGATCTATTGCAGTGAGATGATTTTTAAGGCTCCCATGGAAAAAAAGAAATTTTATTCAGAAACCTATAAAAAAATCAACCCCCTAAAAAGGCATTTTTCTGGTTTAGAAGCACTTGTGGGCGTTTTCTAACTTTCACTCCCAGTATTTTTTCTTAAAATCATAAAGATAAACTTTGTATCTTTCTTTTCTTTCATAAGAAATTTCAAGCATAAGTATTTTTTCTATAAATCTTTTTCCGGATATAACCTGTTTCTCTGACTTTTTTATAACTTTTTTAATTCAATCGAAATTCCGGTTTTGTCATAGCATATAACGAGTAAACTACAAAGTTTTTTTGGGTTTTGATTGCCGTTTTTCTAAATTTTGCGGTCTTTCATAAATTTCTTTTGAGAGGACATAAAAGAAAATAAAAGGAACAAGTGTTAGTAAAAACCCAAAGGGCAAAGTTACAGATTGAAAAAGAGTTGTTACGATTGAAATTTGAGTGCTCAAAAATTCAACCGCCTGAGCGGGGTTTAGTAAAAGTTTTTCATTAAGTCCTTTTGAAGCAAAGTTTATTGCAAATATTCCTAAAAAGTATCCAAGGAGGCCAAAAAAAATTTCGGGTTTGCCTTTTATCTTTTTTTTATGGGAAATTTTTTTCATTGTTTTTTCTTTCATTTTAAATTATTTTTGACAAGAGCCCGCCTACAAAATATGCTGCGATTGCGGCAGCGCTTCCGACAAGTAGCATTTCGCTTCCAGATTTAAACCAGTTTTTATTTGTTACTTTTGATTTGGCTGAGCCAAGAGCAAAAATTGAAATTCCGGATAGTACTGATGCCCATAAAAAGGAATTTGGAATTTTTAAATTTAGGATTGTCCCAATGGCAAAAAGAAATAGGGGGATTATGCCAAAAATAAAAAAGGAGGTGAATGTAACCACTGCATTTTTTACGGGGGAAACATTTTCATATATAATTCCAAGTTCATCATGAAGCATTGTTTCAACTTGATATTTTCTGTTTTTTGATATTAAAAATGATATTTGTCTGGCATCTGATTTATTGAATCCTTTCTTTTCAAGGACATCCCGCATTATTTTTTCTTCATGTCCTGGATTTTTACTTGCTTCTTTCTCTTCAATGTTTTCTTCACTTTGATAATATTCTCCTTCAGACTTGGTAGAAAGGTAATCCCCAACGGCCATTGAGATTCCGTCGCCAATAAGATTTGCAAATCCAAGTACAAGAATGATTACTGAAGAAAGATTTGCTCCGACAACTCCCGCAACAACAGCAAAAGTTGTGACAATTCCATCAAGTCCCCCGTAAACCCAGCTTTTAAGATATTTACCTTCTGTAGAAAAATGTTTAGCGCCATGGCCAATTCTCACCATGATAAACAAAAGAAACAATTGTTTTTAATGTTTGCGGGAGAAATATTAAAACCTTACTTTATCTCCGCATCAATTTTAGACGCAGGCCATTGGTAAATCATCCCAAAATGTGGAGATCTTTGGGTAAATTCAAGCCCATTTCTTTTTCAAGAGATTTTTTTCTAATAACACTTCCTTGTCCCAATAAGTTTCAAGAAGTGTTGTAACTTCTTCCTTTACCTTTTCAGGTTCTTCCTGAAGGAGACATTTTTTAGGGGAATTGAAGTCAAAAATCCAGCAAGTAAATAGTTTAAACCCCTCTCAATGAGATTTTTAAGCCCGAGCAATATATAAGTTTTTTCGTTCCATAGAATACACACTAAGCAAAGATCCAAGAATATTTAATCTCAAGTTTTTCCCAGAACTCTCAAAAGAAACCTTAATAAATCACTCTTCCTTTTATATTTCATAAGGAGGTGTATCATGAAAAGCGCTTTAGACATAATTGCTTTAATTCTTGTCCTGGTTGGAGGTCTTAATTGGGGTCTCGTTGGAGCATTCAACTTCAACGTTGTTGAGGCAATTTTCGGCTCTGGAAGCTTAGTATCTATGATTATATACATCTTGGTCGGAATCTCAGCAATTTACGGGGCTTTTGTTTTTTTCCAGGAGTAATCTCTCCTTAGATTTTTCTTTTATTTTTTCTTTTATTTGTTTATCTTTAAATTTGAATTTGTTTACTCGAGAATAAAAAAAGTTATAAAGAAGAGTTATTAAAATTTTATATGAGAAAAATAATTCCAACTTTAATTTTAAGTTTAGCATTGTTTTTTCCCATGAGGGTTGAAGAAAAAAAATTGCCCAATTTAAAAAATAATCATTTTCTTTTTCAAAATATTAGCTATCACTCTCTTGAGGGGCTCATCGCTTTAAGTTCAATTCAGGGGAATGAAAAAAATTTCAGTTTTCTTGATTCATTAAAAAATGCTGAAGGATTGTCTGAGAAAATTAATTCTTTAATGTCCAAAGAGAAAGGAGATTTAAAAGAAATGGTTAAATACCACTCAGGAAAATTTATCAGATGGGAAAAGTTTGTCGGAGGATTATACCAAAAATATGTTCAAATTAATAATTCTATTTTTTCCGCAAAAGAAAACTTCCATGCTTTCAAATTATTTTTTTCCAGAGATTCTTTTTATTTAAAAGGAAAAGATAATATTTATTTATCAAAGGATAATGGGCAGAGTATTTTTGAAAATATGAAGAAACTAAGAGAAATACAAAAAGTAACCGAAAATCCAGACACTCTGGACACGAAAAAATTTTTGTACGCTTCCTTTTCAAGACTTTTTGAGTATTTTCCCATTATAAAAAATAACTCCAAGGATAAAACAGATTTTATTTCTAATTTATGCTTAATAGTAAATGAGTCAAATGGCTTCCCTTATATTACCGGGCATTCGGGGGATCTAAATTTAATGCAAATAAACCCCTCAACAATCCCTGGTCTTTACCGACACATGAGAAAAAGTTCCGGAAACTCTGAAATAGAAAGAATTGCAAAGTCGATGAACTTAAATTCTTTTGAAGAGGGAATGAAAAGTGATCCGAAAATTTCTCTTCTTTCCGGAATTTATTTGTTTGATTATCTTAAGAGGAGCGCTAAAACAGAATCTCAGGCAGTTTTGTATTATCTGCTGGGCGAAGGGGCATATTATAGTGTTTCAAAAAAGTTTCGGGAAAGAATTGAGAAAGGAATGGTAAATTCATGGAGAAGCATTAGCGATAAAGAATCTAAAATTAAAGAAATGAACTATCTCCAGCGTTATTATATTAAAAAAGAGATATACTCTAAATTAGTTGATGAGATTCTTAATTAATTTCAAGCTGTTTTTCCATCTTTTGAAATAAAGTTTTTACAAAATGAACTCGGTAAGAAGAAGGTAAACATTAAGCCCTACAATAATAACAGAAAAAATCCATGAAAGGATCTTTGTTATTTTTTTGTTTACAAGCTCTTTCATTATTTTTTTGTTGGAAGTTATAAGTATAATCGGAATTAAAGGAAGGGGGATGAGGATGCTCAATAAAACCTGACTGTAAATTAAAATTTGAAGGGGCTCAATTCCGATAAGAATGGCAATTGTTAAAGGAATCATATTTATAAATCTTGTAACAAGCCTCCTAATAAGGGGGCTTATTTTAAATCTCGTCAATCCCTCCATTATTGACTGACCTGCGAGGGTACCTGTAATTGAAGATGCAATCCCCGAAACCAAAAGCGCAATTCCAAAAATCAGTGCTGCAAAGTTTCCAAAAAGAGGGATTAAAGTGTAATAAGCCTGTGAAAGTGTTGCAATAATTCCTTTTTGGTGAAATGCGGAGGCGGCCATAATAAGCATCGCGGCATTAACAAGTGCAGCAATACTCAAAGAAATTGTATTCTCAATAAGATGAAACTTAAGGTTCTTTTTTCTGCTTTTAATTCCGTTCTTTTTGATTTTGTTTTTTATAAGCCATGAATGAATAAAAAGAGCATGAGGCATAATTGTTGCCCCAAAAATTCCGACAATTAGAAAAATACTTTTAGGACCAATGCTGGGGGTAATTGAATGAATCAAAATTTCAGAAATGTCCGGCTTTGCAATAAAAAGTTCATAAACAAAAGCAAGGCTTATTATTAAAACAAAGCCTATAAAAAATTTTTCAACATTTCCAAAATCTTTTTTGGTAATTGCAAAGAAAAAAAGAATTTCCAAAACGGAGATAACCGAACCCAAAAGAAGAGGAATTCCAAATAAAATATTGAGGGCGACAACAATTCCAAGAAATTCAGCAAGATCAGTTGCAAGAATTGAGATTTCTGAACCACCCCAGTAAGCAAGAACTAATGGCTTCTTTTTTATTTTTTTTCTGACAATTTCAGTTAAGGAATACCCTGCAATTCCTATTTTTCCGGATAAATACTGAAAAAACATTGCAATTCCACTTGCAACCCATATTGCCCAGAGAAGTGAATAATTGAATTCGGATCCTGCACCTATATTTGTTCCCCAATTTCCGGGATCCATATAAGCCATTGAAACAATAAAACCCGAACCAAAAAAAATCCAAAAACTTTTTGTAAATATTTTATTTTTAAGAAGGGATTTCTTTTCCATGGGGGTCACATTTCGGATTCTTCAGAAACTTTCTTAATTTTAGGATAGTTTTGTTACTTATTGCATGCTCTAATTTATGTGCTTCTGAATGAACCTCTTTTAAATTTAATTTCAAAACTTCTTTTAAAAAGGTTTCAATTATTCTGTGTTTGATCGTCAAATTTTTTGATGCATTAAGGCCTTTTTTGGTAACCTTAATTTCACTGTATTTTTTATACCTAAGAAAATTTTCGTCTGAGAGAATCTTTATCATCTGTGAAACACTTGGTTTTGAAATTTTGAGGGCTTTTGACAGATTTGTCACATTAAGTTTTTTCTTTTCTTCATTAAACAAATAAAGTGCTCTCAAATAATCCTCTTTATTTTTGCTTACCATTATTGTTAGGAGTGCCTAACATTTATAAAGATTTCTGAGAACTTAAAATTAAACTTCAAAAAGTATGGTTTTAAATAGGGTGTTTTCCAACTTTAAGAGTTAGAAAGGCGGAAAGGAGGAAAAAGAAAATGAAGATATACGTTGGAAACTTGGCATTCAGTGTTGATGATAAAAAACTGGAAAGTTTATTTAGTCAGTACGGCAGTATTGAAGAAGCAACTGTCATAAAAGACAAATTTTCAGGTAGGTCAAAAGGATTTGGTTTTATAACCATTAATGATGACGATTCAGCTAAAAAAGCAATTTCAGAAATGAATGGCAAAGAAACTGAAGGAAGAAAATTGACTGTTAACGAAGCAAAACCTCGTGAAGAGGGTGAAAGAAAAAGCTTCGGAGGACCGAGAAGATTCGGAAACAGAGACCCAGAACAAGAACAAGGAAGTCAAAATAGGGGCAGAGGAAGATATTAAACTGATTTAGTCCCAAATATTTATTTTTTATTTATATGGTTATATTGTAAGTTTTTATTAAAAAGGTTTTAGTCTGAAAAATCTAAGGAGGATAAGTTTTAGTTTGAAAAGTTATGGGAAGAATTTTTTGTTTTCCAAAGAATTTATTTTTGAGACAATATTCTTTTTTTCTTTTTCAAGTGAATCCACTTTAAAATTTACCTCATGATAAGTGGATTTTAAATGTTCAAGTTCATTCAGGGTTTTATTAAAGGCCCAGTAATAAATCTGGCGTGATTCTTTTGTTTTTTGCATTTTGGCTTGGCTTTCAAGGTAATTCAACCTTTCCCAGTAAAAATTGGTATCCGCAGTAAGAATATGATTTCGGGCCCAATCCGAAAGTTTATTTTTTTCTATTTCTATGTTGAAGGTTATGTCGCCAGACTTTTTTTCAAGGTCTGAAATTAAATGCGATATCGAAAAATCATTAAATTCTCTTTCAAGGAGATAGAATCCTCCGAAAGTTGCAATTAAGAATCCAATAGATAGGCTAGTTTTTTTTATCTTTTCCGAAATTTTCATAGCTCAAAAAATAAGATTCACATTATAAAGATTTTCGTTTTTGAATATCTATATAAAATTAAGGTATAATTATTTATTTTATTTTTAAACTATTGGAACAAAACTAAACCCAGGATATTCTTTTATTCTATTTCCATCCAAATCCTTTTTTATAATTATTATTGAATTTTTAACTGGAGCAACAAAAATTCCTTTTGTTTTTAGTTGATAATCTATCAATTTTTGAGGTATTTCCCTAAATGAAGCACTAGCGAGTATGCGGTCAAATTTTTTATTTTCTAATTTCATAGCATCGCCATGAATTACTTCTATATTTTTATATTTTTTTAACCTTTCTTTTGAATTTTCCGCGAGCGCACCTATTTTTTCAATGCCTAATATTTTGCCGTTTTTGTTAAGTTTTGAAAGAAGTGCCAAAACATATCCTGAGCCTGAGCCAATTTCAAGGATTTCCTGGCCTTCATGTATGTCTAGAAGGGTTAACATTAATGCAATCGTATAAGGCTGACTTATCGACTGACAGTAACCTATTGGCAAAGCAACGTCCTCATATGCTCTGTCTTTTAATTCAGCTGGAACAAAAAGAGTTCTATCAACTTTTTTGAATGCGTTCAAAATATTTTCGTGAAATTTAAAATTTTTTAGTCTTTTTATAAGGTCTTTTTTATTCATTTTTGACCATCCAGTATTTAGTTTGTCTCATACTATATTTTTATCTTTTTTTAGTTTTTCTTGGGCCTTTATCAATTTGATTTTCCAAAAACATTTTTTTGGGTTTTGCTCCGCATATTTCCTCCCAATTAATAACTAACAACTCGCTAAAACTAAAAAGCACTTCTTCCAATTTCCCAAGGCGAGGATTATTTTTTCTTTTTGTTGGAAAAACTTTGCTCGGCGAAGAACAATAAAGCAACAATTGCAATTATCGCGGAAATCCACGGATCCCACATCGCCGAAATAAGAACAACCAGTGCAGCAACAACAGCAAAGATTCCCTCATCTTTCTGACTCAAGTTTGCCATAATTGAGATAAGTTAAGGGGGTATAAAAATGTATTTGGAACGATGCTAAAGGACTCCCCCACAGATATATATACCAGAATTCTATGAATTATAATGGCAAAAAGAAAAAGACTCAGAGATAAGAAACAGCAAGGCATGAATAGACGCCTAACTGGAGGAAAAAAACCAATGAGCCCTGAACAAAAAAAGCAACAAAAAATTCTTAGGGAAAAACAATCTGAAATACAAAAGAAACTAAATGAAAAAAAGAAATAAATTTTTATCTTGATTTAATATTTTAACAATTTCTCTTCAGGAGAAATTCGCCCACTCCGATAGTATAGGGGGCGTTTAATTATTTTTTCTCAAGAATCTTCTTAATATCCAAAAGAAGTTTATTCAGATTAAGAAGTGCCTGATTTTGAGCGTCCAATTTGTAAAGAACATCTTTCAAAAGTTTATGGGTTATCGGGTCTAATGCTTCCATTGAGAATTAATGAATAAGGGGTTTTTAATTTTTGCTACTTGCGTCTCCACCCACCAAGAGCCGATTAAAAGTGAACAGGGACAGAATTATTATTCTATCTTCTTTAGTTCATTAACTAAATCTTGTTTCTTTGAAGAAACTATAAACCAAAATATTAATCTAATTGCAAAGGCAATAATACCATAAAGAATATTTCCAAGAATAGCCCACAAGATAAGCCCAGCAATAAAAATTAACCATGCAGTTGTTTCTAAACGATTATGAATATCAAACAGCTCAATTATCCTCTCCTTTTCTTTTTTAGATAATTTATTAGCTCTTTCAAGGATTAATTTCTTTTGCTTCTTTGTGCTAATCTTTCCAAGAATTTTTTTAATTTCCTTTTCCTCCATTATTCAAAATGGGAAGGGGGGTTTTTATTTCTTTTTAAAATAAATTTCTCCTGTGTAATGTTTTTTCTTCTCTAATTGCTCTAATTCAATTCTTTCACTACTTTCAACATTGTAACTTAAAATAACTTGCTCAACAAAAACCTCATACCCCAATTCCTTTAAAATTTTCATAACTCCCATTTGATTTTCCTTTACAGAAGAGTTGTTTGATTTTACCTCAACAAATGAGATTTTATTATCTTTAAACATAATGAAATCTGGAAATCCTTCAAAATGTATTCTTACCAAATTTAAGATTATATCTTTATTTTCATATTTTTCCAAAATTCTTTCAATATCCCCCTCATTTAAAATCGTTTTTCCAGAAGAAATATTATAAAAAGTTGTCCTAACAACCTCATACCCTTGATTTCTATACTTTGTAGCAACCCACCACTCACCTATTTCTCCCCTAATCTTTTCATCTGCTTTATTGCTTCTTAATTTATTTGTAAACTCTTGCCTATTCTTTTCTACCCTTTCCGTAGCAATACTTTTCTTTTTGCATTTTGGACAGATGTGATTAATCCACTCAACACCAACATAACCACAATAAGAACACATCCCAAAATCTTCTGGAAAGTTTCCATCATCATCCATAAATTTTTCCTCCATCATTCTTTTGACCATACTCATAAGGCAGGATAGACGACACACATTTAAAACTTTTGTATTCTCTGTTCAAAAAAGGTTATACCCTAAAATAACCTTTTCTATACGTTTTAAGAGGTGTTCAAGAATTAACCAATTACCGAACAAGCGTAAAGTTTTTAATGAATAACCTTGTATAAAATCTAATGAGAAAGAAATGGATTTTTGTTGTCCTTTTAGTTATTTTGGTTTGGGCTTTATATTTCTTTATTTTCCGTTCTGCAGGGTTGATTAAATTGAGCACTTCCTGTCCTGATGGGATTATACCTGATAGGTTTAATCTTAATCATTTTGCTGACACAAACTACTGGGGATTGCCCAATTACTATCAAGGGGCAGATTACCTTCCAAAATGGGAAGATGGAACTTCTGTTGATATGGGTTGGTTTCAGGGAAGCTGTCATCTTGGAAACAAGGAAGGGGAAAATGTGAATTACATATATTGTAGTAAGATACCCTATAGAAAAACTTCTGTAAGTTCGGATGGAACAATAGGAGAACCAATTAACCTCTATATTGATCTCGTTTTAAATTCAAAAGATGGGGTGTTTGTTGAACAAGATTTAAGTGGAATTGGGAATTTTCCAAGAAACATAAGTTCTTTTAAGATATTAGATTATTCTTGTAAAACCTAAACAAAAACTATGAATTGTTGCGAGGCTCGTTTTTTTTGGTTTTTTCATAATTCAAATGTGAAAGATAATCATTAATCAGACCATATAATTCATTAACTCTTTTATTGGAAACAATTCCCAAATTTTCCACATAGTGAACAACTCGAGGTTCTTTTGAAGGTTTACTATTAGAACCATAAAAACTCCCACAAGTTTCTTAAATGAGTAAAAAAAGCAACTGCGAGTAAATTTGGCACAACAACCTTTGAAGAATCCTTCTTCATAGTTTTTGCAACCATAAAGCATTCTCTCATCATTTTAAATTCATATGTAAAATGACCATTTATCAATAATTTTTTATTTCATCATCGGGTTCTTCGGATTTTGTCATTTTATTGGGAAATTGTTATTATCAATTCTGAGGGGTAAGGGAAGGATGAATTTATTTCTTTATGGAAATTTTTGATATCTCCTGAATCATTATATTTTGCATAAATTTGAGATTTAAACTTACAAAATCCACATGAAATCCCCGAAGAAGTTACATTGGTTCCCCCTCCAATTGTAAAGTTAAGTGAAACTCCCTCATTTCTCCCATTTGAAAAAGGGTAACATTCTTTTTCCTTAAATCCTTCAATAACTTTTTTACTCCCAAAAGGGATCTCCATTTGTATTCCCGAAGGAATCAATGGTAAAGAATAAGTTTCATATCGATCCATCTCACATGACCATATCCCAATATAGACATCAGTTAAAGTAAAATCCCCTGTATTCGTGACAATCATAGGAAGGTATTCTCCGAAAGGGGCACTTTGAAGGAAAGGTGAGACTTGGATCTCAATATCTGGTTTATTATTTAAACTTTCTAAAATTCCATTATATTGAAAGTTTAGATAACCCATCAGAAGAAAGTTAAGAACAAATAAAATTAAAGTCACGATAAACCCAATTTTTAGTCCCTTATCCTTTTCTTTTTTCATAAATCATCCAAGTTTTACTCAATTTTAAACATTTCTTTACAAAAGGGGCGAGTAATACCTCGACTTTTAAAAAAAGAGGTCTTTTTTTGGTCTAAGATTTCCGATAAAATCAATAAGGAAAAATGTTTTACCCTTTTTTTGTGTTTCGTAAAATATGCATAAAGCGAAAAATAACCCCTTCTTCATAAAAGAGATTTAGTCTTTCTGTTTCGTATTTTGGGAAGTATGTTTTGATTTTAAGCAAATTAATTAAAAGGAATCTTGCTCTTTTTACCATGAAATTGGAAACAGAAGAAGACTTGAATGAATTAATTAAAAATCAGATTGAAGAAAGCACAAATCTTGAATATAAAGATCCAAGAGCCTTGATAGATAAAAAAGAAATTGCAAAAGATATCTCTGCAATGGCTAATTCAAATGGAGGGATTATAATTTATGGATTATGCCAAGAAGGGAAAAATCCTACCCCTTCAAAAATTGAGTGGTTAGAAAACCCTCAACAAAAGGAGAGAATAGAACAAATTCTTCAATCAAGCGTAACTCCCAAAGTTGATGTCAAAATAAGACCAATCCCAAATAAAGATTATCCATCAAAATTTGTTTTGATTGTTGAAGTTCCAAAAAGCGATAAAGTGCCTCATCAAGACCATTCCGATAAAGATAGAAGAATCTATTGGAGGAGAAATGGATATACCACAAGAGAAATGGAGTATTATGAAATTGAAGATGCATTTTTTACTCGGAAAAAAGCTTTTTTAGAGGTCTCTTTAATACCACGAGATCTACAACACACTTCATATGATATAGTCGTCTCAAATAAAGGAAAAATTATTGCAGAAAAAATTCATATACAGTTATTGGTTCCAAAAGAATTTAAAATAAATGAAGAGTGGATAGAATTAGAAAGAGCTCACCCTTTATCAGATTATTATTCTGCATACCAATTTTTTGACGATGTTATGCCCATATATCCAGAGCATCCTTCTGTAGTGGGAAGATTATATTCACCAAAAAAAATAGATAACTTTGCAGGATTGGAGGTTGGTTTCTTAATTGTTTCAAAAAATTCAGAACTTAAAGTTGGAAAAATCATTCATAAATTTGTATCAGGAGAGGGGTATAAACAAATTTTAGAGTATTCTGAAGACAAAAAAGGAGTTCCTATTCCCAGAATAATTACCTTTTGGGATTCATAATCGAGATTTATAAAAACTCTTTACCCCCATACTTAAAAATCAAAAAATACAAGTAAGTTCATGGCAAAAGACGATTTTCATTTAAAGGTTGAACTGACCCCAGAAGAAAGAGAAAGAAATGCACGAATCTTGGGAAGAGTGATTGAATTTTTTTTGGTTCCTGTTTTAATGGGAATTTTAATAGGAATAGGGAATTGGATCACAATTTCAGTTGCATTATTTTGGTGGGGATTTGGAATTTACGGGTTATTTGTGGATAAAGAGGCATTTGTAATCCAAATTGTTTTAATGGTCTTGTTTGGTTGGGGAAAAGAGTCCTCTTAAATCTTAAAATTTAACTTAAAAGGTTAGCCAGAAATCCATCTGCTTTAGCTGATGGATGAATGGCGCTTCTTGAAAAACATTTTTCTATTTTGATTTACTAAAAAAAGAGTAGCCGTGATTGTC
>Ga0208375_1000181_pt1 | contig 102166 bp, 75 predicted proteins | sample RifOxyD1_FD_184038 | JGI IMG/M metagenome (GOLD analysis project Ga0208375, IMG submission 184038) | Soil microbial communities from Rifle, Colorado - Rifle Oxygen_injection D1 (SPAdes) | ecosystem: Environmental > Terrestrial > Deep subsurface > Rock core/Sediment | place: Rifle, Colorado... | reverse complement strand
TTTTTTTGCAAGTACTGCGGTTGTGCCAGGGACGTTCCGGTCAAAGAGGCTTCGATGTTTTGTGAAAACCTGTTTCCTGGCCATAAGCTGTTTTTACTAAAGCATAGTTACTATCCTTTAGTAAAATCAATCCTCCTGGTGTTTTTCGACCAGTTTTACTATCTCCGGCAGATCTATCCCGAGTTCCTTGAGGCGGGATATTTTTGGCACGCCGTTTTTGGTCCAACCTTTGCGGCGGTAAACGGTATCCATCAGGATGCTGTACTGTTCTTCGCGGTACTTGCGAAGCAGTTGTATCTTCTCTTCGGTGTTTTTTCCCGCCGGATTGATATTTTGAAGCTCCTTGAGCTGCTTGTCGTAGCGTTCGGCGCGGGATTCGTATTCTTCCACGGTCACCGGGCCCATGGAGCGGTACGGCGGAACGTCGTCCTTGCGCGTGGCTTTGTCGAACATGAGGCTCATCGCGCGCTGCAGGTTGTAGACGCGCGCTGACTGATCGAGCATTGTTTGCTCGTCGATCGGGATGCCGGTAACGCCTTCAAAAAATTTGAAATAATTGCGCACGTGCCCTGGAATCTTGGCGGGTTCATTTTCTTTGAAGTTGTCGGCGGGTACAACGTCGTTCCAGCAGAGCTTGCATAAACCGTTGAGGCCGAACCAGGTGCGCCAGAGCGGGAAATAATAAAGCGCCTCGGCCTTGGCCTCGAACGTCGGAAGCTGCTTGTTCACCATGTCCATGAATATAAGCCATGCTTCGTCGTGCTGCGGCCCCTTGATCGCAAGCGCATAGCCGCCCTGCTGGGCGAGCGATTCCTTTGGAAGGTATTCGGAATACTCAAGTCCCTTCACTTCCATGCCGATGTCCTTCAAAAACGCGGGATCGGCGCCGTATTCTTTTGCGAACTTTTGTTTAAGCCGGAGAATGCCCTGCCCCACCTCGATGCCAAAACCCTCTCCGCGGGCCATCTGGTGCATGAGTTCCAGCACCTCCGCGGATGCGCCGAATTTGAGTTCCATTCCGCCCGTATGCTTTTTGCCAATCACCCCGGCCTCAAAACACTCCATTACAAATGCGATCGTGGTGCCGAGCGAGATCGTATCCATCCCGTAGGTGTCGGCGTAAAAATTGAATTCGGCCAGAAACTCCACGTCAAAACAGCCCATATTGGCCACGGCCGCCGCGGTTTCGTATTCCGGACCGTCAACCGTAACCTTGTGTCCTTTGTACGGGCCGGTTTTGAGTTCAAAGTTGTCGATGGTCTTTGCGCAGGCCATCGAACAGCCCTTCCAGCAGCCGTCCGGAAGATTCTGGGTGATATATTTTTTGCGAAGCAGCATCGAGTCGATTTTTGGAACATCCACATGTGTGCCGAATTTATAATTGTGAACCGGCAAAAGATCGTAGGCGGCCATGACTTCGACAATGTTGGCCGTGCCCACTTCGCGCATGCAGCACTGGTTCTTGTCGAGCGTTGCCATCTCGGCGTTGACCTTCATGCCGTGGTCCCGGATCATATCCGGGTTGTGGGGCCGGTTGAAGTCGTCAACGATGTTTATCGCGCCCGTCGGACACACGTAGGCGCAAGAGGTGCAGCCCACGCAATGCTTGTCCATCTCGCCGAAGGGCATCGTGAGGTGCCGCTTGATGCCGCGACCGGCAAAGTCCAAAATCTCTTCCATCATGAATTCCTTGCAGGCGCGGACGCAGTGGCCGCAAAGGATGCAGGCTTTGGGATTTGGGTCGGTCATCTCTGACGTGAAACGCGATGGTGCGGTTACGCCGCAGGTTTTTGCAATGTCTTGTATGACCGGGACATTGGGCCAGCGGCCAAGGTACATTTCGGCAAGCAGCTTGCGGTGCTCCAAAATGGCCGGACTGTGGGTTTCGATCTTGATTTCGTCGCGTACAGGATAGTTGCAGGCGGTTACGAAGCGTTTTTTACCGCGCACCTCGACCTCGACCGTGCAAAGACGGCAGGTGCCGTTTGGCGTAAGGTCCTTGTGATGGCAAAGAGTCGGGATGTTGATCGAGTTTTCTTTCAGCGCCGAAAGCAGGAACGAGTCCTTGCGGGCGCTTACGGTTTTTCCGTTGATCGTGATGTCAATTCTCTTTTCGGGCTTTTTTGTCGTGGCGGAACCCATTAGCGCACCTCCACTGCATCAAATTTGCAGACATCGTCGCAGACTCCGCACTTGACGCATTTTGACTGGTCGATTACGTGAAGTTTTTTCCGCTCCCCGGTAATGGCCTGCGTGGGGCAGTTCTTCGCGCATACCACACAGCCGGTGCATTTGTTGTTGATCGTATATTTGATCAGATCCTTGCAAACGCCGGCCCGGCATTTGTGCTCCCGGATATGCACTTCGTATTCGTCCCTGAAAAAACGGATCGTGCTCAGGACGGGGTTCGGCGCCGAACCGCCCAGCTGGCACAGGCTTGTGGCCTGGATGGTCTTTGACAGCTCTTCAAGAAATCCGATGTCGCCGACCCTGCCCTCGCCTTTGCAAATGCGGTCAAGCGTTGTCTTGAGGGCAAAAAGCCCCTCGCGGCACGGAGTGCATTTGCCGCAGGATTCGTCCACCAGAAAACTTATGAAATATCTTGCGACATCGACCATGCACGTACGGTCGTCCATGACGATCATGCCGCCGGAGCCCATCATCGAGCCCACCTCTGTCAGCGAGTCGAAGTCGACTTTCATGTCGAGCATTTTTTCAGGGATGCAGCCGCCCGAAGGTCCGCCCGTCTGCACGGCCTTGAATTTGCGCCCGAGCGGAATTCCTCCGCCCACGTCATAAATGATCTCGCGGAGCGAGATGCCCATCGGGACTTCGACAAGCCCGGTGTTCATGATATTGCCCACGAGCGAAAACACCTTGGTGCCGGAAGATCCGTTCCACGGGTTTTTTGAAACATCGCCGGTGCCGATCGAGGCGTACCACGCGGCGCCTTTTTCGATTATGGCCGGGATGTTTGCCCAGGTTTCCACGTTATTGAGAACCGTTGGTTTGTCGCGGAAGCCGTATTCCACGTTATGGATGTATTTGGCGCGCGGCTCGCCGGGTTTTCCGGACATGGAGGCCATGAGGGCGGTGGACTCGCCGCAAACAAACGCGCCGGCGCCGCGATGGATGTGGACGTCGAACGAAAAGCTGCTGCCCAGGATGCCGTTTCCAAGAAGTCCGTGCTCCCGCATTTGTTCAAGAGCCTTGCGCAGGCGCACAAGCGCCAGCGGATATTCCTTGCGGATATAGATGTAGCCTTCGTTCGATCCGATTGCATAAGCGCAGATCAGCATGCCTTCAAGCACGGCGTGCGGATCGGTTTCGATTATGCTGCGATCCATGAATGCGCCCGGATCGCCTTCGTCGGCGTTGCAAACCACGTAGGGTTTTTCGTCGCGCGCGAGCGCAGCTTTTTTTGCGGACTGCCATTTAATGCCAGTCGGGAATCCGCCGCCGCCGCGGCCACGGAGGCCCGATGCGATGATGTCTGATATCACCTGGTCGCCGCTTCCGGCGTCAAGCACCTTGCGGAGGGACTGGTATCCGCCGCGTGCAATATAATGTTCGATGTTTTCGGGGTCTATGAGACCCTTGTTGCGAAGCGCGATGAGCTGCTGTTTTGAAAAAAACGGGATTTCATCCATTTTGCCGCAGGTTTTCTGCCGGACGGGGTCCTTGTAGAGAAGTTTTTCGACCGGTTTTCCGCCAATGAGATGCTGCGCTATAATCGCGTCAAGATCTTTTTCAGCCACCTTTTGATAGAAGGTGCCTTCGGGCTGGACGACAACGATCGGTCCCACCGCGCAAAAGCCGTTGCAGCCGGTGCCGACCACCAGATAGTCTTTTTCGAGGCCTTTTTCTTTGATCATGCGCGCAAGTCCATCGCGCACGTTGAAGCCTTTTGCGGCCACGCAACCCGAGCCGGTGCATACCATTAACATGCCTTTGTATCGTGAATGCTGCTTGCGGACGCGTTCCGCCACCCTGTCAAGATCGCCCGGCATCAGTTTGCTTGAACTCATTTGCGGCCTCCCGCGCTTCTTTCCTTCAAAATAGCCGGTACTGTTTTTGTCGTGACAGAACCGAGAATGTCATCGCCCATTTTGACGACCGGCGCGAGGCTGCAGCAGCCGAGGCAGGCCACCGGGTCGATCGTGAATTTGCCGTCCCGCGTGGTCTCCCCGGACTTGACGCCAAGCTCGCGCTCAAAAGCGTCAAGCAGGCGCGGCGCGCCCTTGACGTGGCAGGCGGTACCCATGCAAACCTGTATAACCGTTTCGCCAAGCGGCTTGAGGCTGAACGATTTGTAAAAAGTCGCGATATGGTAGAGCTGGCCCCTGGAGAGCTTCAGGCCGCGGCTCATGGCATCAAGCGCATCCTTTGGAAGGTATCTGAACTGCTCCTGCACATCCTGCATCATCTCGATCACGTATTCCGGATCGTTGTTCCATTTGTCCATGATCATCTTGATGCGCGCCAGATCCACGGTTGCAAGCTGCGACCGGCAGATGTTGTCCGAAAATATTTTTTCGACCGGGCTTTTTGCCACGGTCCATTTTGGCGTCATGTCGGGACAGCGGATCACAAGCGCCTTGATGCGCTTGTTGCGGAAAACGGTGCCGATGCCGCCGCGGCCCGCCTGCTTGAGGCGCGCCACCTGCCGGCGCCAGTCGTAGAATGAAAAATTGAGGACGCCCATGCGCGTGTGCTCCGCGCCCCGGCCGGCCGACACCACGGCTATGTTGCGCTTGTCGTCTTCATCGAGAGCGTACATGGCGGTAAGCTCTTCGGCCAGAACGTGTGAATCCACGCTTTCGAGCGGGGCTTTTTCAATCGTGATTTTTCTGCCGGTCACATCGATCAGGACAATCACATCTTCTTCGGCCCTGCCGGTCACGACAAGAGCGTCAAATCCCGCCCACTTGAGATATGGCCCGAAGTTTCCGCCCACATTGCAATCGATGATTGAATCGGTCATCGGCGATATCGCGGTCACAAGGGTTTTGCCGGAGCCCGGAAAGGAGGCCGTGCCGCCAAGCGGTCCGGACGAAAAACAGATCGGATTCTGCGGGCTGTCCCATTTTGTTTTTTCGTTTACTTCCTTGAGCATCAGCCAGAGGTCAAACCCCTTGCCGCCGGTCCAGAGATCCTTCATCTGCCGGGATACCGGATGTGTCTCCGCCTTGCATGCGCCGACATCAATGCGCAAGGTCCGGTTGGCATAGCCGCGGTCAAGCTGCATGGGCTCAAACGGCGTTGTCATGAGCACCTTGTGGGCGCTCCTCATCCTGTCCAAGCCGGTATCCGGAAAAACGTGCATGAACAACTCCTTCCCTTTGCTGTAGCGATTGAATATCGGTTTTCGTGTCTATGATCAAGCACTGCGTCATGTTAAGAGATGAAAATGCTGCACAGCAGGGATTTCCGTATTTTTCTGTTCATGGCGCCGGCGTTTGCGCTCGTGATCTTCGGATATGAGTTCATGCGAAGCACCACTATACCGCTTTTTACCGAAGCGTTCGGTCCCGCGATGCTGCCATTGGTGCAGGCGCTGATTCCGCTCTGTGTATTTGCCCTGCTGCAGCCGTATAATATTGCGGTCACGCGGCTTGGGCCCAAGAAGACGCTGCTTTATTCATGTCTTTCTGCGGCGGCGGCCCTGTTTGCGCTTCGCCTGTGGGCTTCGTCCGGTTCGCGCGCGGCGGTTTTTTTGTTATACATGTTCCGCGAAAGTTACATCATGATCCTTGTTGAACAGCACTGGTCGTACACAAACAGCATGCTGAGTGAAGGCGGTGCGCGCAAACTCAACGGTTTTATCGCGGCTTCGGCAACGGGCGGCGGGATTTTGAGCGGGCTTATCATTAAAAATCATGCGGCTGCGCTCGGCACCTGGGCGCTCATGGATATTGCCGTTGTTGCCACGGTTGCCACCTGCCTTGTCGGGCTTGTGGCGTATAAAATGAACGGAGAGCCCGCGCGCGCGGACATGTCGCAAAAAAATTCCGACGGGGTGTATCCGCATGTCAAGGGCGGCCTTTTTGGAGACATCCGCGAGCTTGGCCGCGAGCGCAGGCTGGTGTTTTTGTTTTTTGTCGTGTTTTTTGCGCAGTCGCTCGGCACGGCGCTTGATCTTGCGTTCCAGGGCGAGTGCCACGGGGCGTTTTCCACCATAGCGCAAAAGACCGCGTATATCGGCGGCGTTTATGCAAATGTGAACCTGATCGCGACGGTTACGCAGCTTGTGCTCTGTCCGCTTGTGCTGCCGCGGGTGCCGGTGAGGGCCATCCAGGCGTTCATTCCGCTCATTCATGTGGTGATGGTCGGCGCTTATTTCATTTCGCCGTCGCTTTCGACCGCGGCCGGCGCGCTGATTGCCTTCAAGTCGATGGACTATTCGATGTTTCGTGCATCCAAGGAGCTTCTTTACATGCCGCTTTCGTTCGGGGCGCGCTTCATGGCCAAGGAGCTTATTGATTCGTTGTCATACCGGCTTGGCCGCGGCGGGATGAGCGCGCTCATTTTTGTTTTGCAAACGCTCGCTCCTGCCCGCATCCTTAATTCCGTGCTTGCGGTTGTATCCGCGGCGGCGTGGCTTGTACTGTCCATTCCGGCAACGGCGCAGCATAAGAAGAGAAGATGAATTTTTTCAGAAAATTGTTTTCAAAACCGTTTTTGAAGAAAGCCGGATTTGTCCTGGCCCTTTATCTTGCGGCGGTAATATTCGCCCAGGACAGGCTTGATTCGCTTGATGAGGTCGGCACCTTTACGCAGGCGCGCGCGCTGTACGAGCGCAATGAGCTGTTTCTTGACAATTATGAACTCGAACTCCCGAAGGAACTTCATACGCGCGGTACGCATGGCCGCATTTATTCAAAATTCGCGCTTGGTTACCCGCTCGTGGTGGCCGCGTACATGAAGCCGATGCGCTGGCTCGGTCTGGATCGGGTGCTTGTGGGGCTGCATACGTTCAAGATTCCGGCAACATTCATGTTTTTTTTAACGGCATGGCTTTTGTTCCTGATTTTGAAGGATATCAACCCCGCGCCCGCCGACGCGGGGTCCAACCGGCTGCTGCTTGTTGCGTGGCTTGGATCGACGATGTCCACTTATTATGCCGCTACAAATGCGGCCAACAGCTTTGAAACAAGCTTGGTGATACTCGCGTTTTACTGTTTTCACCGCGCGATGCGCGCATCGGCGGCATGGTGGTGGCTTTTTGGTTGTGGACTGGCGCTTGGTTACAGCGGGTTTTCCAGGCCTTATTCATTCGTTGTCGTGCCGGGATTTTTGATCGCGCTCGTGCTGCCGATGCGGGCATGGACCTGGAAGGATTTTGCAGGATATTTCCGCGCCGCGCTTGCCGTTGCGCTTCCTGTTTTGTTTTTTGCGGCCGCTTATGTTGTTGTCGGCTACATCAAGCTTGGATCGTTTGGTGATCCGTACCAGAATGAGACTTTTTCGACTCCATTTATATACGGCTTTATCGGTTCGCTTTTCTGGCCGGCAAAGAGTTTTCTGTTTTTCACGCCGCTTGTGTTTTTGAGCGGATTTGGTTTTTGGGCGCTCTGGAAAAAATCGCGCCAGTATTTCGCGCTTTCGACCTGGATGATTCTTGCGTATGTGGTGCCGATGTCGATGTGGTGGGCGTGGATGAGCGGGCCCGGCATAGGTCAGCGGTTTTGGGCGCCGGCAACGCCGTTCATGCTGTTTCCGATCGCGCTTGTCCGGTGGCGGGCCATCAAGTTTGCGGCCGTGCCGCTCATTGCTTTTGGCATTGTCACGCAGGCTTTTACATACAGCTGTTGCCCCGCCTGCATCTGGGGGCGCATGTACCTGCCGGGAGGAACCGCAGCGGACTATCATGAATCCACCGATGGCGTGCGCAAGACCATTCAGGACGGCAAACTCTGGCGCGTGCTCAAGCTTACGTTTATAGACATGACTTATTTCAGGGTGTGGAAACGGCACGGTTAAAAGGTGGTCACCACCTTTTGGTTCAGACGTGCGTCATAGCGGCGTTGCTCTTGTGGCGGGCGTTTGCTATACCCTATATACGTAATTGCAGACCTCGCACATTTCGACGGAGAGATGGCCGAGAGGTCGAAGGCACTCCCTTGCTAAGGGAGCAGAGGGTAAAACCTCTCGTGAGTTCGAATCTCACTCTCTCCGCCAAATAAATAGATCAATGTTGTAAATTTTAAATTCACAAGCCCGCGATAGCATGCGGGCTTTATTGTTTGTACGAACGCAAGTGGGACTTGCGAAAGGAAAGTGGCAGTTTCGCGGGCGATCTTCAAACCATCCCAGGAGAAAAGAACGCTCTCTGCGGATCGTTTTATCGGAATGATTACGGATCCGGTGCGACTGAAAGTAGCTTTCCAAAAGCGCAAGGTGCTGGTCCAATGCCTCAGCAGAAAACTCCTGCACCGCCGCCGCTGGAGACGCGGTTTGATGTTTTACGATTCGAAGCATGATTTGTTTTGGATATATCGATCGCCCTGTTCCCGTCCCATAACTTGTTTGCTCTTTTTGTGGCAAAGCGGAGTCACATAACCCCGCATGCAACTTGGGCAAATGCCTCTGGCCAGAACTTGTTTACTTTGCGGATGCCAAGGTCTAGCAGAAATTGAAGCAAAAACTCCTGCGTCAGCTCAGATGAAATCTTCTTGTTCAAGAAAGTGGCCCCGGTACTGAGACAACGGCTGATGATTTCTGAAATCTGCCTCAGTCGTTTCAAGCGGATCAGCTTGCAAATGCGATGATATTGCGGATCACTGGCGGCGTTGCGTTGCCGCCACGTCAACTCATTGGATCTTTGCCGTTTTCTCTGGCAGTCGGGCCGGTTGCAGGCCCTTGGATTTTTTACTTGAGGACGGTGATGAAAACTGGCACCACAGAACTCGCATTGATGCACTTGTTGCGTCAGCATTGGGAAAGCGCCTCCAAAGGATTTTTGAAATTCGCAACTCTGGTGGTGCTTTCCCTTTTAAAAAAACGCAACTGCTACTTGCGCAAAACAAGTGGCGCTGGTTGAATTGAAATTAAGTTCTTGGTATATCAACTGAAAAAGTGCTGAGCTTAGGCAACAAACAAACGCTCAGTATTCAGTTTGAAGGGCTATGGGCTCTTCCCGATTGGAGCCAGCAATGAAGCAGTGGTACGAATCATTATTCAAAAACTACGCCAAGAAATACGACAAAGAGTGTTTTGTTCAGGGTACCGTTGGCGAGTGTGATTTTATCGAGCAGGAAATAAGCCGGGATAAATCGCTAAAGATCATCGACATCGGTTGCGGCACTGGTCGTCATTCGATCGAATTGACCAAAAGAGGTTATAGCGTAACTGGTGTTGATTTGTCCGATTCACAGCTTGCAAGGGCAAAGGAAAAAGCAAAAGAACTTGATCTGAGCATTGATTTCCAGAAACATGACGCCAGAAAACTTCCCTTTGAAGGTGAGTTTGATCTAGCAATCATGCTCTGTGAGGGCGGTTTTTCTTTAATGGAAACAGATGAGATGAATTTTGAAATATTAAAGAACGCGACAAAGGCGTTAAAAGATAAGGGCAAGTTTATATTCACAACATTGAACGGGTTATTTCCGCTTTTTCATTCCGTAAAAGAATTTTATGAGTCCGCGGCCAAAGAAGGCAATTCGGCGTGTAAAAATTGTTCTTTCGATCTGATGACGTTTAGGGACCACAACACCGTCACGTTCGAGGACGATGCGGGAACTAAAAATGAATTAACCTGTAACGAGCGCTACTATGTGCCAAGTGAACTCACATGGCTTTTAAAGACACTGGGGCATAAAAAAATCGATATTTTTGGTGCCAAGCTCGGGGCGTACTCAAGAAATGACAAGCTGACGACAGAAGATTTTGAGATGCTTGTTATTTCTCAAAAGTAGAGATTATTGCTCCGTTCGATAGTGTGTTGCTGGCCTCAAAAACAGTACTAAATCTTCTTGATTAGATCTGTGACTGATTTCAAGAGGGTGGCCACACTGGGCAGTTTTAACCGCTCATAGTGTTTTCGTCCGTACTGTTCCAGTTGCTGGATATGGGCTTTGTCTGACAACAGTGCCACGATCTGCACAGTATCATAGGGAGTGCCACGCCTTTTAAAACAACGGTCAACGGCTGCTCTTAATTTTTTAGTGTTTTTGATGTTTTCACTGAGCACCCAAAGATCGATAAAATCCTTAAACCGGCTATTGCCGGATTTAAACCTTACAGCAGTCTCAAGCTTTTCGGCAAAAATAAATTCAGGCGGGTAGATCCTAAACGACAAATTTTCCGTGCCCTCTGTTGCAAGGAATAGCGTTGTTGCAGCAACTACTTCCTCGTCGACGTCGTCTCCAGCACAGACATCAAGCTTCAGTTTCATCGAGTTGTTGTTGGGGGCGCCGGTCTTTTTGAAAAAGCTCCAATCCATTTCATAGCGTTCACCACCATAGGGGGTGTCTCGTTCCATGAAAGACTTGATCAGGTTTTCAAACGCAAAGCCGTCTTCCAAATCAAGAGTCATCGCTTTTTTGAAAATCGCCTCAGACGATTCGACGCTAATCCCTTTGGCCAGGAGGTCAATGTCGACCGTGAAGCGTGTAGTTTCTTCGGGCATGTACGTTCTGAGCAAAAGGCTGCCACCCTTCCAAACAAAACCATGACCATCTTCAATACTGGCAAGTCTTGCCAGGAAGCGCTCTTGTGCCAGCAGGAGCTGTGCCTCGAAACTTTTGATTTTGAGTTTCTTGGCGACAGCTGCCACTTTATTATTAAATTCTGTCTGATTCCAAATCATAGAAAAGCCTCAAGCAGTGCTTGCACTTTTTTGCTCACCCTGAATTTATATCCCAGTTTTTGGACCTTTATCAGTTCAATGCCTATGCCTTTTTTCTGCGCGGACCTCAGAACATTCAAAACAAAAGAAAGCGGTTTATCCTTTCTTAAAAGATCAATAATAGTACGTTCAAGTGTTGTGACAGCAATGCCATTGATTTGAGTTACACCCATTTTCATGAGTTTTGGCGGCGTGGTGTGAATATGTACGCCTTCGAGTTTTCGTTTTGGAATGTTGTTGGTTGGGGCCAATAGATCAACCTCGGCAGAGATTTCATCGGTTAGTCCATAAAGCTTAAGTGCTGTATCTAATCCCACCACACAGTGTGGGCAAAAAAGTAAAAGCTTGTTGAGTTCTGAATAGAGATCCATTTCATCGATGATGTCTTTAAATCGATAAACACCATGGCCCACTCGTTCTAGAAAACCACGCTTTGTGTAGTAGTTAATATCCTGTCTGGACAGACCATAACGTTTGGCTTCTTTAAGACGAAATATCGAAGAATGGGCTTTGAGTTTTTCCAATTTTGGGATCATTATTGATTATCTTACAATACGGTTAGATTATAATCAATATTAACCTAAACGTAAGACGATGATATTTGCTACTTCGGCGCTACTTGCGGGGGTAAGTTGCCGTAATTACTCAGCCGTCACAACCTCCGCCAAATAAATAGATCAATGTTGTAAATTTTAAATTCACAAGCCCACGATAGCATGCGGCACTTTCTTATTGATCGCAATATAAGGTTATAATACACCTAATATAGGTTATGTTATTAGCTGGTCTATTTGGAAACGAAACTGCGGAAAAGGTCCTTCTTTCAATTGAGAACTCCGGATCGGCGTATCCGAGGGGTATTGCTATTGCCTTCGGTATAGCGATCAGCCAAGTTCAGCGGCAATTGGAGAGATTTGAACGTGAGGGGGTATTGTCGAGCCGGCTGGTGGGACGAACTCGCGTTTATGAATTCAACCCAAGGTATTTGTTTCGAGACGAGTTGAATGCCTTACTAAGGAAGGCCCTGAGAAGTTTGCCGCCTGAAGTTCTGGAAAAATATTTTACCCGTCGCACACGACCACGTCGCAGAGGGAAGCCTTTGTGAGCTCGCAGATAAACGGAAAAACATCACTAGCAGCATTGTGCGCGATCATTTGTGAGGCGCTTCAATACGCGGGGATCGACGCATTCTTGTCCGGCGGCGCGGTCGTATCCATTTACACGGAAAACAGGTACGAGAGCTTCGATTTGGATTTTATCACTATAGCGGATCGTCGGAAGATACATGAGGTCATGGTTCGGCTCGGTTTCGCTCGGACTGAGTCACGGCTATATGCCCATCCGAAATCGAAGTATGCCGTCGAGTTTCCTGGTGCGGCCTTTCTCATAGGGGACCAACCGATCCGGGACTTCGCGAAGTTGAAACTGCCGCAGGGGACTCTGAAGCTTCTGACTCCGACCGATTGCGTAAAAGACCGCATGGCGGCATATTTTCATTGGAGTGACAGGCAGGCCCTTAACCAAGCTGTCGCAGTTGCGAAGTCGCATCCTATAGATGTCGCTGATATCGAGGCATGGTCCAAGCGGGAGAAGATGCGCAATAAATTTCAAGATTTTCTGGACTCGTGGAAAGGTGAGGCTAGTATTGGGCGTCGATAAAATATGAATATATTTGTCTGCATCAAACAAACTCCTGACACCGAAACAAGAATCAAGCCGTCTGCCGGCAACCAGGGTCTTGACCTGTCCGCGGTCAAATGGATCGTGTCGCCATTTGACGAATATGCGGTTGAAGAGGGGCTCCGGGTCAGGGACGCGCACCCCGTAAGCGCGGTTACGGTTCTTTCTGCGGGGCCCGTTCGCGCGGTGGAAGCCATCCGTTCCGCTCTTGCCATGGGCGCCGACCATGGGATTCATATTGAGTTGCCGGAAACGGCCGATAACCACATGACCGCCCGCGCGCTGGCCGAAGCCATCAAAAGGGAACCGGTTTTTGATCTTGTCTTGTGCGGCAAACAGGCCATTGACGATGGCTCGGGACAGGTCGGACAATTGCTCGCCATGCAGCTTGGCATACCGTGTGTGTCTTTTGTGGTGAAAACCCGGTACGGCGCAAGCGGCGTTGTCTGCTCGCGCGCGATCGACGGCGGAGTGCTTGAGCTTGTGGAAACGGCGTTTCCGGTTTTAATCACGGCGCAAAGGGGCCTTAATGAGCCGCGCTATGCGACGCTTCCGAACATGTTGAAGGCGAAGAAAAAGGAAGTGAAGATGCTCAAGGCGTCGGAACTCGGGATCACGTCAGCGGAGCAGAAAATACGCTTCAAGGACTATCGCCTGCCTCCGCCCGGGCAGGGGTGTAAAAAAATTGAAGGCACACCGGAAGAACAGGCCAGGGAACTTGTGCGCCTTCTTCATGAAGAAGCCAGGGTGGTGTGAGATGGCCGGAATCCTTGTAATCGCCGAGCAGGCGGATGGTTGCTTCAAAAAATCCACCCAGGAACTTCTTGGTGCCGCCGCGGCATCCGGAAACATGACCTGCGCGCTCCTGATGGGCGAAGGCGTGACGCAACTGACGCCGGAGCTGTCCCGGTACGGGGCGCAAAAGGTGTTTGTTGCCGACAGTCCCGCGCTGAAATCATATGCGCCCGAGGTCTGGTCAGGCACCGCCCTGGAGATCATAAAAAACAATTATCCGGACGTTGTCTTGACGGGACACTCCTCGGTTGGCGCGGATTTCATGCCCCGCCTTGCCGCAATGCTTGGCGTGGGACTCGCCACTGACTGCACTGAGGTGGTTTTTTGCGGACCCCGGATCGAAGTGCGCCGTCCGGTATATGCCGGCAAGGCAACGGTCGCGGTGGAGTTTCTTGGCGCCGGCCCGCAGCTTGCCACCGTGAGAACCAACACTTTTCCGGCCCCCCTGGCGGATACCGTGAAAAAGGCGGCTGGTGAAAGACCCGATCTTTGTGAGGCGGAAATAATTGTTTCCGGCGGCCGCGCCATGAAGAGTGCTGACAATTTCAAGATACTGGAGGCGCTTGCCGATGTGCTGGGTGCTTCGGTCGGAGCCTCCCGCGCCGCCGTGGATGCAGGATACCGCCCGCAGACGGACCAGGTGGGACAAACCGGCAAGGTTGTCTCTCCGGCGCTTTACCTGGCCTGCGGTATCAGCGGCGCCGTTCAGCATCTGGCGGGTATGAGGACTTCAAAAACAATCGTCGCGATCAACATGGACCCCGAAGCGCCGGTATTCCAGGTTGCAAACTACGGGATCACCGGCGATTTGTTCAAAATAGTTCCACTGCTCACGGAAGAGCTGAAAAAACTTAAAGAGCAAAAATCATGATGACATGGCAGGCCCCGGCATTGATCATCGTGACCACGGCCGCTTCCGGGTATTGCATGTATCGTTTTTTGCAACTCTGGAAACTAATGAAAGCGCATCGGGGGAAGGCTCCCCTGGTGGCGGATTTTCCGGCGCGCATATTAACCTTTTTCCTGAATGTTCTTGGTCAGAAAACTGTATTGCAAAAAAGGTGGATCGGCGTTGCACATTTTGTGATCTTCTGGGGATTTGTCGTGATCTCGTTCGGAACCGTCGAGCAATTTGTTTCGACAATCCATTCGCCGTACAGCCTGCAATCAGCCGGCGCGGATTGTTTCGGAGCCTTCGTACTGGTGCAGGACCTGTTTGCCGTTGCGATATTGCTGGCCGTTGCCATTGCGGCGTATCGCCGGTATTTTGCGCGTCCGGAATATCTTGGTACATCCCGGGATGCCGGCATCATCCTCGCGCTGATTGCGGCGCTGATGGTGTCAATTCTTCTGATGAATGGTTTCAACCGCGGCGGCGCTGCGGGCCTTGGGCTGGTTTTCAAATGGGTGCACATGCTGATCGTGCTGGGGTTTGCGGCATATATTCCGGGATCAAAACACCTGCATCTGGTTGCCGCCGGACCGAATACTTTTTTGCGTACACTGCAACGCCAGAAAACCATGGCCGGAATCGATTTTGAAGACGCGGCGGTTTCGCAGTACGGAGCAGCAAAAATCACGGATTTGAGCTGGAAGGATGCGCTTGATTATTATTCCTGCACCGAATGCGGGCGCTGCCAGGAGGTCTGTCCCGCCAGCCTTTCGGACAAGCCGCTTTCGCCGAAAGTGCTGATCCGAGATCTGAAGGATTCACTTTTCCGTGAAAAAAACAGAATTCTCGCGCATGAGCACGCCGGACTTCCGGGCCTGGTTGGAAAGGAGATAACGGAAGACATCATCTGGTCCTGCACCACCTGCCGCGCCTGTGAAACGGCATGCCCGGTTTTTATCGAACATACCGCCAAAATATATGAAATACGGAGAAATCTGGTGATGATGGAATCCAGATTTCCTCCGGAGGTTCAAGCGGTTTTCAAAAATCTGGAAACCAACGGATCACCGTGGGCCTTCAGCCCGGAAGACCGCATGAAGTGGGCTGAAGGGTTGTCCGTCAAAACCGCGGCTGGTGAATCCGGCGCCGAATATCTGCTTTGGGTCGGCTGTGCGGGTGCGTACGATGATCGTTATATAAAAGTCATGCGTTCGCTCGTCCGGCTGCTGAAAAAAGCGGGAATACGCTTTTGTGTTTTGGGCATTGAAGAGAGGTGCACGGGTGATGCGGCGCGCAGGATCGGAAACGAATATCTTTTCCAGACGCTTGCAAGGGCGAATATCGAAACCTTGAACCGGTATGGAATAAAGAAAATCATCACCGCATGTCCGCATTGTTACAACACCCTGAAAAACGAGTACCCGGCGTTTGGCGGCAACTATGAGGTCATTCATCACGCCCGGTTAATTTGTAAATTGATCCAGGAAGAAAAAATCAGGCCCGCCAAGGGATATAATGAAACAATCACCTATCATGACAGTTGCTATCTCGGGCGTTGGAACGGCATATATGACGCGCCAAGAGAAATTCTTGCGGCCATTCCTTCGGCCAGGATCGCGGAAATGAAAAGCCATTCTGAAAAGGGCATGTGTTGTGGTGCCGGGGGCGGGCGGATGTGGATGGAAGAAAAAGCCGGAAAACGCATCAACGAAATGCGCGTGAACCAGGCATTGGAAACAAAGGCTGGAATTATTGCCGCAGCGTGTCCTTTTTGCATGACCATGCTGGGCGATGGCATCAAGGCCAGGAATATGGATGGAAAAGTCAACGTGTTCGATATTGCCGAGATTGTGGATGAGTTGACAACCTGATTGCCTTTTGTGCCGTTACTTATTAATCTCAATAATTAGGGTTACCATTATATTACACCGGGGGGGGATATGCTGATCATTACGCTTTTGACCGCGCTTGGCATGGGTATGCCAGGGGCATTTGCCGACGACGTGGCGGAGATTCGCCGATGTGACGATATGTATGCGCAGCGGACCAATCTTGCCAAAGCGCAGGATGCCGTGGATTGCTATAGACAGCTTGCGGCCAAAGCCAAAAAAGGCGGGAATGCAAAGCTCCGTCGGGAGGCCCTGGACTGGCAGTTCATGTCGCTGTTCTGGGTTATCACCAAATTCCAGAACCAGCCGGCGGAACGTCCCGCTATCGATGAAGGCATGGCTGTTTCCGGGGCAATGGTGAATGAATTTCCAACGCTTGGATTTGGTTATTACTGGCGCGGGGTTTTTGTGAGTCACGATGCCATGGAAAAGGACCGCGGCAGCTCAACTCCAACCAATTTATTCAAGGTGCTCGGGCAGCTTGAGACCGACTTCAGGGAGGCAATAAAACTGGAACCTTCGGTGCATGTCTACGGGCCGCAAAGAGCGCTTGGTGCCATGCATACCCAGATGCCCCCGCTTGTGGGCGGCGACAAGAGGCTTGCAGAGAGGCTGCTCAAGGCGGCATATGATAAAGGAAAAAAATTCTCACAAAACCATATTTTCTACGCCAAGATTCTCATTGCCCGCGACAAAAACGAAGAGGCCAAGAAAGTTTTGAATAATCTCCTCGCCATGAAGGACGGGGAATTGAATCCCTATGAACCTCACCGCATTCCCGCTATCGAGACCGCCGAGGACAGGGTGGAGGCACGGAAGCTTCTTGAATCGAGACACTAAGGCATTAACCGTAATTGCAATTGCAGTCCTGGTGACGGCGCATGTCGCGCCATCTGCCGCTTTTGCCAATCTTGCCCCCAACATCGGCGGCGAGTCGGTTGGCACTCTGCCTCCCGGCCGGTTCATGGTTTCGGCCATGTACATGTTCGGCTCGGTTGCATCAAGATACGGCGATGACGGGACGGGCGGCGCCATTTCGGACAGTCTCAACCGCAACATCTCGTGGCAGATGGTGATTGACGAGGAAAAAGAGCGGCGCGAGCAGATCGCGGGACTCCTGTCGTCAAGCGGCGTGGATTCGAAAGACAGCGCGGGGAACATGGTCGGCAAATTTGACGGAACCATGCAGGTCACGGTGCCGGTGCTTGGCTGCGGTATTACAAAAAAGCTCGGCCTGTTTGCGGCAATGCCGATAATCAAGCTCAAGGCAAATGCGGCAATTGCTTTCCAGGCCAGCGAGAGCTCCAAGGCGCTGATGCAGAATCTGCAGAACATGGGACAGGCTTCGGTCGCAAAGGAGTTTGCCCTTTCTCTCAATAATGGATTTGAAGACAAACTCAAACGCGCCGGCTACAAGTTTGAAAACCATACCGAGCGCCAGATGATCGGCGACCTCAGGCTTGAGCTGCCGTATGTGTTTGATACCGAGGGCCGGAGTTTCAAGGATGCTCTGACCACGACCATCGTGGTTCCGACGGCACAGCTTGCCCCGATGGATGATGTTTATCAGGTGTCGGGCGGACTCAAGCGCTGGGGGGTCGGGGTCCGGAATGCCTACCAGTTTTCCTTTATAAAGCGGGCCGCTGTGACGCTTACCGGAGGCGTACTGGCATACCTGCCGGTCACCCAGGCAAAACGCATTCCGCAGGACGCTGCTGACCAGCTGCCCGAGGAAATTGACGAATTCACCAGAATCAGTACCGCGCTTTCATACCAGGCATCGGCGTTTGTTTCTTACCAGATGAGCCGCTCCTGGGCCGCAAAAGCCGGCATGCAGCACCAGGAAATCCTGAATCACGGTTATTCGGGAGACCGGTACAACGCCAACAGGTATGGGGTTCTTACGGAGAAATCCGGCATGCGCCTGGACAGCGCGAGCGCGCAGGTCGAGTTTTCGGCCGTGCAGGGTTTTCTTGACGGAGATTTTTTCATGCCCGGGGTCATTACTGCGGGCATCGGTTATCCGCTGCTTGGCAGAAGCTCGCTATCGGATGCAACGTACATGATACAGGGGATTTTCTTTTTCTGACGCCGGAAGGAGGGTGATGTGTTGAAAAGGATTTTGACCGCCACTGTTTTTTTTGTGGTTGTAACTTGTGCCGCCGGATGTCTGGGGCCGGATTCCGTGTCCGTTGATCCACAGCTTCTTGCGGTTCCGGCGGTTGCCAGCGCATCACTTGACCAGGTTCGTGGCCGAAAAGTCGAGGACCTCACGCTTGTTGTGTTCACCCAGGACATAAAACGCGATAAGTGGAAGGAGATTTTCAGGAAGAACAATGAACTGGACAAGCTCAAGCAGGAGCAGGCCCACGTGCTGGATGAGATCGATGAGCTTGAATCAAAACCCGATCCAACTGATGACGAACGGCAAAAGATCGACGATTTTTATGCGGTGAAAAGCAAGCTTCTCGAAAGGATTACCTCCCTTCTTTCGTATATCACTTCGAAAACGGCTTTCATGATGAACTGGACTACGGACCACAGATGTTCGTTTAACGATGCCGATGCCCCGCTTCTCAAATGCAAGGCCCGGCCCGGCAATCCGCAGGATGTGCCCATGGACGGCGGAATTCCGGAGCCCGAAGCCCCGGCAGAGGTGGTCGGACCCGGCGGAGGCGAAAGGGAAAAAACGAACTGGATACAGCTCAGGCTGAAATCCGTGATGCCGGATTATGGCAAATTCAGATTCCGGTTGCGTCTCAGGCCCGAGCTGGCGTCACCGGACGCGTCGGTCTTGAAGGGTGAGGCGGTGATAGAAGATGGATCGTATTTTGTCGATCTCAAGACCGGCGCTCAGCGGCCGCACTATAAATATGCCTATGTCGAGATGCGTCTCAAGCGACGATGAAGTTGATTATCCTGTCTTTTACAAAAATGATTTTGCGCACGTTTTTTCCGGCTAGATGAGCTGAAACGGTTTGGATCCGTCTTGCCGCGGATTCGACATGCTCCTGCGATGCGCCCGGCTCGATCTCGATTGTTCCGCGCATTTTGCCCATGACCTGGATTGCAATTGTAACAAGATCATCTTTTGCAAGGGCGTCATCAAAAGACGGCCACTCATGGGTGGTGAGAAGCGTTTTTTCTCCCAGCCTGTCCCAAAGCTCTTCGGCCATGTGCGGGGCGAAGGGATTCAATAGCTGTACAAAGGTCTTGAGGCATGCCCGCGGGGCGGCTTGAGTTTTGGTGAAGTGGTTTATGAATACCATCATCTGGCTGATCGCCGTGTTGAATCTCAGCCCCTCGATGTCTACGGTAACCTTTTTGACGGTTTTGTGGGTGATTTTGAGATCCGCATCTGTTGGCCCGGAATCCGTTACGAGAAGCTTGTCGTTGTCATCGACAAACACGCGCCAGGCCCTTTGCAAGAATCTGAAAACCCCCTCTATGGCGGTGGTTGACCAGGGCTTGTCGCGGTCAAGCGGACCCATGAACATCTCGTAAAGGCGGAGGGTGTCGGCGCCGTATTTGTTCACGACGTCGTCAGGGTTGATGACGTTGCCGCGGGATTTTGACATTTTTTCGCCGTCTTCGCCCAGGATCATTCCCTGATGCACGAGTTTTTTGAAGGGTTCGTCGAACGGGAGCATGCCGACGTCATAAAGCACCTTGGTCCAGAATCTGGCATAAAGGAGATGCCCCACCGCATGCTCCGGCCCGCCTATATAAAGATCGACCGGCATCCAGTAGGATACGGAATCACGGCTGAACGGCTCGTGCGCGTTCTTGGGGTCGCAGTAGCGTAAAAAATACCAGCTCGATCCCGCGCTGCCCGGCATTGTATCCGTCTCGCGTCTTGCGGCCGCACCGGTTGCGGTATCATATGTATCAACCCATTCCGTTATCGCGGAAAGCGGGCTTTCGCCCGTTCCGGTCGGCTCATAGCTCTTGACCTCGGGAAGGACAACCGGCAGCTCGCCGGGCGGCAGCGGTTTTCTGATTCCGCCTTCAAGATGAAGAATCGGAAACGGCTCGCCCCAGTAGCGCTGGCGGGAAAAAAGCCAGTCGCGCAGCCTGTACTGGATGGACCGCCGGCCCGTGCCTTCTTTTTCCGCCCTTGCAATAACCGCTTCACGCCCGCAGGCGCTTGTCATTCCTGTAATGAAATCCGAGTTGATGCAGTTTCCTTCGCCCGTATAAAGGACATTCTCCGGTTGTCTGGCGTCAATCACCTTGCGGACGGTGAGATTGAATTTTTTTGCAAATTCAAAATCACGTTCGTCATGCCCCGGAACGGCCATTATGGCTCCGGTTCCGTAATTCATCATTACATAGTCTGCGACCCAGACGGGTACGTTTTCGCCGGAGAAGGTATTGACCGCATATGCTCCGGTGAATACGCCGGTTTTTTCCTTGCTGGCGTCCTGCCGCGCAAGCTCTGACTTGCGGCTGGAGGCTTCAACATAAGTTTTAACCTCCTGCATCCGTCCGGGAATGGTGATTTTTTCAACAAGGGGATGTTCGGGGGCAAGCACCATGTAGGTGACGCCGAAGATCGTGTCAGGCCGCGTGGTGAAAAATTCGATTTCGTGCCAGCTGCCGCCGGTGCCGTCGGGATGCTTGACCGGAAATTTCATTTGCAGGCCTTCGCTCCGGCCGATCCAGTTGCGCTGCAGCTCTTTCGTGCTTTCGGGCCAGTCGATCTTGTCGAGATCCTTCAGAAGGCGCTCGGCGTACGAGGTGATTTTGAGCATCCACTGTTTCATGGGTACGCGGTGGACCGGATGCCCGCCGCGCTCGGATTTTCCGTCAATCACTTCCTCGTTTGCCAGAACGGTTTTTAGTGCCGGGCACCAGTTGACCGGAACCTCCTTCTGATATGCAAGTCCGCGTTCGTAGAGCTTGAGGAATATGAGCTGCGTCCACTTGTAATATCCGGGGTCGCAGGTTGCTATTTCCCGCGACCAGTCGTAGCTGAAGCCCAGCATTTTGAGCTGCCGCTTGAAATTTTCTATCGCCTTGCGTGTGTGTAGTGCGGGATGGATTCCGGTTTGGATCGCATATTGTTCGGCGGGAAGGCCGAAGGCGTCCCATCCCATGGGGTGCAGGACGTTGAAGCCGCGCGCGCGCTTGTATCTCGAAATGATGTCGGAGGCGGTATAGCCTTCCGGGTGGCCCACATGAAGCCCCGAACCGCTTGGATATGGAAACATGTCGAGCGCGTAGAATTTCGGTTTTTTTGAACCGTTAACCGCTTTGAATACCTGGTTTTTTTCCCAGAACAGCTGCCACTTCGTCTCTATTGCATTTGGATTGTAAGCCATAACCATCCAAGTATTCTCATTTCTGCTTGCGCAGGGCAAGTGGTGCATATACCTAATTTACATAATGTCCCCCAAGTTCCGCGGAAATGCAGATGACTGGCTTGATAACGAACAGGAGCGCACGAAGCTCAAGCGGTCACGTCCTCCCAGAAGCGGAAAGGAAAAGGTTTCCCTGCCCTCTCACGAGGCCAATGCCCTGGTAACCGAAGTGTTTCCGAACCAGTGCCGGGTTGTCATGGATTCCGGCGCGAGTAAATTATGCAGCTATCGCAAGGCGCAGGTGCAGGGACTGGCCGAATACGGGGGCGAATTTTTCCGGGAACGCGCGCCGGTCGCTGTGGGAGACCGGGTAAAGGTTGATGAGCAGGATGCCGCAGTGATGGGTGTCTGCCGGAGGACAAATGTTCTGATAAGGCCGTCGCCGGACCGCGAGGAGCGTTCTGTGCATGTGATTGCATCGAATATCGATCATCTGGTGATTGTCGATTCGGTGAGGGAGCCGGATTTTTCGCCGGGTCTTGTTGACAGGTTTCTGATTGCCGCCGCGGTTGGCGGGATCATACCGGTCATATGTGTAAATAAAATCGATCTTGTTTCCGAGCCCGCGCATCCCTGGGCATATTATCGCGGTCTTGGCGTGAAAGTGGTCGAGCTTAGCGCAAAATACGGTCATGGCATTGATTCCATGTTTGAAATGATAAAAGCAGGAAAAGCCGTGTTTTGCGGTCATTCCGGGGTTGGCAAGACGTCGCTCATCGGGGCACTGCTTGGCTGTGACGCCGGCAGGGTGGGCGAGGTCAGCGGGTACACCGGAAAGGGGCGGCACACAACCAGCCGGTCCGTGATGCTGGACGGTCCCGCGGGCGCAAAATGGATCGATACACCGGGAGTCCGTGAATTCGGCCTGGCCGGTGTAAGGCCCGAAACGCTTGGCGGATATTTTACGGAGTTTGCCGCGCTCGGATGTACGGTCTCCGGCTGCCGCCATTATAATGAAAGCGATTGCCAGGCCCGGGGGCTTCCGCGCTATCCGAGTTACAGGCGCATATATGAGTCACTGATGTCGGGAGGCTGGTGAAGTCATGGCGGGACTGAGGCGTGCAATCTGGCGGTTTGCGCGCAAAATATTTTTTCTGACTGATGCCGAAAAGGCGCATCAGCGGGCCCTGCGCGCAATCCGGATATGTTCGGCCGTTTCAGATCTTCCTTTGAGGCTTGCCAGCGGGGTGCCGCTGGTTTCCGGGTGGTCCGCGCACCGGGCGCTTGGAATGGATTTTATTTCGCGCGTCGGACTTGCGGGCGGGTTTGACAAGGATGCCAGGATTGTCCGGGCGCTTCCGGCGCTCGGTTTTGGATTTGCGGAAATCGGAACCGTGACGCCGCGTCCGCAATCCGGAAATCCGCGCCCCAGACTTTTCAGGGACGTGGAACGCAACGCAATATTCAACAAGATGGGCTTCAATAATGATGGCGCTGTTGTCGTGTCGGAGCGGCTTCGCAGGGCCAGAGGCGGATTGCCCGCCGGGTTCAGGGTCGGCGTGAATATCGGCAAGAACAAGGATACGCCGCTTGAAGCCGCGGCCGGGGATTACATGGCTGCGGCAAGATGTTTCGAGGGGCTGGCCGATTTTTTTGTCATCAATGTCAGCTCTCCCAACACGCCAGGATTGCGTGCGCTGCAGGAGCCCGAAGCCCTGAAGCCCATAATCGAAGGCGTTGGCGGAATTGTATCCACATGGTGGAACCGTCCGCCGGTTCTGCTCAAGCTTGCGCCGGAGCTTGCGGGAACCGGGGAGCTGGAGAGACTGATCAAAACCGTGGAGCCCTGGGGGGTTGACGGCTGGGTGCTGACCAATACGCTTGCCGGTGCGTATATGACCAAAAGAGGGGAAGAGCTTTCGGGCGGTTGGAGCGGGGAGCCTCTTTCGGAAAAAGCCCGCAGCGCGCTTCTTGAGGCAAGGGCCGCGACCGGCAGGACGATAATATCCGTCGGCGGAATCATGAATCCAGAGGAAGCGCGGGCGCGCATTCTTGTAGGTGCCGATCTTGTGCAGGTTTATACGGGCTGGATTTTCGGCGGCCCGTCGTTTCCGGTCGAGATTGCCCGCACCCTGGCAATGCCGTAGAATCATGGTGATGGGATCCTTGGTCCGCGTGGGCATGATTGCGCTGGTTGTGCTGTGTTTAGTATCCCGCGAATGTCCTGCCGCACAGGATGGCCGCGTCAGTTCCGACAATGGTGGAGTGCACGAACAGCCGGTGGCGGGCAGTGCGGTTGTTTACAGGTTTGGCAAGGGTGATGCGGTCAGGATGAGTGACCGGCACAAAAACGGATGGTATCGTGTCGCCATTCCGGTCAAGAGCGGAGAAAGGCCGTTGTTCGGCTGGATGCGCGCCGAAGATGTTGATCCCGATACGGCAGACAGGGACCTGAAAAAAGCCGGGATAATAATGATAGAGCCGGTAATCCGCGAAAGCCTGCCCCGGAAGAGATTTTCATTTTACATCCACTACAATTTATCGTTCATAAAACCATCGTCCCTGCAGAAGCATCCGGGCGGCAAGGGGGAATCGTTCCCGCTCCCCACGTTCGGCGGCGGCATGGGCTATGTCTTCAACAGCCGGTTTACGCTGTTTGCCCAATATGAATATTTCAAATTCGACAAGATGCTTCTTGTGCACAACGAAACCAATACTTATGACGCCAAAGGAAATATCGTGGCGCTTGTTCTGGAAGTGCGGGCGTTGGATTACAGGCCCTGGCTGCTGAATGTTTCAATTGGCGGTGGTGCCGCCTTTAATACGGAAATGAATGCGGGCATCCATTATACGGATGTACAGGTTGCAAGGACAGTAACCGGAGTTCTTCCCTACGCCGCGAAGGATTTTTATATTCCCTATGGAACGGCGGATGTTTCATTCCAGTGGTATTTTTATGAGCCATTTTCGGCAAAGATCAGGGGTGGTTACAGATATTTGAACCGGAACACGGTTACCATGTTGGCCCCAGGACAAAGCGCGCCGGTTGACGCCGAGTTCAGCGGTTATTTTTTTGGAGTTGTGATGCAGGTGGATTTTTAGCGCGTAATATTGTTTTACAAAAAAAAACAGGCGGCCCGACCGGGTCGCCTGTTTTTTTATATTAGCATTAAAAAAAATTAATGCTTGCAGCACTTTCTCGTGCGCTTTTTCTTCGTTGTCGTCTTTCTTTTGCTTGTCTTCTTTTTCATTTTATTCTCCTTGAGTTTTACTTCTTTACTACAACCACAACTTCGATGTTACTCCGATTGGGCTTGAGATCAAGGAAAGAAAAACAATTTAGTGGAAAATTTTCATGCATCGTTTTCCCCGGGTTTGACAGCGGCTGTACAAAATTCTAATCTTTATTTGCCCACCGGGCGGATGGACGGATGAAAAACACAGCGCCAAAACATGGAATCAGAAGAGCCGCACTTATGGCTGCATTCGGCGCGCTTGCAGCGATCACCTCGGCGCGCCCGTCCCTCGGCCTTCCGGAAGGAAAACTGGCGGAGGATTTTTCGGGTATTGCGATGCTGGACTATGGCGCCACGAGCGGTTTTTGGAATATCGAAGACCGCGTGGCCGAGGCGGCACGTGTTGCAAACACCGAAGTTGCACGACCAATCTCTTTTGGTGACGGAAGCGACGGAGAACTCAAAACTTCGGACGGCTATGCGTTCAATACCGACACTCATCCGAACGGGTATGACTTTACATTGATTGATATCACCGGAGGCGCGATCACAGTTGCCGGCTCGCATCCGCTTGTCATCAGATCTCTTACGACGGTCAATATCACGCCCGCGATTTTGGTAAGCGGTTCTGTCGGCGCTGCCGGCGTCGGCGGCGGCGCGGGTGCAGCCGCTGCCGCGACTACGCAGGCGGCGGGAGGCGCGGGCGGGGTTGCGGCCGGCGCCGGTGCGGCCGGAAAAAAACAAGATGGTACGGCGGACACAAACGGCAGTGGCGGTGATGGGACGCCCGTTGCGGCTTCGGGTGCGGATTTTGATACTGCGATCAAATTTGTCAGCGGCAGCGGTGGCGGCGGCGGAGATGGCGGCGGCGGCACCGGCGGTGGCGGCGGCGCTGCCGGTGGATCAATCAGGATAGTTGCAGCCGGGAATATTTCGGTCGGAGCGATTACGGCAAGCGGCGGCGCGGGTGGCGCGGGCGTGGGTGGTGGTGGTGATGGCGGCGGCGGCGCGGGCGGTAACGTCTGGCTTCAGACGCTGAAAACCCTTTCAACATCATCCGATCCGGCAGTGGCGGGCGGCGGCGGCGCACTGGCCGGCGCTCTGCGCGGTGATTCCATTTCCGCCGACCGTCCGGCCTGGGCCGTTGGAGCCGGAAATTATAATACCGACAAGGTTCCGGGCAACAGGACATATGTCGTGCAAAGCAAGGCTTATGATCTTGGAACCGTTAATGCCGCTTTCGTGCAGAATCCTTCGGTTGAAAAAACGCTCTATGGAGGACAGGTCACGGTTGAATACGCGGCAAGCGCGGATGGCGCGGCTTTTTCGGATTTTGCTGAAAACATATTTTCATTGGGCAACAAGGGCTACCGGTATCTTAAATTCAGGATAACAATCAAAACCGGCGGCGCGGATGATGTGTCTCCGCGGGTGCGCAGCATTGTGGTTCCGTATCAGGATCTGGATTTCAAGCTTGCCGGAGGCTGCATGTGCGGAAGCATCGATGCAAACGGCATGAAGCCGCGAATGCGTGATCATATTGCCGCTGCCGCTTCGGGTCTGTCATGGGGTTTGTTCTGCCTGGTTGCTTTTTTGATCGCCCGTTACGGGCTGGTGCGCACCGAGCGCCGACCTGACGACAGGACGTTTCCGGCCTGATCCCTGCCTCCCACGATATAACTGTAGATTGTCACCGGTATAAGACCGGTCAGCGTGATGGAGTGCGAGGTGGTGAATGTCGTGTCTTCGGGGACAATGATGTCAGTGGTCGTGCCAGGGCCCCACGAAAGTGCTGTGGTCGTGGGTTCGTTTGTTGTCCAGGTTATAGTGATGCTGGAGCTGGTTGTGGTGGCTGTGACGGCACTGGCGGTTGGCGCCACATTGTCCACCGTCCAGTTGTAGGTGATGCCGACCGGGTCCATGCGTCCGTTATAAATTGCGCGGGCCATGAACACGTGTTCGCCGCTTGAAAGATTTGAATACGCGACCGGAGACGTGCATTCGGTTGCGGCGGCGTTGTCCAAGCTACAGACAAAGGTTGAGCCACTCATGTTTGAATCAAGCGTAAAAGTAATTGTTGTCTGGTTTGTCAAAGCCCCTGCCGGTGTTGCTCCGGCCAGAATGGTGGTTGGCGTCGGCTTGCTGCAGGGGTTGCTGCTCACGCTGTCTGGAAGCTGGAAGTTCGAGGCTGCGAGTGGTTTCCAGCCGCGCGTCAGCATGTCTTGGTAGTATTGCCGTGGGGTCGATGGAACCGTATTGTAGTCAAAAAAGAGATTGTTGCCGGATTTTCCACACGCGATATCGGACGGAATTGAATCATCCGGGTTGTCGGAGAGTTTTTTCCAGAGAACAGCAAGTGCAATGTGATAGCGCGGACCCTGATAATAGGACAGGCGCATGGGGATGCGGGCTTCGGAGCCGATGTTGATTGCTTCGCTGGCGCAGGCAAATTTTGTAGGATGGGTTCCATCATCGTTTACGACCGTTCTGAAACCGCTTCCGGTGTCCAGCTCCAGAATCGCCCCGTCATCGGCAAGGAGCCCGAACTGATAGCGGCCCGCCGTATCGCCGGTGCCAAGTTTTATCGTGCTGGAGAGATCAAGGGCGAAATATTCGTAAAGCTTTTCTCCGTTCTGGTTTACAAGCTGTATGCCCTCTTCGGTGAAAAAACCCAGATCGAACTTCCTTGTTGCAATGTTTATTTCATCCAGGAAGAGGGTGGCATCAACGAATGTGCCGTTGTTTATATAATCACCCACGGATGTGTAACGAGGGGCGTTGGCGGGCAGATAATAGATCTTGCCGACTATTCCATGATCCAGATCGGTCCCTTGTTGGGAGGGATTTCCTGAAAACGGGTCGCAAACCGCATTTATTCCGGCAAACGGATCGTAATTGATGTTTGCCGGAGCATTGACTATGGCTGTTGTTTCGCCGCCGGTTTCAATAATATCCGTGGTTGGCTCTTCTGATTCACATCCCGGTAAAACCGCAGACAACGCCAGCGCCAGGCATGCCGTTGCCAGCTGCCCTATGATGCGCGTGGTGTTTCTGCTGCCCGTTTTCATTGCTGACCTCCTATTAATAAATTTTAACACACTGCGCCAAAAAGTCCAATTTCCGGCCCCTTCGTCAAAATAAGTGGCTTAAAAAACACCAATAAAATCAGGCCAATTTATCAAGATTTTGTGAAGAACGCTTTTTGTTTGCTATTTGTTAAAACTATTTAACAATATCGTGCATTGTGCCGTTCAGCCTGACAAAAAATCCGGCCCAGGAACTCCATTCAAAAACTGCCGTTCCGGGCGGACTTGCCCAGCGCGAATAAGAGCACTCCGACTGGATGGTGGCGCCGACGGATTGTTCGTAAATGTCCAGCAATTTCCAATCGGTCCACATGTAAACCTCGGCTCCGTACATTCCGTTGGTAATAAGCCCGCTCAGAGGGAGCCGGAGAGCGAATCCCGCATTTTCGGGCAGAAACGGCCAGCGCGGCGTCCAGTGTTTCGAAGCAGAGGCAAATGGTCCTATCGAATATGCGCCATCGGGCTCAACACCCATGGCGCTTGCCTTGCCCCAGCGGAACGACCGCAGGAAGGAACCGCCAAATGAAAAATCCCATGAAGTGCCGAGGGATTCGTGGCCCGAGAAAACGAACCTGATTTTGAAGGCGGTGGCGTCCTTCTGGAACACCAGAAGCGAAGAGGGAGGTTTTTTATACTTTGCAAGTGTAACATCCGCGTTCATTGTGTACTTGCGCCCGTAGCCGGTGCCGGTCCGGCGGTCAAGCGCGCTGCGGACCGAGGCTTGGGCCGAAAACCTGTTGAGAAGATGCATTGAAACCGGAGAAACCGATTGCAGTGAGCCGGGCTCGCTGGACTGTTTATGGGTGCCGATGCCCGCATGCGCGGCGCCGCGGATGTTCCAGAGCCATCTGCGCGAGCCGGTTTCGGCCACGGCTTCAGTCTTTGAGACCGGAGCAGGCGCTGGCGCGGGAGCGGGTTGGGGTGCCGCTACAACTGCGGGAGGCGGGACCGGTTTGGCAGGCGCCGGTTCTTCAACCGGTTCAAACATGTCGGCGGCAGGTGGCGCGGCGGTTCCATCGGTTGCGCTGTAGATTTCTTTTTTGATTTCCGGGTTCAAAATATATTCCGGAATCTGGATCGCCTTTGGTTTTGAATACCGTCCGGCATTGCCGTCCGCATCCATCGAGGCAACCCTGAAAAAGACCCGGCCCTTTGAGTTTTCCATCCCGACCCGGTACTGCCATTTGAATGCCGGCGCATCCGTAACTGTTTCTGTGATGATGTTGGCAAAGCCGGACTGTCTTCCTATTTGTATCTTGTACCTGGCGGCGCCGGGTGCCGCGGACCATTTCAGCGTAATATTGTAGAGCTGCGTTTTTCCGGCGGCATTGGCGCTTGAAAGAAAGAAGTCCAGAATTGAATGTACCGGCCGCGGCTCAACCGGTTTTTTTTCGAATTCCACATCCATCAGGTCGGGAGGCGGCGGCGGCGCGGATTTTTCCTTGAGTACGAGATCAAATGTCGTACTCCAGGCGGTCTTGATGCCTCCCGGCAGCGACGCGCGGACATGCCATGAAAAATCCCCGTTGTCCCGGAGCGCGACAGACGCGGCAGGTGCGGTCACCGTCTCTTCATGTGCGGTTTTCCCGTTTTTAGACTTGATGATGCGCAAATCATAAGAAACCGCTTCATTCACGGATTTCCAGACAAACCTGAAATTCGCCCCCGGCTCCCCGCGGAACCCCTGTGCCGGAAGAACCGGAGCGGGCCGTTCGTATTGTTTGACGGAAAACCTTGCTACGGCACTTGACTGGCCGGTGCCGAGATTCCTCACGCGCCAGTACCAGGTGACCGCCCCCGGTGTTGCGGGCAGCCTTATGGAGGTCTTGATATTGTCGAGCGGCGGATGTGATGCCCCCACGATGGTTTTTCTGACATCGGTTGAAAAGCCGCTGTCCGTGCTGGCGGAGATTTCAATCGCATTTTCGCCGGTCCGGGCCGTATCGGATTTTAGCCGGAATTCCACGTCCGCAGCCGCTTGCGGACTCCGGATGGTTTCGCCATCCACCGGCGCCATAAGCTCGAACAGTTCCTTTTCCGGAACAGGCGGCGCCTGTGACGGGCTCGCCGTGATATCCACGGACTCTCCCGATTTTGCCACCACACTGCCGCCGGGATTTGTCACCATTGTTTGTCCCGAGTGGACGGTCACCCGGGCCTGTCCCGAGGCTTCAGGCGAGAATGAAACCGTGATTTCACTGCTGGAGGGGGCCAGGGCGGTTGCATTGCCCGCCCTGATTTCAATGTCTGACCGTTTTGCGGCCGGTTTTTTGCGGATTTTCCCGCGCAGCAGTGTCAGCAGCGTGCGTCCACTCGAATCATTTGATGCGCGTTCCATCTGGATCAGCGTATTTTCGCCAAGCACAATGCCGGCACCGTCGAGGAAGGCGATCTCGGCCGAGGAATTTTCAAGAGTCATCAGGCTCTGGCGGCGCAAAAGGCGCTGGCCGCGGACAGCATCATTCCAAATTATGTTGCCAGGATCCTGGACTCTGACATCATTGCGGTGCACGACCAGCTCGGCAATGCTTTTTTCGAGATCTGCGCCGGTATTGTGTACGGGTTTAAAATGTAGTGATAGAATTGGAATGTCCCGGAGTAGGAAGTAAAATTCGGCAGAAAGCACGGCAAGGAGCAGCACTCCCGGCAACAGGCGTTTTATGTAATCCCTTTTGTCAGCCAGCTCTGCAGCGGACATGAGTATATTTTATGGCTTTGAAGGCGAAATATCCAATTCGTTTGAAGCTTTTGCTGCTGATGAGCACCATTGTGGTTGCCGCATCGGCGGCCTATTTTCTGCTCGCTGTCAGAATCCTCAACGAAGACAAGGCGCAGCTTGTTTACGAACTCAATGCAAGCAACGTCAAAACTTTGGCGGCCGAAGCCGATTCCCTTCTTCTCCGGTTTGCCGACAAGACAAAACTTCTTGCCCAGGGAAACAGGATTGCCGACTGGTCGCAGGAGATATTCGAATCCGACAAAGAGCTGATTGCGTTCACGCTTTTCAGGCCGGGCAAGGAAGCGCCAGGCTGGGATGTCGAGTCCCGCGTGCGCAGTGCTGAATATCTCAAGCTTTACGGGTTGCCCGTGGAAAGCGTGGAAAAAATCAGGGAGCAGGTGCCGGTTCCGTTTGAGAAGATACTCCAGAGCGGCATGCTGGCCTGGAATTCCACTATAAAGGGTGGCGCGCCGGTGATGACGCTTGCCCTTTCGCTCCAGTTCAAGGGGCAGGATGACCCCAGAGTTGCCGTTATTGATCTCAGGCTTGACGGGTTGCTCAGATTGCTCGCCGACCGTGGTATTGCCACAGTATATCTTGTTGATTACGAAGGCCGCATAGTGGCACATCCGGATTCCGAAAAAACGGCAACCCGCCAGCAGCTTGCCGATGTGGAGATAGTCCGGGACGCGGTTCATTCCAAGATAGCCTTCGAGATGAAAAAGTTCTACTGGATGGGCACGCGCTGGATCGGCGCGTATGCCGCTGTCGGGCGCGCCGGGCTGCATGTGATTTCGCAGATAGAGGAAAAACAGGCGTTCCGTGCCGCATCGAGGCTGATTGTGAAAACCGCGCTTTTTGGCGCGCTTGTCGTGACGCTGGCGCTGCTGGTGTCGGGATGGCTGGCCGGCACCTTTACAAAACCGCTGGCGCTTCTTTCGCAAGCGACCGACAAGCTGTCGCAATGGGATTTTTCCGAACCGGTCAAGGCGACGACCAATGACGAAATCGGTCGGCTGGCCGCGGCGTTCAACTCCATGGCTGGCGACATCCAGCGCCAGCATGCGCAGATCAAGACGCATGAGGCGGAACTCGAGGACAAGGTGAGGGAGCGCACCATCGAGCTTGAAAAAGAAAAGCAGCGCGTTTCAGAGACGCAGGAGGCGCTTGTCCGCACCACAAGGCTTGCCTCGCTTGGCGAGCTGGCGGGGGCCGCCGCTCACGAGGTTCTCAATCCGCTGAACAACATGGGCATCAGGCTTGAACGCGCGCGCGAGCGTATTGAAAAAAACGAGCTGCCTGATGTCTCACTTCTTGGCGACATAGTGTCCGGCTGGAAAAAGGCTTATTTCGAGGGCGGCTGGGAATCACTCAGCAAGGATCTGGTGCGCACAAATGACGATGGGCGCGCGATGATAGAGGAGGATCTGTCAAATCTTCAATCCATAATCGGCGATCAGGGCGGACGGATCGAAGCGCAAAAAGAGGACATCGAATTCCTGCGCCGTGAAATCGCCCGGATTACCAAGTTGATAAACAACATGCGCGCCCTTTCACGCGTGGGCGGGGAGCGCAGGCCGGTTGATCTGCGCCTTCCGGTGGACGACACGGTTGCCGCCGTTTCGGATCTTCTTGCAAAAAAAGAGATCAGACTTGTCACGGAACATGCAGCCGGGCCGCTTGAAGTTGTTGCCGACAAGGATGAGTTGATGCAGGTTTTTTCAAACCTCATACGCAACGCCATGCAGGCTGTCGAAAGCGCCGGGCGGCGCTCCGGAGAAATAAGGATTACCACCTCAAAACAGGATAACCGGGTGCTAATAAGGATATCGGATAATGGTTCGGGGATAGTGGTTACAAACCTGCCGAGGATTTTTGAACCGAGCTTCACGACAAAGACGCTCGAAAAGGGCACGGGTCTCGGACTCAGCATAAGCCGCAGGCTGGTCAGGGCGTTTGGCGGCGATATCGAGGTCGAGAAAACCGAGGAGGGACAGGGCACGACCTTCATGATCTGGCTGCCCGCCAGGGAGGAAGTGAATGGAAATTAACCGCACGATACTGGTTGTGGATGACGAGCAGGAGACCCTGAGGGGATATGAGGCTTTTCTGTCCGGCGGGGGAGCGGCGGGACAGGACGCGAGAAAGAGCTCCAGGCGCAAGCCGGGCGGGGAGGTATCGCAGCCCGTCGGAGCCGCGGCTCATAAAAAAAACAAGCTGCTCGTTGCAAGCAGCGGCGAGCAGGCAGTAGAGCTTGTCCGCAACGAGCTGGCGGCCGGGGGCAGGGTGGCCGCGGGTTTTTTCGACGTAAAACTCGGTGCCGGCATGGACGGGCTTTCCACCATACAGGCGGTGCGCGCCATTGACGGCGACATCCACTGCGTGATTGTTACCGCTTATCATGATCGCACCGTGGATGAGATCGCGGCGCTTTTCGGCGAAGAATTCAGCGACCACTGGGATTATCTTAACAAGCCGTTCACGCAGGGTGAAATCGTACAAAAGGCGCGGCAGATGCTTTCGGCCTGGAATCATAAACGCCTGATTGAAACGATGAACACGCAGCTCGTCCGTTCCGAGCGGATGGCGGCGATCGGCCAGGTGGCGCGCGGTGTTGGACACGAATTCGGGAACATCCTGCTGAGGATAATGGGCAAGACGGATCTTGCCATGATGGAAAAGGACCCTCTTCGCGTGCAGGAGCATCTTAAGATAATCATGCAGGCAACCGAGAGGGCGAGTGCCATCGTCCGCAATCTGCAGTCCGTTTCAAGGACGGCAAAAACCGGTCGCGAGTTCAGTGCGGTATCGCTCACGCAGCCGGCGGATGAGGCGCTTTCACTCATCAATCACGAACTTGTAAAAGCCTCGGTCAGGATTGACAAGGAATACAAGACACAAAAAACGGTAAAGCTGGATGAAGGTTCTTTCGGCCAGGTGTTTTTGAATCTGTTCATCAACGCTTTGCACGCCATGCGTGGCGGCGGAACGCTCAGGATCGTAATTGAAGAGGCAAAAAGCGTCGATGGAAGGGATGGTGTGGCCGCACGCGTGATCGACACCGGAACCGGCATTGCAGCCGATGTTCTTCCCAGAATTTTTGAATACGCGTTTTCTACAAAAGGCGACAGCGGCAGCGGTCTGGGCCTTGCCATATCGCGCGAAATTGTCGAAAATCACGGCGGTTCCATAACCGTGAAAACGGAGGCCGGACGGGGCACGGAATTCTGCGTGTGGCTGCCGGCACAGGAAAAATGACGATACCATCAGGAGTCCCCCTGCACTTTCTTGTTGTTGACGATGATCACGAAGCGCGCGCCACGGCGGTGGAATATCTGAAGGCGCTGGGATTCGAGCGCATATCCCAGGCGGTCGACGGGCGCGAAGCACTCAGGCTGCTGGAGCGCGATCAGACCATAAATTTCGTGATTTCGGACTGGGACATGCCTAATGTGGACGGGCTTTCGCTTCTGCAGGAGGTGCGCATGAATCCGATGCGCGCCGAGATGCCGTTTCTCATCATGACAAGCCCGGTTTCGCAGGAGGCGGAAAAAATCGTGCTTGCCGCCGAAAATCTTGTGAATGCGTACATAATCAAGCCCTTCAGAAGCGAGCTTCTCAAGGAAAAAATCGGACGGTTGCTCGAAATGTCCGTGCACGGGCCGCAAAAACGCGCGGTGGTTGTTGACGACGACGAGGATGCGCGTGCGACCGTTGTGGAATATCTGCGGGCGCTTGGTTTCAAGGACATCCAGGCGCTTCCTGACGGAAAATCCGCGCTCAAGTACATCGAAGAGAACAGGAACGACATCGGCCTGATCATTTCGGACTGGGAGATGCCGGAGATGAGCGGTATCGAACTGCTGCGCGCTTGCAAGTCCAATGATGAGCTGGTTGACATCCCGTTTTTGATGATAACGAGCCAGGGGTCGATGGAGCGCATGAAGGTGTTGCAGGCGGCAAAGGCAAATGTGGACAAGTATCTTCTCAAGCCCTTCATGGCGGGCGATCTCAAGACCCGCATTGACGAGCTGATGCAAAGCTACCGGTATCGCAAGGAAGTGACGGTGCTTGTCGCCGAAGGGCTCGAACATCTGGAATACGGCCGCTATGCAAAGGCCCAGGCCGTTTTTGAGCGTGTTCTCAGGATGGACATGTGCAATGAAGGCGCTCTTGTCGGCATGGGCGACACCATGATGCGCATGAAGGGCGTGGAGACGGCCCAGATTTATTATAAAAAGGCGGTTGAATCGCACCCGATGAGCGCGCGAAGCTGCCTCAAGCTTGTGGCCGCTTATGAGCAGATAGGCTGGATCGAAAAGGCGGTTATGCTTCTTGAGGATGCAAACCGCAGGATTTCGTTCAGTGCGGAGTTGCACTTTCATCTTGGCAGGCTTTATAACAAGCGTGGTGATGTGGTGCGCGCAAAGACCGAGTTCGAAAAAGCCCTCGAAATACAGCTTGATTACCAGGAAGCGAGGCTCATGCTTGAAATGCTTGCGTCAAGAAAGCAATCAGGCGGAGAATCCGGGCCGTAAGAATCCTTATTGACTCGATGCGGCCCGCGAGGATAAAGATCAAAACCAGAGCATTAATCTATGATAAATTCCAATGGATGGCGGGCGTCCTGATTACGCGGGATTGATCCCGCTCGAAACAAAAGAACGGCGCAAACGGCGGCGCGAGTGGATTGCCATAGCCCTGCTTGCCATTTTGTTCGGAGTCCTTACTTTCCTTGAATTCAGGCTCACGAAGCTTTCGAGTTCATTGCCGTTTGTGAATTCGATATTCTTCTTCGGTCTTCTCAATCTCAATATTGTCATCCTGATCGTGCTGCTCTGGCTCGTCATCAGGAACATAGGCAAGCTCTTCATCGAGCGGCGGCGCAACGTCCTGGGGTCGCGTCTTAAAACCAAACTGGTAATCGCATTTTTTTCATTCTCAATCATTCCAACGCTCGTATTATTCGTCATTTCCGCAATGTACATCAACTCCAGTTTTGACAAGTGGTTTTCGATCAAGGTGCAGAACACTCTTCAGGCTTCACTAGAAATCACCAATACATATTATTTGAATGCGGAAGAGAACGCCATGCATTTTGCCGAGCATCTCTCCCGTCAGATCGGGGCGCGCCTTGGCGTAAGGCCCGTGACCGCGCCCGCCTGGATAGAAAAATTTCTGGCCGGACAGCGTGAACTTCTTGCGCTTGATGCGGTTGAGTATTATTCCGATCCGATCGACGAACGCGTGCTTGCCCAGCGCGCGGGCGGACCTCCGGTCGAATATCCCCACCTTCCTCTGGACAAACTCACACAGGCATTCAATGGCGAGAAGGTCTCGGTTGTTCATCATGTCGGTTCGGGTGACATGATCCGCTGCCTTGTTCCGGTCCGGGCCAGAACGGACCGTTCAATCAGCGGCGTTGTGGTGGTGAGCAAGTATATTCCAGTCAGCCTTGTCAACAAGGTCGGCGAGATAGCCAGCGTATTTGTCGACTACAAGGATACCAATCCGCTCAAATACCCGATGAAGACCGCGTATTTTCTCATTCTTCTCATGATCACGCTGGTAATCATCTTTGTTGCCATCTGGATCGGCTTGTATATGGCCCGTGAGCTTACGGACCCGGTCGAAAGGCTTGTACATGGAGCGCAGGAGGTCGGCGCCGGAAACCTTGATGTCTTGATCAAGAGCACCGGACGCGACGAAATCGCGGTTCTGGTTGAATCCTTCAACAATATGACCCGCGATCTTCGTGACAACCGGGCGCGTCTCACAAAGGCAACTGCGGATCTTGAAAAACGCCGGATGCAGCTCGAAGCCGTGCTTACCAATGTCGGTACCGGCGTCATAGTTGTGGAAAGCAGCGGTGAGATCACGACGTTCAATCGCGCCGTGGCGCAGCTTCTGGATGTCCCGGAGAGCATGGCCTGCCGAAGGCCGTATGAGCAGGTGCTTGTGGGTGAGGCCGAACCCGTGTCACGGGTGGTGAGGCAGGCGCTGACGTCTTTCCGGCCGGCGCAGGTTTCTTCCGAGGATATTCCAAACGTATTGCAATGGAATTTCAGAGCAGGCGAACAGGTTCGCGCGCTTGCCGCCGTTGCCACGCCGCTTGTGGATGCGTCTGATCCGTCGCCTTGGGGCGTGGTGGTTGTTATTGATGACATGACCCATCTGATCAAGGGACAGCGCGAGATGGCCTGGCGCGAGGTTGCACGGCGCATTGCGCATGAGATCAAGAATCCCCTGACGCCGATCAAGCTTTCGGCCCAGCGGCTGCAACGCAGGCTGAGCCATTACAGTGAGCGGGAGGGCGCTCTTCTGAAGGAGTGCACCGATACAATCATCAAACATACGGATGAACTCAAGGAAATGGTGAACGAGTTCTCAAATTTTGCGAGATTTCCGGAGGCATCCCCCGCCCCGCACAATCTCAATGACACGCTTAAAGAGACGCTTACGCTTTATGAACAGGCGCATACTTCGATCGGATTCAGATTTCACCCCGAGCAGCGGCTTCCGGTTTTTGAGTTCGACCGCGACCAGATCAAGCGCGTGGCGATCAATCTTCTGGATAACGCGGTAACCGCCCTGCAGTCCACGCCGCAAGGAAGGCCCCGGCAGATATCGATAGAGACGCATTACAACGAGCATCTTCAGATAGCGGTTATTGTCATGAAGGACAGCGGCCCCGGGATGGCCGAGGACGTGAAGGGCCGCGTGTTCGAACCGTATTTTTCGACAAAGAAGGGTGGCACCGGGCTGGGGCTTGCCATTGCCAAACGCATAATTAATGACCATGACGGGTTCATCCGCATCCAGTCCGCGCCCGGCGAGGGTACACAATTTACCATTGAGCTTCCAACGGCCGTAAGGCATCAAGTGGATCTGGTACAACAGCAGAAGGTCGAGTGATATGTCGCGTTCAGTACTTGTAATTGATGATGAGCAGTCGATTTTGCAGTCGCTTGAGGGTGCGCTTGGTGACGAGGGGTTCCGCGTCAAAACCGCGCTTTCCGGCCGCGAAGGGATTGAAAAAATCCGCGCCGACCGTGTCGATGTAGTACTTTTGGACATCTGGATGCCCGGGATGGACGGAATTGACACTCTTAAGCAGATCAAGGCCGAGTGGCCCGACCAGACCGTGATCATGATGTCCGGCCACGGTTCGATCGAAACAGCGGTGCGGTCGACCAAACTCGGTGCTTTTGATTTTGTCGAAAAACCGCTTTCGCTCGAACGTCTTCTGGTCCTTCTGCAGAACGCCCACTGCGTCCACGAGCTTGCCCGCGAAAACCAGGCGCTTCGCAGGCAGGTTGAAAAACACTCCACGCTCGTAGGCGAAAGCGCACAGACGCAGCAGATACGGGAGCTGATAAAACGAGTGGCCCCCACGACCGGGTCCGTGCTTATTGCCGGCGAGAACGGTACGGGCAAGGAACTTGTCGCACAGAGCATTCATGCGCTTTCGCCGAGGTTCAACAAGCCTTTTGTTGCTGTCAACTGCGCGGCCATTCCAGAGGAGCTGATCGAGAGCGAACTTTTCGGTCACGAAAAGGGATCGTTCACCGGCGCGACCGGCCTCCGGCGCGGCAAGTTCGACCTTGCAAACGGAGGTACGCTCTTCCTCGACGAGATCGGGGACATGTCGCTGCGCACGCAGGCCAAGATCCTGCGCATATTGCAGGAGCAGAAGTTCGAGCGCGTGGGCGGCACCCAGACCATTTCAGCCGATGTGCGCGTAGTGGCGGCCACCAACAAGGACCTTAAACAAGAAATCCAGAGGGGCGCGTTCCGCGAGGATTTATTCTATCGTCTTAATGTAATACCGTTCGCGATACCCCCGCTCAGGGAGCGCAAGGATGACACCATGCTTCTTGCGAGGCATTTTCTCAAGGAATTCGCATTGACGCATGGCAAAGGCATCCGCGAGCTCACGCCCGAGGCGCTCAACGTGCTGACCGCCTATTCCTGGCCCGGCAATGTGCGGGAACTCAGGAATCTCATCGAACGTGTTGTGATTCTTACTTCCGAATCCGAGGACGCCCGTCCGGTGCTTGCGGCAACGCTTCTGGAACATCTCGGCGATGATGCCGGTTCACTTCGCAACGAAGGAACGGTGTGCGGCTCCAGGGACGAGCACATGTCGGTGACCGCCAAAAACCTGCGTGACGCGAGGCAGGAGTTTGAAAAGGAGTTCATTGTGCGCACGCTCAAGGAAAACGAGTGGAATATCACGAAGGCTGCCGCGGTGCTTGGCATCGAGCGCAGCCATCTTCACAAAAAAATCAAATCATTCGGAATAGAGGCGGAGTAAAAAATGGCCGAAAAAATCACACCAAGGGCGCAGGATTTTTCGCAGTGGTACCAGGACATAGTGCTCAACGCCAAGCTTGCGGACTACAGCCCCGTCAAGGGTTGCATGGTCATCAGGCCCAACGGCTACTCCATATGGGAGCGCATCCAGCGGGATCTTGACCGGCGCATCAAGGCCACCGGTACGCGTAATGCTTATTTTCCGTTGTTCATTCCCGAGAGTTTTCTGAAAAAAGAGGCCGAGCATGTCGAAGGGTTTGCGCCCCAGTGCGCGGTTGTCACCTACGCCGGCGCCAAAGTTCTCGAAGAAAAACTTGTTGTCCGGCCCACGTCAGAGACCATCATCAACAGCATGTTTGCCAAGTGGGTGCAGTCTTACAGGGATCTGCCGCTGCTCATCAACCAGTGGGCGAACGTTGTCAGGTGGGAGATGCGTACGCGTTTGTTCCTGCGAACCACGGAATTCTTATGGCAGGAGGGACACACCTGCCATGCCACGCACGAGGAAGCCGAGGCTGAGGCGCGGCTGATGCTTGGCGTTTATTCGCAGTTTGCCGAGGAGACGCTTGCGATGCCCGTTATCGCCGGCATCAAAAGTGACAGCGAAAAATTCGCGGGTGCGCTTCGCACGTATTCGATCGAAGCGATGATGCAGGACAAAAAGGCCCTGCAGTCTGGTACGAGCCATAATCTTTCGACTAATTTTGCAAAGGCGTTCAATACGCTTTTCCTAGACAAGGACGGAAAACAGAAGCTTGTGCACCAGACAAGCTGGGGCGTGTCGACGCGGCTGATCGGTGCGATGATCATGACCCATTCGGACGACAAGGGTCTTGTGCTTCCGCCCAAACTTGCCGAGACACATGTCGTGATCGTGCCCATCATGGCCGATCAGGCGGCAAAGCAGGGTGTTCTTGAGGTTTCGGACAGGCTTGCTGCGGATATTCGTGCGGCCGCCGCGGTGCTTCCGTATGATGCCGGCGTGCTGGTTGACAAGGACGATACCAAACAGCCGGGCTGGAAGTTCCATGAACACGAACTGCTTGGCACGCCGCTCAGGATCGAGCTCGGTCCGCGCGATATGGCAAAAAACCAGGCGGTGGTGGTGAGGCGCGACACCGGAAAAAAAGAGTTTATTCCACTTGAGCGGATTCCGGCGCACGTTGTTGAAACCCTCACGGCAATGCAGCGTGACCTGCTCGAACGCGCGCGCATGTTTCGGGACACCAACTGTTTCGGCGTGCAGTCGTACGAGGAATTCAAGAAGAGGATCGACGAACCGGGAGGTTTTTTCATGGCCCCCTGGTGCAGGAGCGCCGCGTGCGAGGCAAGGATCAAGGATGACACGAAGGCAACCATCCGCTGTCTTCCGATGGATGCCGCTTACGAGCCGTTGAAAGAGGATGGTCCCTGCATGGTTTGTGGTGGCGGTGCGGGATCCTGTGTGCGCGCCATTGTTGCGAGGAATTACTAGATGCCAGACAAGACCGAACTAATTGTCGCGCTTGATCACCCGGCATTGAAGGATGCGCTCGCCCTGGTTGATGAGCTTGACCGTCTTCCGGTGCTTTACAAGGTGGGCTCCGGTCTTTTCATGGCCGCCGGTCCCGACGTCGTCCGGGAGCTTGTCTCGGGGCGCGGCAAGCGCGTGTTTTTAGATCTCAAGTTCCACGACATTCCAAACACGGTGGAAAAGGCCGCGCTCCAGGCCGCGCTTCTTGGTGTCGAGATGTTTACGCTTCATCTGGCCGGGGGACGCAGGATGGTTTCGCAAACTTCGGCGGAACTCACCCGTTTTTGCAATGAACGCGGATCACGCAAGCCCCGCATCCTTGGAGTCTCTGTTCTTACGTCTTTTGACGGAGCCGCGTGGTCTGAAGTCACAACTGCGCAGACCGGGCATGCCGCCAGCCCCGCCCAGTCCCTTGTCGGTCTTGTGTCAAATGCGGCGCTCTGGGGCGCTGACGGAATAGTCTGTTCACCCCTTGAGCTTGAGGCGGTGCGCGCGCGTTTTCCTGGTCTTTACACGGTCGTGCCGGGCATCCGGCCAAAGGGAGCGGCCCTGGATGATCAGGCTCGGGTGATGACGCCCACGGAAGCCCGGGTTGCCGGTGCAAATGCCATTGTGGTGGGAAGGCCCGTAACGGCGAGTGCTGACCCGGCAAAAGCTGTGGCGGATATTTTACAGGATCTGGCATGTCCGTAATTGTCCGCAATCCACACAGTATTCTGGCGGCCATTCAAACGCGTCCGCGCGATATTTTTGAGATTTTTCTTCCACCGCGTGCAAAGAGCGAAGACGCGTGGAAGAGTATAATAGAAGAAGCTCATCGTGCGGGCGTGAAGATTGCGGCATATCTGGATTCCGGCGGCGCAAAAATGCGTGATGAGCACAGGCGCGAGCGCAATGAGCGCCACGAACAAAAGCGTGCCGAGGGCCTGCGCAGCGGCGCCGGCGAAGCCCGTATAAAGGAGCGCGACGCCGTGGCGCTCGAAGAGCTGTTCAAGGATGCAAAGGATCGTGCTGGCGGGCACGGGCTATGGCTTGCGCTTGATACCGTACAGGACCCGCACAATGTGGGTGCGATTTTCAGGACAGCGGCTTTTTTTGGTGTTCAGGGTGTTGTGATCACACAGGACCGTTCGGCGCCACTCGGAAGCGCCGCTTACGACGCGGCATCCGGCGGGATCGAACATGTGTCCTATACGATGCAGGTCAATCTTGTCCGCGCACTTGAGCACGCCAAAGAGGCCGGTGTCTGGGTCCTTGGCGCATCCGAGCATGCAAAAGAATCCCACACCGCCATCAAGCCCGACCGTCCGTGGCTGCTTGTGCTTGGCAACGAAGAAGACGGCATGCGCCGCCTCACGGCCGAAAACTGCGACCAGCTTTGTTCGATCAAGCCCGCCGGCGATGGCGTTACATCGCTCAATGTATCTGCGGCGGCGGCGGTTATGATTTCAAGGCTTGCGGGACCGGACTTGGATTGCGCTCAGAATATGTAATGCGCGCTCATTCCCATGATTGCCGAAAACGGCGACATGGCGAAGTTGAATGAGCTGTTGATGATCTGGAACTGAGGGCCGCCGTCAAAGCTGATGGAGATCTTGTCAGTAAGCATGAAATGAATTCCCGCGACAAGGACCATGTTGATATAAAATTTTGCGCTTGAAGAAACGTTTAGTGTGCCCAGATGGAAGCCGGCTCCGCCATGGAAGCCGTTTTGCATATTGCCGATCAGCGTGTATTTGCCGAGTGCGCCCACACCGAACTGGAACGGGCTTGTCGTGCCGAAGGAAAGAAACGGCTGCAGCGCCAGTTTGTCGGTGATGTCGACAAGGCCGCTGAGTGATCCCACGCCTATCTGCGAAAAGGTTGTAAAACCGAATCCCGTGCGCTGTATGCCGCTTGATCCGCCGCCCTGATAATGGGACTGGGAATGCGAAACTTGGGCGGGAGCCGGCGCTGCCGGTGCCGGTTTTTTGGCTTCTCCCCGTTTTGGTGCGCCCCAGGCGCTCATTGAAACCGCGACTGACAAAACAACAACCATGCCAACAAATTTATTTTTCATATCTTGAAAATAAGCGGCGTAGCGGCTTGAGTCAACAGTTTACTTCCCGTTTACTACAGAATTGAAATCAAGTTTGTCGATTCGCTCGACCCAGCCGAACGGGTCAACCTCATGTCCTCGCTGCAAACGGGTAAGGTAGTTGTAAAGTTTTTGCGAGAGTTCGCCGGTTTGATTTCCGCCGATCGTATATTTTTCGCCTTTATAAGAGATAACGCCGACAGGCGAAATGACTGCGGCAGTGCCACTGCCGAAAGTTTCTTTGAGTTCTCCGGCGCGGATGTGGTCGACAACTTCGTCAATTGAGATTTTGCGTTCAACAAGTTTGATGCCCCAGTGTTTGCAAATCTGTATCACGCTGTCGCGCGTGACCCCTGGAAGGATGGTGCCTCCGAGCGGGGGTGTCACAACCTCATCGCCGATGCGGAAAAATATGTTCATTGTTCCCACTTCTTCGACCCATTTGTGCTCGATCGCATCCAGCCAGAGAACCTGCGAAAAGCCGAGCTTTGTCGCCTTGTTCTGCGCACAAAGGGAGTGCGCGTAGTTGGCTGCGGTTTTGGCTTCTCCCAGGCCTCCCCGAACGGCGCGCACATCCTCTTCGCTCACCCAAATTCCAACAGGATTGAATCCCTGTGGATAATATGCGCCCACTGGACCGGTGATGATATAAAAGGCATATTCGTCTCCGGGGCGCACGCCAAGATACGGGTCGGTGGCGATAAGCGTGGGGCGTATATAAAGGGTGCTGTCCTTGTCATTTGGAATCCAGTCGCGCTCAAGAAGCACGAGTGATTTTACCGCCTGGCCGAACAGCTCTTCGTCCACGCTTTCCATCATGAGCCGTTTGCAGGAATTACGCATGCGTTCAGCATTTTTCTGCCATCTAAAGAGGTATATGCCATTGTCTTTGCCAAGGTACGCCTTGAGCCCCTCGAATACTTCCTGTCCGTAGTGCAGACATATTGCAGCGGCATCAATGCGGAGCTGTCGCTGGGGCTCAATCCTTGTCTTGTGCCAGCCGTGTTTGCGGTCAAATTCGGTTGCAAAAAAATGATCTGAAAAATAGCGTCCGAAACCGAGCTTTGACATGTCTGTCGGTTTTGCGCGCATCTGTTCGGGCCTGACCTGTTCAACGAGGATTTCCTGTTTGGGCATAAGTTGAATCTCATACATCCCATCCGGTTTGGTCAACATAAAACAAAGGATTGACTTTTCTTTGGAACAATGATGATTTGCATCAATCACGCTGGCAAGGGCCTGTGGGCTCGTTTGTCTTTTTGTGAGATACCGGGCTGGAGTAGCTCAGCTGGTAGAGCAGCGGTTTTGTAAACCGCAGGTCGTGGGTTCGAGTCCCCTCTCCAGCTCCAGTTTCTCAGGTCGGCGTAAAAAGTTGTTTGCGGCTTTGTTGATAATGGAGAGATACCCAAGCGGTCAAAGGGACCAGACTGTAAATCTGGCGGCGTACGCCTTCGAAGGTTCAAATCCTTCTCTCTCCACCATTTGACTGGCCGCGGTTTTTGGTTGGACCGTGTATTTTGAATTAGATTTATTTAATAAATCTAATTGAAGAGAGGCGGTCAGAAGTAAAAGGTGCGGGAGTAGCTCAGTTGGCTAGAGCATCAGCCTTCCAAGCTGAGGGTCGAGGGTTCGAGCCCCTTCTCCCGCTCCAAAAGTGGTGAAGCAGCGCTCTTGTAGCTCAGATGGCCAGAGCACTCCCTTGGTAAGGGAGAGGTCATGGGTTCAATTCCCATCAAGAGCTCCAGGTTTAACAACCGGTCGTTGGATTCCGGTTTCCAATCCAACTCGAAAGCGGAGGCCAAAGAGGTATGGCAAAAGAGAAATTCGAAAGAACAAAACCACATGTGAACATCGGTACCATCGGTCACGTCGACCATGGCAAGACGACGCTCACGGCGGCTATAACAATGGTGCTGGCCAAAAAAGGCCTCGCTCAGCCAAAGGCGTATGATCAGATTGATAATGCGCCCGAGGAAAAAGAGCGCGGCATTACGATCAACACCTGTCACGTGGAATATCAGTCCGACAAGCGCCACTACGCGCATGTCGACTGTCCAGGCCACGCCGACTATGTCAAGAACATGATCACAGGCGCCGCCCAGATGGATGGCGCAATTCTGGTCGTATCTGCAGCTGATGGTCCAATGCCCCAGACGCGTGAGCACATCCTGCTTGCCCGCCAGGTGGGCGTTCCGGCTGTCGTTGTTTATATGAACAAATGTGACATGGTCGACGACAAGGAACTTCTTGATCTTGTTGAACTCGAAGTGCGTGAATTGCTCACGTCTTATGAGTTTCCCGGCAAAGATATTCCAATCATCAAGGGTTCGGCACTCAAGGCGATGGAAGGTGATCCGGGCGAGCTTGGCGCGCAGTCCATCATGAAGTTGATAGAAGCCGTTGACAGCTATGTTCCACAGCCAAAACGTGACAAGGACAAACCGTTCCTCATGCCGGTCGAAGACGTGTTTTCGATCTCAGGCCGTGGCACGGTGGTTACCGGACGTGTTGAGCGTGGAATTGTAAAGGTTGGCGAAGAGGTCGAGATCGTCGGTCTGCGTCCTACGACAAAGACAGTAGTGACCGGTGTTGAAATGTTCCGCAAGCTGCTCGATCAGGGCGAGGCTGGCGACAACATCGGCTGTCTTCTGCGTGGCACCAAGAAGGAAGAAGTTGAGCGTGGACAGGTTCTCGCTCATCCAGGTTCCGTAAAGCCGCACAAGAAATTCAAGGGCCAGATCTACGTGTTGACGAAGGAAGAAGGCGGACGTCATACCCCGTTTTTCAAGGGGTATCGTCCTCAGTTCTACTTTCGCACGACAGACGTAACCGGCGTTGTCACGCTTCCGCCAAACGTGGAAATGGTGATGCCGGGCGATCATATTTCGATCGAGGTTGAGTTGATTACTCCGATTGCGATGGAAAAAGAACTGCGCTTCGCCATCCGCGAAGGCGGTCGTACTGTTGGATCGGGCGTAGTGTCCGAAATCGTAGAATAACGCCTCGCCTTCGCGGGACGTTTGATTGAATCCGCTTTTCAGCTTCGGCCCGCCCCGCCATGCGGGACGGGCCGGATGACAGGAAACGGATGTGCAGCCAGACAGGTGTGCATAAAGAAGCAGTAAAGGTAGTGCCATGAGAGTAACCATCAATCTTGATTGTACCGAGTGTAAGAGGAGGAATTATTCCACCTCCAAGAACAAGCAGAAAACATCCGACAAGCTCGAGATGAAAAAATACTGCAAGTTTTGTCGTAAACACACGGTTCATAAAGAAGGAAAATGATTTTTAATTACTAGGCCAGTAGCTCCAATGGTAGAGCGGCGGATTCCAAATCCGTAGGTTGTGGGTTCGAATCCCTCCTGGCCTGCCACTTGACGGGTTGGTATTTATGGATAAGCAAAATGTTCAGAAGTGGGTCAATTTTAGCTACCTCATGGCGGCTGCGCTGGTGGGTTTTGTGCTTTTTGTGGCCATGCAAAAGCTGTCCGGCGTATATGATCTCGAGGTTCGCATCCGCAATGTTGAGTTGATCGTTAGAATTGTCTCGATAGTTGTCGGCGCTATAACATTCGCCGTTCTTTACAAGCATGAGCAGGTCAACAGATTTATGAATGAAGTTGTTGTTGAGCTGTCAAGGGTGACGTGGCCAACCCAGAAAGAAACCTCATCGGCAACAGTGATTGTCATAATAATGGTAATGATTTCAGGGCTTATTCTCGGGTTTTTGGATTATGTCTGGACCAAGGTTGTCCAGCTGATAATTTAACGCATAGGGAGTTTTACCGTGACTGAAGAAAACAAGCAGGATCAACCAGTCCAGCAGGAACCGGTCGCACAGGATCAACAGGTTTTGCCCTCCGAATCCTCAATGGCGCCCGTCACAGAGCAACCGGTTGTTACAGAGCCGGAGCAGGATGTTCCGCCGGACGAACCCCCGATTCAACCAGCCAAACCTGTTATCGGCGATAAAAACTGGTACGTTGTGCATACATATTCAGGATATGAACACAAAGCCAAGCTAGCCCTTGAAGACCGGATCAAAACCCAGCGTAAAGAGGCATATTTTGATGAGATAATAGTTCCGGAAGAAAACGTGGTTGAACTTGTCAAGGGACAGAAAAAAACCACAAAACGCAGGTTTTTTCCGGGCTATATCCTTGTGAAGATGTTTTTGAATGAGGAATCCTGGCATATTGTCAAAAACACCCCTAAAATCACGGGCTTTGTTGGTGACAAGATTAAGCCGGTGCCGGTTCCCGAATCGGAAGTCCAGAAAATGACCAACCGTATTGCAGAGGGGCGGGTCAAGCCCAGGCCAAGGATTTCATTTCAGGAAGGCGAAAATGTCCGTGTTATTGATGGCCCGTTTTCTAATTTCAACGGGGTTGTCGAAGACGTCAATCCTGACAAAGGCAAGGTCAAGGTTTTGGTAAGCATCTTCGGGCGCTCAACTCCCGTAGAATTAGATTTTATTCAGGTTGAAAAAGTATAAAGCACCGTGTTAAGGATGTTCACTTATGGCTAAGAAAGTTGTTGGTCAGATCAAACTCCAGATTCCTGGAGGACAGGCAAATCCAGCTCCGCCCGTAGGTCCGGCACTTGGACAGCGTGGTGTGAATATCATGGAATTCTGCAAGGCATTCAACGCCAGGACGCAGGATCAAAAAGGCATGATCATTCCGGTGATCATCACAGTTTATTCTGATCGTTCTTTTACATTTATTACCAAGACTCCACCCGCATCTATTTTGCTTTTGAAGGCGGCAAAAATCGAAAAAGGCAGCGGGGAGCCGAATCGCAACAAGGTTGGCAAAGTTACCAAAAAACAGGTCGAGGAAATCGCGAAAATTAAAATGCCGGATCTTAATGCTGGATCAATTGAAGCCGCAATGAGAACCGTCGAAGGCACTGCGAGGAGCTGCGGGATCACCGTAACAGATTGATTTTGATTTGTGGGAGCCGGCTGTTTCCGGCGTTTGCACCACGGAGGTATGTTTATGTCTGAAGAAATGAAGAAAAAACGCATAGGCAAGCATGGAAAAAAGTATTCAGATGCATCTGTAAAAATCGAAAAGGACCGCAAGTACGTTGTAGAAGATGCATTCAAGCTTCTTTCTGAGGTTGCTTACGCGAAATTTGATGAGACTGTGGATGTAGCGTTCAGTCTCGGCGTTGATCCGAAGCATGCCGACCAGATGGTGCGCGGTGCGCTTGTGCTTCCGCATGGCATCGGAAAATCGTATAGGGTGGCGGTTCTGGCCAAGGGAGACAAGGCCCGTGAAGCCGAAGCGGCAGGGGCTGATTTCGTCGGCGCGGATGATCTGATCGAAAAAATAAGCGGCGGATGGCTTGAGTTTGACAAGATGATTGCGACACCGGACATGATGGCCGCAGTATCAAAAGTAGGAAAAATTCTTGGCCCGCGCGGTCTCATGCCCAATCCAAAACTGGGAACAGTCACATTTGATGTGGTAAAGGCGATCAAGGAGCAAAAACTGGGTAAAATCGAATATCGCACTGAAAAAACCGGCATCGTTCATGTGATGATCGGTAAAAAATCCTTTGGATCGCAAAAGCTCCAGGAAAATTTTGTCACACTGGCTTCTGCAATAATAAAAGCAAAGCCGCCTACAAGCAAAGGCACCTATCTGAAGAACATAACTGTTTCAACAACCATGAGCCCGGGTATTTCCATCGACTCGCAGGATGCGATGGCTGTAACCGGAGCGGGCTGAGGTGGATGGCCATGAACCGTACTGAAAAGACTGAGCTGGCTGGAAAACTGAAAGAAAAATTCACAAAAGCCCGGGTTGCGGTATTTGCCGACTACAAGGGTTTGACGGCAACGCAGGCGGATGATCTTCGCAGGCAGCTTCGTGCACAGAACACCGAAGTGCGGGTGCTCAAAAACAATGTAGCCCGGTTGCTCGCCAAAGAAGAAGCCATGGGCTCCGGCGCAAGAGAGGTTCTCGATGGCCTGGTGGGGCCGACGCTTGTGGCCTTTGGTTATAATGATGCTGCAGGAACGGCAAAAGTCATTCACAAGTTTTCGAAAGACAACGAGGCACTTACCCTCAAGGACAGCATCATGATGGGACGGAGGATTGATGCTTCCGGCGTTGAAGAACTTGCCAAGCTGCCGCCGCGGGAAGTGCTTCTTGCCAAGTTGCTTGGAACACTTAATGCGCCGGTTACAAATTTTGTTGGAGTGCTGGCTGCCGTTCCGCGCAGCCTGCTTAATGCCCTCTCTGCGATAGAAAAAAAGAAGGGCGGAGTTTAAAACGGGGTTTTGGATTTAACGCCGGACGGCGGGAAGCTGTCCGGTTAACAGGTGTCCCAGAAGTGGACAGTCCTTATGCAGAAGCCAGGCAAGGCGGCTGCGGGGAAAACAGCGAATGAGGTGAACAAAATGCAGACCGCAACTACAAAGGAAAATGTCATTTCCTTCATCGAGAATATGACGGTCCTCGAGCTTTCACAGCTTGTTAAAGAGCTTGAAGGCAAATTTGGTGTTTCGGCCGCCGCGCCAGTCGCGATGGCTGCAATGCCCGCCGCCGGAGCGGCTCCAACCGCAGAGGCAAAGACCGAGTTTACGGTCATTCTTGCCGCCACTGGCGACAAGAAGATCAATGTGATCAAAGAAGTCCGCGTAATCACCGGGCTTGGCCTTAAAGAAGCCAAGGATCTCGTAGAGGGTGCGCCGAAGCCTTTGAAAGAAGGCGTCAGCAAGCAGGAAGCGGACGAGATCAAGAAAAAGCTTGAAGCCGAGGGAGCAAAGGTCGAGATCAAGTGATCGGACCAGTCAGCTTGAACTTCGTATTTGAGTTTTCCCTGCCGTAACCGTATCTGCCTTCCCGGAAGGGAGGGGATGTACTGGTACGGCATGGTTGTTTTCTTGCAGTTAACGGCATTGCGCTGAGTGCGTAATGCCAGATGAATCAAAGGAGTGAGCATGGCCTCGCTTTTTTCGGGTAATCATCGGGTCAGGAAGGATTTCTCCAAGATATCAACTCCTGTAGACATCCCCAACCTTATTGATTTGCAGCGCAAGTCTTACGACAAATTCCTGCAAGCAGATATTCCTCCACATAAAAGAGAGAGTATCGGCTTGCATGCGGTATTCAAATCGGTTTTTCCGATCGAGGACTTCAATAAAACAGCCTCGCTTGAGTTTGAGAGCTACGCACTCGAAAAGCCCAAGTATGATGTCATCGAATGCCGTCAGCGCGGAATGACCTTTGCCGCACCACTTAAGATTACCGTAAGACTCGTCGTTTATGATGTTGATGAGGAAGCCGGTACCCGCAATATCCGCGATATCAAGGAGCAGGAAGTCTACATGGGCGAGATTCCGCTCATGACCGAGGCAGGCTCGTTTATTATCAATGGAACCGAGCGCGTGATTGTCAGCCAGTTGCACCGCTCGCCCGGCGTTATCTTTGACCATGATCAGGGAAAAAGCCATTCAAGCGGCAAAATACTGTATTCGGCCAGGATGATTCCCCATCGCGGTTCATGGCTTGATTTCGAATTTGACCACAAGGATATTTTACATGCACGCATAGATCGCAAGCGCAAGCTTCCGGCCACTGTTGTTTTAAAGGCAATGGGCCTGTCCACGCAGGAGATTCTTAATTATTTCTACAAGACAGAAATAATTATTTTTGACAAGAACGGCAAGTGTTATCGTGCGGTGGATCTGGACATCATGTCTGGTCTTCGTGCCGAGGACGATATTCTTGACCCGAAAAGCGGCGATGTGATTGTAAAGAAAAACCGCAAATTCACCAAAGCCGTCATCAAGAAGATTGAAGATGCCGGCATCAAGCGGCTTGAGATTCCACTGGAGGCCGTGGTCGGCAGGATAGCGTCAGAGGATATTATCGACGAAAAAACCGGTGAAGTCCTTTTTGAAACCAATCATGAGCTCACCGAGACAAAAATCGAGGATCTCAAGAAGAAGGGTGTTACCGAGGTCAAGGTCATCTTCACCGATAATCTGACCCACGGACCTTTTGTCCGCGAGACGCTTCTGGTGGATAAAATAGGCAGTCCGGAAGAGGCTCTTATCGAGATTTACAAGAGGATGCGCCCCGGCGACCCTCCCACTATTGAGGCCGCAAAACAGTTGTTTGAAAACATGTTCTTCAACCCTGAACGGTATGATCTGTCCAGGGTCGGCAGGCTCAAGCTCAACTACAAGTTTCCGGAAAACAAGATTGGAGCCGAAGTCACTATTTTAAGCAAACAGGATATTCTTTCAACCCTGTTTTATCTGTGTGAACTCAACAACGGCCGCGGGACGATCGACGATATCGACCACTTGGGAAATCGTCGCGTACGTCCTGTCGGTGAACTGATTGAAAACCAGTACCGCATTGGTCTCGTCCGCATGGAGCGGGCCATCAAGGAACGCATGAGCATCCAGGAAATCGAGACTCTCATGCCCCATGATTTGATCAACCAAAAACCGGTATCTGCAGTTGTGAAGGAATTCTTCGGATCAAGCCAGCTTTCGCAGTTCATGGATCAGACAAATCCGCTCTCCGAGGTTACGCACAAACGCCGTCTGTCGGCTCTTGGGCCGGGCGGCCTGACCCGTGAACGCGCGGGGTTTGAGGTCCGCGACGTTCATAATACCCACTATGGTCGTATCTGTCCGATCGAAACGCCAGAAGGCCCGAACATCGGTCTCATAGCAAGTCTTTCGACGTATGCGCGCGTGAACGAGTTCGGATTCATTGAAACGCCGTATCGGACCGTTCATGGCCGCAAGATTTCCGAGGATATCAAGTTTTTCACCGCAACGGAGGAGGAAAACAAGATTATAGCCCAGGTGTCGCCCGAGGCGCTCAGGACCGGTAAGCTTTCAGAGGCTTTTGTGTCTGCCAGGCGCAAGGGCGATTTTGCTCTCGTGAATCCTGACGAAATCGAGCTTATGGATGTTTCGCCCAACCAGCTTGTGTCCATAGCCGCGTCGCTGATTCCGTTCCTTGAGCACGACGACGCCAATCGCGCCCTCATGGGTTCGAACATGCAACGCCAGGCAGTACCACTCATCCGTACACGCGCGCCGATCGTAGGCACCGGGATCGAACATGTGGTTGCCCGTGATTCCGGTCAGATCATTATTGCAAAGCATGATGGCGAAGTTATCATGGTTGATGGAACCAAGATCGTCGTTCGCAGGACCAATTTCAGATCCGACGAAGTCGGGTCCGATGTTGAGATCTACAATCTTACCAAGTATCAGCGCTCCAACCAGAACACCTGTATCAACCAGAAACCGGTTGTGCAGGTGAGTGACCGGGTTAAGGCGGGGGATGTTCTTGCCGACGGTCCCGCTACAGAGACCGGTGAGCTGGCTCTTGGCCAGAACGTCCTTGTGGCCTTCATGCCATGGGGTGGCTATAACTTCGAGGACTCGATCCTGATTTCCGAGCGCCTTATCAAGGAAGACACATTCACTTCTATTCATATCGAGGAGTTTGAATGCGTTGCCCGCGACACCAAGCTTGGCAAGGAGGACATCACTCGCGACATTCCGAATGTCGGCGAAGAGTCTCTCAAGGATCTTGATGAAAGTGGCATCATCCGTATTGGCGCCGTAGTCAAGCCAGGGGATATCCTGGTTGGCAAGGTTACGCCAAAGGGTGAGACGCAGCTTTCCCCGGAAGAAAAGCTGCTTCGCGCGATTTTCGGCGAAAAGGCCGGCGATGTAAGGGATACGTCACTTCGTGTTCCGTCCGGAGTCCAGGGTATTGTCATCAATGCCCAGGTTTTTGCCCGCGAAGGGACAGAGCCGGACGAAAGGTCGAAGGCGATTCTTGAGGACAATATCTCAACAATCCGTCGTGATGAACGCATCGAGACGGATGCAATCAGACAGTCCGCATTCAACAAGATCACCAAGCTGCTCGATGGAGCAGGAACGACAGGCAAGTTGCTTTCCGAAGACGGATCTGTCGAGCTGCTCAAGAAGGGACAGAAAATCGACCGCGAAATGCTGAGTGCGGTTCCTTTTGATCTGCTCGCCTTTATTCCCGTAAAGGATGAGCTTGAGCAGGATGTGACAGCGGTGATGAAGACCGCCAAGGAAAAAATCGAAGCCGTACGATTTGTCTTCAAAGAAAAGATCGACAAACTCAAGAAGGGTGATGAACTTGCTCCTGGCGTGATCAAGATGGTCAAAATCCAGATTGCCATCAAGCGCAGGCTTCAGGTCGGCGACAAAATGGCAGGCAGGCACGGCAACAAGGGCGTTATCAGCCGCATTGTTCCGATCGAGGACATGCCATACATGGCGGATGGCTCGTCGGTTGACATGGTGTTGAACCCGCTTGGTGTTCCGTCGCGTATGAATATCGGGCAGCTTCTTGAAGTCATGCTCGGCTGGGCGGCCATGGGCATCAGCAACAAGATTAATGCGATGGTCAATGTCAACATGGACAAGGTGCGCAAGCTTTTGAAAGAAGCGTATCAACATCCCGAAGTCGATAAGTTCATCGAAAAAGCATCTGACAACGAAATCCGCCGCATGGTCAGGCACATCAAACATGGTGTGCATTGCGCCACGCCGGTGTTTGACGGAGCCAGCGAGAAGGACATCGAGAAGATCATGAATCTTGCCGAGCTTCCGGTTCGCGGTCAGACCACGCTTTATGATGGAATGACCGGTGATCCGTTTGCAGAGGATGTTACCGTGGGCGTGATGTACATGCTCAAGCTGCATCATCTCGTGGAAGAAAAAATCCATGCCCGCAGCATCGGTCCGTACAGTCTGGTCACCCAGCAGCCGCTGGGCGGCAAGGCCCAGTTCGGCGGACAGCGACTCGGAGAAATGGAAGTCTGGGCGCTTGAAGCATATGGCGCGGCGTTCGGACTGCAGGAATTCCTGACGGTCAAGTCTGACGACGTCACGGGCCGCAACAGGATGTATGAGGCGATTGTCAAGGGAGAGCATCTGCTTGAACCCGGGCTTCCGGAGTCCTTCAATGTTCTCATCAAGGAACTGCAAAGTCTTGCCTTGAATGTCGAGTTGATCGAGGACGTTGAAAGCAAGGCCGCGTCGGCGCAGCAAAAGGGACCGGAAGTCGTGGCGTGATGTTACGGCGGATGAGGAATGTAATTAAGTTTAACCGAAAGCAGCAAGAGGGCTGAAAATGAAAGACCTTCTGAATTTTTTTGACAAACCAAAAGATCCACTTAGTTTTACGGGTATACGTATTGCGCTCGCATCGCCGGAGAAAATCCGGGAATGGTCGTTCGGGGAAGTGAAAAAACCCGAGACAATCAACTATCGTACGTTCAAGCCGGAGCGCGATGGCCTGTTCTGTGCCAAGATATTCGGCCCGGTGAAAGATTACGAGTGCAACTGTGGCAAATACAAGAGGATGAAACATCGCGGTGTTGTGTGCGAAAAATGTGGTGTCGAGGTCATCCAGTCAAAGGTGCGCCGCGAGCGTCTCGGGCACATCGAGCTGGCAACACCGGTTGCGCACATCTGGTTTTTGCGTTCATTGCCCTCTCGTATTGGCGCGCTTCTCAACATTACGCTTAAAGACGTCGAGAAGGTTCTCTATTGCGAAGCGCATCTGCTGCTTGATCCCGGAAATACGGGGCTTGAGCCCAATACGGTGCTCAATGAAGAAAAATATGTGCAGCTCGTGAAAGACGGAAACACCTTCACGGTTGGCATGGGCGGCGAAGCGATCCGTGACACCCTCAAAAAGGTTGATATCGAGCTTTTGTCGCGCCAGCTCCGGCGTGAGATGCGCCAGACAACCTCCGAGGCCCAGCGTACCAAGGCGTCAAAGCGCCTCAAGGTGGTAGAGGCTTTCAAGGTCAGCGGTTCAAACAGGCCGGAATGGATGATGCTTGAGGTGATTCCGGTCATTCCGCCGGAACTCCGTCCGCTCGTCCCGCTTGATGGCGGAAGATTTGCAACATCAGATCTTAATGATCTTTACAGACGCGTAATCAACCGTAACAACCGTCTCAAGCGCCTTATGGAACTCAACGCGCCGGAGATCATCATCCGCAATGAAAAGCGCATGCTCCAGGAAGCGGTTGATGCGCTCTTTGACAACGGCCGCAGGGGCAAGACCTTCACGGGGCCCAACAAACGTCCGCTCCGTTCGCTTTCCGACATGCTTAAAGGCAAGCAGGGCCGTTTCCGGCAGAATTTGCTCGGAAAACGCGTGGATTACTCGGGCCGTTCAGTTATCGTCGTAGGTCCGGAGCTCAAGCTGCATCAGTGTGGTTTGCCCAAGCTGATGGCACTCGAGCTTTTCAAGCCGTTTATTTACAACAAACTGTCCGAATACGGTTATGTAACTACAATCAAGTCAGCCAAAAAAATGGTTGAAAAGCAACGGCAGGAAGTTTGGGATATTCTTGAAGAGGTTGTTCGGGAACATCCCGTGATGCTCAACCGTGCGCCAACTCTGCATCGTCTTGGCATCCAGGCATTCGAGCCGGTTCTTATTGAAGGAAAGGCCATTCAGCTTCATCCGCTTGTTTGTGCGGCTTTCAACGCGGACTTCGACGGTGACCAGATGGCTGTTCACGTCCCGCTTTCGATTGAAGCCCAAGTCGAAGCCCGTGTGCTTATGATGTCGACCAACAATATTCTCTCTCCGGCTCATGGCAAACCGGTCATTGTGCCCAGCCAGGATATTGTTCTTGGCTTATATTATATGTCACGTGAAAGGCCGTATGCCAAAGGTGAGGGCAAGGTGTTTTCAAGTCCGACAGAGGCCAGATTTGCTTATGATGCGGGCGTGGTTTCGCTTCAGGCAAAAGTGAGGTGCCGCATCCAGGACAAGTTATGCGAGACAACGGTTGGTCGCGTGCTATTGAGTGAGATAGTTCCGACCGAGATACCCTTTCAGACCTACAACAAGGTCTTGGGTAAAAAGGATCTCGCAGAACTCATCGACCTTTGCTTCCGTCTTACGGGAAATAAAAAGACGGTTATTCTTGCCGACCAGCTCATGATGACGGGTTTCAGACAGGCCATGCGTGCCGGCATTTCAATTTCCGTTCATGACATGCTTATGCCGCCTGAGAAGCAGACACTTCTCGACAGCGCATACAAGCAGGTTCACGAAATTGAAAACCAGTACGTAGAAGGTCTCATCACTGATGGTGAGCGTTATAACAAGGTCATTGATATCTGGGCCCAGACGTCAGAGCAGATTGCCAGCGCCATGATGAAGCGGCTTTCTATCCAGACATTCAAGGCGCCACAGAATCACAAGGGCAAGGAGCAGGAAATCATCGGACCGTCGTTCAATTCGATTTTCATGATGGCGGACTCGGGAGCCAGGGGCTCCAATGCGCAGATCAGGCAGCTTGCCGGTATGCGCGGTCTTATGGCAAAGCCTTCCGGCGAAATCATTGAAACCCCCATTGTGGCAAATTTCCGTGAAGGGTTGTCAGTGCTCCAGTACTTCGTATCGACGCATGGCGCCCGTAAGGGCTTGGCCGATACGGCACTCAAAACAGCCAACTCCGGGTATCTTACACGCCGTCTTGTGGACGTTTCGCAGGACGTGATTGTTACGGAACCGGACTGCGGTACGCTTGATGGCATTTATGTCACCTCTTTGGTTGAGGGCGGCGAAATCATCGAGAAGATGGGTGATCGCGTCCTTGGCCGTGTAGCCCTTGATGACATTATTGATCCGGTTACGAGCGAAGTGATTGTACCCGCCAACCAGGAAATCAACGAAGAGCTGGTCCGTAAAATCGAGGAGGCCGGTATTGACCGCGTGAAGATCCGTTCGGTTCTCACCTGTCAGTCCAAGAAAGGCACCTGTTCGCTGTGTTATGGACGTGATCTTTCGCGTGGGCGCATGGCCAACATCGGTGAGGCTGTTGGTGTTATTGCCGCGCAGTCCATCGGCGAGCCGGGCACGCAGCTTACGATGCGTACATTCCACATCGGCGGTACGGCATCAAGGCGCGCTGAACAGTCCAGCCTTGAAGTCAAGACCAAGGGTAAAATCAAGTTCCTGAACGTCATTACAGTCCGCAACAAGGAAGGCTATCTTACAGTCATGAACCGGAACGGCGAGGTTTCGGTTGTTGATTCCAGCGGACGCGAGCGCGAGAAATATCCGGTTGTTTACGGCGCCAAAATTCTCGTGAAGGATGGCGACAGCGTTGAAAAAGGCAAATTGGTTGCCGAGTGGGATCCTTATTCCACGCCGATCGTGACCGAGGCTTCGGGTGTCATACAGTTCGAGGACATCGAAGAGGGGCTTACGATGCAGGAGCAGTTTGACAGCGTGACAGGCCTTTCACACAAGGTTGTTGTCGAATCAAAGGCTTCTGACAAGCGGCCCAAGATTCTTATCACCGACGGTAAGGGTAATATCGTCAAAATCGAGAGTTCAAACCGGATTGCGCGTTATCTGCTGCCGGTAGGGGCAAACCTTGTCATCAATGATGGTGATGAGATCAAGGCCGGCGATGTTATTGCGAAGATTCACCGTGAAACTACGAAGACCAAGGACATCACGGGCGGCCTCCCGCGTGTGGCCGAGCTTTTTGAGGCGCGCAAGCCAAAGGATGCTGCTGTTATCACCGAAATTGACGGAATAGTGTCATTTGGCAAGGACACCAAGGGAAAGCGAAAGATCATAGTTACACCAGAGACCGGTGAGCAGAAGGAATATCTCATCGGCAAGGGCAAGCACCTTGCGGTAAATGAGGGTGATTATGTAAAAGCCGGTGAACCGCTCATGGATGGTCCGATCAATCCGCATGACATCCTGCGGGTTCTGGGTGAGAAGGCTCTTGCCAAGTATCTGGTTGACGAAGTCCAGGAAGTCTATCGTCTCCAGGGTGTCAAAATCAATGACAAGCACATTGAAATCATTGTCAGGCAGATGCTCCGCAAGATTAAAATCAAGGAAGTCGGCGATTCCCCGTTTCTTGCCGGCGAGCAGGTGGACAAACTTCACTTTGAGAATGAAAACCAGAGAGTCATGCAGTCTGGAGGCATTCCTTCAACAGCAGAGCCTCTCCTTCTGGGTATAACCAAGGCATCGCTTTCGACGGAGAGCTTTATCTCTGCGGCTTCGTTCCAGGAAACCACAAAGGTTCTCACTGAGGCCAGCATTGCCGGCAAGGTGGATCATCTGCGTGGCCTCAAGGAAAACATTGTCATGGGGCGCTTGATTCCGGCTGGCACCGGTCTTCTCAAGTACAAGTTTCTTGGTACAACTGTGGATGACAGTGATGAAGTCATACCGTCGGTCGGTCTGAAACAACAGGCGCCGACACCGGATGCTCCAGCTGCCGTATAGCGGCGGGGTGGCGCAAAAATCAGTTGTGGGCGATTAGCTCAGCGGTAGAGCAGGGTCTTTACACGGCCAAGGTCAGCGGTTCAATCCCGTTATCGCCCACCAGTAGAAGAAGCTTCTTCCCGATTCCGGTCTGAATTACCATCCCAGAATGTAAGCAAATACAAGCGGAGCCACGATTGTGGCATCGCTTTCTATGATGAATCTCGGCGTGTCCACGCCAAGCTTTCCCCAGGTGATTTTTTCGTTGGGGACAGCGCCTGAATACGAACCGTAGCTTGTTGTGGAATCCGAGATCTGGCAGAAATAACCCCAGAGCTTTGCGTCAATGCCCATGTCCTGATGGAGCATCGGAACGACGCAGATCGGAAAATCTCCGGCGATGCCTCCGCCGATCTGAAACATGCCGATTGAAGCTGTTTTGGTCAATGACTGGTAGAATTCTGAAAGAAACGAGAGGTATTCGATGCCGGTTTTTACAGTGTGGATATTTTTTATTTTTCCGCGCATGCAAGCAGCGGCATACATGTTGCCAAGCGTTGAATCCTCCCAGCCCGGCACTACGATCGGGATGTTTTTTTCTGCGGCGGCCAGCATCCAGCTGTCTTTTGGGTCTATCTGGTAATGCTGTTTGAGTTTATTGGACCGAAGAAGCTTGTAGAAAAATTCGTGTGGAAAGCTCCGCTCCCCGGCCCGGTCTGCATTTTGCCACTCTTCAAGTATCGAACATTCGATCCGGCGCATGGCTTCTTCTTCGGGAATACAAGTGTCGGTAACGCGGTTGAGATGTTTGTTCAGGAGTTTGACTTCATCCTCTGGAGTGAGGTCCCTGTAGTTTGAAACGCGTACATAATGTTTGTGTGCAACAAGATTGAAAACATCCTCTTCAATATTGGCGCCGGTGGTGCTGATTAGATGGACTTTATCCTTGCGTATCATCTCGGCAAGTGAAAGCCCGAGCTCGGCAGTGCTCATGGCTCCCGCAAGAGTGATCATCATTTTGCCGCCGCTGTCGATGTGTTTTTTATAGGCTTCGGCCGCATCCGCTATTGCCGCTGAATTGAAATGTTTGAAATGATGTTTGATGAAATCGCCAATCGGAGTGCTCATATTTCAGAATTAGTTGAAAAAATGCAGCGACACAAGAAAAAAACGAAATACTTTTTTATCTGGGAGAGTGATTTTTTACAATCTTTGATGGCTTTTCAAAAAAAGCGAACGTGAGGAAAATATCCATACGGCAAGAAGCCAGATGGATATGGCGGCTATTGCAATTGCAAGCCCCGCCCACAGCCCGGCGATTCCGGAGTTGTTCCGAAAACACAGCCACCAGCCAAGTGGAAGGCCTAAAAACCAGTAACAAACAAGATTTGCGATCATGGGTTTGCGCGTTTCGGCGATTCCACGCAAAACACCCGTTGCAACGACCTGTACACCGTCAAAAAGCTGGAAAAGGGCGCCGATCAATATTATTGAGCCGGCGGCCCGCGCAATTACGGCATCATGTGTGTAAATTGCAAGCACTGAAGACGGAAAAACAGCCAGCACAATGCCCGAAGCGGCCATGAAGCCTGCTCCGATTTTCAGAGCGCGCCAGCCCATGCGTGCTGCTTCTGCGTAGTTTTCTTTTCCGGTTTCGCGGCCCACAAGAACCGCTGCGGCTGAGCTGATTCCGAGCGGCACCATGAAGGTCATGCTTACTGCATTGAGGACTATCTGGTGGGCTGCGGCGCTGTTTGCATCCAGGGATGCCGATAGCATTGTAACTATGGCAAAAACACCGACCTCAATAACCATCTGCAGTGCTGCTGGCAGGCCGAGCTTGAGAATACTGACGGATTTTGCGCGATCAAACGCGATTTGAACGCGTCCAATCAGCGCGCCCCCCTTTTGTCGGTCCCAATTGAGCAGATAAGCGGCCAGCGCAATAAAAAGGATTACGCGTGAAATCAGGATGGACCAGGCTGATCCCTCCGCCCCCATCGGGGCAAGACCGAATTTTCCAAAAACAAAAATCCAGGTGAGAAATGCGTTCAGGACGTTGGCTCCGATAAGAGTGATTACTGTCGGCACTATGACGCTGTAGGCCTGAAGATATTGCCTGCAAACCGAATAAAGAAGAACCAGCGGCATGGAAAAGGACAGGATGCGCAGAAATGACGCTGCGTCAGGAATCAGGTCCGGGTTTGTGCCGAACCAGTCAAGATTGTACGACAAAAACGCGATGCCGGTTATGAGGGGGATGGATACAGCGGCGGCAATGATCAGCCCTTGAATAAAAAATTCATAGCCCGTTTCTTTCCTGCCGGCGCCGTTTGCATGAGACACGAAAAAATCAAGACTGCTCAGGATTCCGAGGCCAAAAACCATGAACCAGCCGAATACGGACGCCCCCATTCCGGCGGCGCTCACGGCAGGAGCACTTACGCGTCCAAGCGCGACGATACCCGTGAATCCCATAGTCATCTGTCCCAGAAAGACCAGCGCGGCGGGGGCGGCCAGCCGGAGCATTTCACCCAAAGTGTACTTCTTCGATGCCGATGGGCATGCCAAAGGCTTTTCGCGCCTTGAAATACATCATTGAAAACGGACGCTCTATGCCGTTTTCGACCACATGAAGAATCCAGCGGCCTGTGCCGCTCTTTCGGATGGTGAGGATTTTTTCGGCATATGCCCTGCTGCGCATCTGGGGATCTGGTTTGCCGGGGGTAAGTTGCAGGCCATTTGCGAGATATCTCATTACGAGTTTGCCGCCGCGTTGCGGATCAACGTTTTTTCCGAATATGCCAACAACGGGTATGGTGAATCTTCCGGATTTGTCACGAGCTTTCGTGGTTTTTGCGCCTGCTTTTGAATTCACTCTGGCCAGGGTGTAGGGGATTGTTCTGTTGAATTCGTTTTTATATTTGAGACCGCGCAAGTCGCCGCTTGGAGTTGTTTCGATCGAAAAAAATGTCTTTTTTCCAGGAAAGGCGTCGCTGAGCGCGTATGCAACCACTTGTTCTTGTTCGTCTGCCATTGTTTTTTTTGCGGGAAGAAAAAGAGCAAGCGTAGCCAATGCCAAGCAGGCAAAAATAATTCGTGATTTCATTGACATATCTCCTCTAAGTGAATAAAGCATAATTGTATTATCAAACTTAACGCAAAGCGTCAACTATTATGAAAATAGCTTGGGTTACAACCTGGAACAAGTCATGCGGGATCGCGACGTATTCGCGTGCGCTCTGGAAAAATATTGAGAGGGAACTCAAAGGCGTCAACTCCGATGGCTGTGTGGTTCCTTTGGAGGAATTTCCGGACAATGAAATGCTTGCCAGACATCTTGCGGAAATGAAGCCGGATATTGTTCATTTCCAGCACGAGTATGGCATCTACGGCAACAAAAATCCTCCCGGCTACAGATTTCCGGCACTTGTTTCAAAAATCAGGAGTCATCTGCCGGGGACGGCGCTCATTGCCACCGCGCATACGGTTCTTCCTCCGGATTATCGTTTTCCGGCAATTAAGGGCGGTTTGCGGGCTTTTGTGGAAAACCCGGCGCGTCGCATTGCAAATGTGTTTTTTCTTCCCCGGCTTCGCAAAATCTGGAACGAACACACCTGGGGACGGCTTGATGGCGTGATCGTGCATTCATCGCTTCAAGAGGCTACAACCCTTGCCTGCGGTGCGCGGTATGTTTTTACCATCCCACATTTTGTTTTTGACGCGCATCCATCCGGCATCCGGCATCCGGCTCTTAACGGGATTTTAAACGAAGAAAAGGTAATTGTTGTTTTCGGATATTTTACTCCTGAAAAGGGACAGCACGTTGCCATCCAGGCAATGAATTCACTGCCACCTGACGTCAGGATGATTCTTGCCGGTGGAACAAGAAGAAAAGAGGACACGGTTTATTACGAACACTGTCTGTCGCTTGCGCGATCACTTGGCGTTTCTGACAGGATTACATTTACCGGCTTTGTTCCTGAAGATTGCATGAGTGGTTTTTTTGCCCGTGCCGACCTGGTGCTGGCTCCGTTCATGGCAACGTCAGGGTCCGGATCTCTTGCCCAGGCGCTTGCGCGCGGGGCCGCAGTGCTTGCGTCTGATCTTCCGCTCAATCTTGAAATAGCAATGCGCGAGCCCGGGGCGCTTGCGTTTTTCACGACCGGTGATGCGGATTCGTGCGTCGGCGCGATAAGACGGATATTGACGGACGATGCCGTCATGGAACGCATGCGTACAGCCGCGAAAAAATATGCCCAAGCGTATTCGCCGGCGCGGATTGCCGGGATGCATCTGGAATTTTACGGGAAACTTTTGAAATTGTAGGGTAGAAAACCTTTATATGCTCTGGTTTTGCATGGGTACCGCAGGCGAGCTGATCAAAATCTACCCGCTCATCAGGAGCGCGGAAGAAAAGGCCATGCCTTGGTACGCGCTTGCGACCGGCCAGAGTCCGGTGAATCTGGTAAAACAATGGGATGATTTCAGGCTGCCGCGACGGAAGCTGGGTTTTTTGATGGATACGCGCGAAGATCTTCATACGTCGATGCAGGCGCTTTCGTGGTTTGTGCGCGCCAATCTCAGAAGCAAATACGAACTTGCATCAAGAATCGAGCTTCTGACCGGGGCTCGCCCCAGACCGTCGGATGCCTGGGTTGTTCATGGCGACACCCTTTCGAGCGTTGTCGGCGCCCGGTACGCCGTCAAGCTGGGGGTGCGGCTCGCACATCTTGAGGCGGGACTCAGGTCACCGAAATTGACAGACCCGTTTCCCGAGGAGATCAACCGGAGACTGGTATCCAGATGGGCGCATGTTCACTTCCCGCAGGACCCCGGGGCCGAGAAAAACATCGCCGGACGAGTTCGCGGTAAGATCGTCCAGACCGGAGCCAACACCCTTTTGGATACAATCCGCAGGGTGCTTGCTGATTTTCCGGCGCCTTCGCTTCCAAAGCGGCCTTATGCGGTCGCCAATCTTCACAGATTCGAGAATCTGAATTCATCGGCGCGCTGGAAGGTCCTGGTGGATACGCTTGTGCGCGCGGCAAGGCTCATGCCGGTTCATTTTGTTCTTCACCCCCCCACAAAGGCGAAGCTTGATGCAAGCCGACCCACAAGGCGATTGATCGAGGAAGCCGGCGTAAAGCTTGAGCCGCGCATGCCGTTCACCCGTTTCTTGCATTTGCTCAAAAATGCCGAGTTTGTACTTTCGGACGGCGGCAGCAACCAGGAGGAATGTTTTTATCTCGGCAAACCGTGTCTGCTTCTCAGGGAAAATACCGAGCGTCGGGAGGGGCTTGACGGAGGGCCGTGCCTGCTTGCCGGGTTTTCAAATGAGTTGATTGACAAGTTTTTGGCCAATCCCAAAGCGTTCGCCGGGGAGGTTTTTGATGCCGATGTCCGACCCTCGGATATTGTAATGAATGAGCTGGGTGGCGCGCATGGATGACCTGTTTCAGGCTCTCAGAAACAAGAATATCAGCATAATCGTCCCTGTCTTCAATGAAGCCAGGAACATCCTCAAGAATCTGGATTTGCTGGTTTCCGAAGTGGCGCCGTATTTTGAAAATTATGAAATCATCGTGATTTCCGATGGCAGCACCGACGGCACCAACGGCGCGCTCAGCACCCAGTCGCATGCCGGAGTTCGCACGGTGTTTCTGGACAAGAACCGCGGAAAGGGTTTCGCCGTCCGCCGGGGATTTCTTGAGTGCAAGGGGGATTTTGTTCTTTTTATTGACGGCGATATGGAGCTTCATCCGCGGGAGATCCGGGTTTTTCTGGGGCTTCAGGCGCTGTATGATGCTGATATTGTAATCGGGTCGAAGCGCCATCCGCAGTCCAATATCATTTATCCGTGGACGCGCCGTGCGCTGAGTTTCATATTCCAGATGATAATCAATCATCTTTTTGACCTTGATGTCACGGACACGCAGGTGGGTATCAAGCTTTTCCGCCGGGACGTTGTTGACGCAGTAAAACAGGACCTTTCTGTTGACCGCTACGGATTTGATCTCGAGCTTCTTGCCCTGGCGCGCAGGAGGGGTTTTAAAAAAATGCTCGAAGCTCCGATACGTCTCGACTATTTCTGGCAGGACGAAAGACATTCAAAAATCATGGATCTCGTACACATCTTCAAGGTTGGTTATCATGTGATGAGTGACACCTGTGTCGTGTACAGAAAGCTGCGCAATGCTCGGAAAACTGGTTAAAAGCTCTCTTCTTCTGTTGATACTGAATCTTTCGGGCGGTTTTTTGCATTATCTTTTTCAGGTGGTGGCGGCCAGGCGACTCGGACTTTCTGATTATGCAGAGCTTATTGTTGCCATGTCATTTTACCAGATTCTTTTCAGCCTGTCGTCGGTGATGCAGTACTTTGCCGTGATGCGAAGCCGGAGCCGCGCCGGTCATGCCACTCTTGTGGTGCTTACGGTTGTCTCGGCGGTGCTCGGGGTTGCCGCATGTACGGTGGTGCTTGCGGGCTATTCAACTCCGTCACTGCTTTTGATCCTCCTGCTCACCTACCCCAGCGCGCTGCTGGCCGGGTTCTGGCTTGGTACGTTGCAGGGTTGGCAGGCCTTCATGGCTTTCGGGCTGTCTTTTTTCGCGGGCGCGGTGACAAAGTTCGGCGGCGCGCTTGTTTCGGTCACCAAGCAGCAGTATGCCCTTTCGGTTGCTGCGCTGGCCATTATAATGATGCTTGCAGCTTTTATTTTCTATCTTCATCATGCACGCAAAGGGGGGGCGGACGTCGCGGCCGGTGCCGGTGGCTCCGGCTGGAGGGACCTTGCGCTCTCATCCCTGGCAGCCTTCGGGTTTGTTATTTATCCCATTTTCGATCTTTTGAACGTAAGGATGCTATTTGAATCTGAAACCGTCGGAAAATACGGCCAGCTCCAGCTTTTTTCCAAAATGCTTTATTTTGCGCCGGCCACACTGCTCCAGGTGACGTTTCCATATTATGTCAAGGCGTTTGAAAGCGGCGTAACCCTTTCTGAACACATTAAAGTGAGGTTGCTGGAGATTGCAGGTCTTGCCGCAAGTTATATCGGCGCATTGGTATTTGCCGTGGCCGGTCCGGCGATAGCCACCAAGGCCATCGGTTCGCATACGCTTGAGACGCGCGAAATATTTCTGGCCTGCGCCTCGATGGTGCCGCTTTACGGACTCATGAGTTCATTGCAGGTGAGCGCCTCATCCAAAAGCATCCTGCATTGCGTGGTATTTGTTTCCGTTGTTCTTGTGTCGCCGACAATTGCCCGTTTGGCCGGTTTTTCCAGTCTTGATGATTATCTGGTTTTTTCGGTGATCATTAATACGCTCTTCGGGCTTGCGGGTTTTGCGGCCAGTGAATGGAGGATAAGAAGGCTATGCAGGGTGTGAAAAAATGAAGAAAAACATTATTGCTATATTCGTAGTGATATTGGTTCTCGCCCCGCTCGCCCAACTTCTCCGGACGCAACAGCCATGGAATTGTTTTCAGCTCACGTTTGATGAATCTTTTTTTACACAGGCCGCATATAATCTTTCGAATGGTCGCGGATACAGGCAGCATGTTGATGCAAAACCATTCAGCGCGAAGATCACGGCTGGATTTCCTTTCGCCTGGGGGGTGGCCGCGGTTCACCGTCTGGGGAGGGTTGACTGGCCGCAGGCCGGCAGGATCTGGGTTCATCTCAATTTCATAGCCTTGCTGCTTTTGATTGCATTATGGGCCAAACGCCGTGGCGGCACCTGGGCGTCGGGGGTGGTTGCCGCCGGTCTTTTTGGCTGGTTTGTCTCAAGGGCGCCGTCCGGTCCCTATCTGACTTATGGCGTGCTTGCCGAAATTCCGGCGGCCCTTGTGGCGTGGCTTGCGCTTGCGCTCATGAACACCAGATACCAGGCGGCTTCGGGTGCGGTGGCGGCGCTTTCATATATAATAAAACCGACATTTGCGCCGCTGGGATTCGCCATTTCTGTTGCGTCCATTGTCTATCGCAGGGCGCGCGGCCTTGCGGCCCTGGCCGCGTTTATTGCGGTTGTCGGCATGTATCTGCTGTCTGTTTCGTTTGCGCGGGGCGTGGGCGTGCTGCAGTATCTTGGCGAAATCCGGGCGGAAACTTCGTGGATTTCCGCAGGCGGCAGCCTTGTTTATACATTCAATTTTTTCAAGTCATGCTCCGTGGTGACGCTTATGGTTTCGCTCGCGGCGGTTGTTGCCGGGATATGGGCGGTATATGCGGCATTTAAAAAAACCGGTCGCATAAAATGCATCATGCCGGCGCAATCAGATGCCGCCGGATGGCTGTTTTTCATGTCCGGGATCGCATATTATTTTCTGCTCCGCCGCCAGCCGCAGCCAAAACACTGGTTTGTTTTTTATAATGTCGCGGCCGGCTTTGTATCCATCCATGTTGCCGTATATGTCGGCAGGTGGCTTTCAAAAATGCTTGGCGAAGGTGCAATCACCGCGGCCGCGGCGGCGGTTTGTCTGACCTGGCTGCTGATTGTTCCGGGGACGGGACGCCGGGCGTTTGTCAATGCCCCGAATAATTCATGCCCCGTCAAGGAGCAGCGCCACGTTGACAGGATGATGTCTTTTCTTGTTGCCAGCGGCCAGGCGCACCCGGGCGACATTGCTGCGGTTACGGAATTTTCGTCGTCATACTTCATGTATGAGACGCCGTTTCAGCCGTCGTATTATTCCTCATGGGACAAGACTCCGCGTCCGCTTCCGAAGTGGGTGGCCGGTGATTTGCAGACCATTTCTGCCTGGCCGCGCGAATGTGCGCCCGCATGGCGCGGGTCGTATCTGATGGTGCTGAAATGCGGCGGATAGATTCCATCATTTTCCGCAAAATCAAAAGCTCACCTGGATTTGAGTGAAGCGATTACCTCAAGCTGTTTTTCGCGCAATACTGCCGCCGCCCGGAGCGCGTGGTCATACATCAGATCAAGATCGGTTTTTGAAAACGCCGCTTTTTCAGCTGTGCCCTGCACTTCGACAAGCCGGTTCTCGCCGGTGATCACGAAATTCATGTCGACGTCGCAGGAAGAGTCTTCATTATAATCAAGATCTGTCAGGACCTGTCCGCCCTTCATGCCGACACTTACGGCAGACACCGTGCCGGAGTGCTTGAGTCCCATTCGTGCAAGCGCATGAGCGAGGGCGACACAGGCGCCTGTGATTGAAGCAGTGCGGGTTCCGCCGTCCGCCTGTATGACGTCGCAATCCATGGTTATGGAGCGCTCGCCAAGGCGTTTGAGGTCAATCATCACCCTGAGGGCGCGGCCGATCAAACGTTGTATCTCATGCGTGCGGCCGGATACTTTTTCGCGTTCGCGGCGGGACCGGGTGTGCGTTGACCTGGGGAGCATTGAATATTCCGCGGTAATCCATCCCTGCCCCTTCCCCTTAAGCCATTCGGGGACCTTGTCTTCGATCGAGGCAGTGCAGATAACGTGGGTGTTGCCCAGCTTGATGAGCACCGAACCCTCGGCATAACGGTTTATGTCCGTTTCAAACAAAACAGGGCGGAGTTCGCTTTCGCTGCGTCCGGTGGGCTCTCTTTTAAGCATTTTTATATACCTCTTGTCTAAAAGTCCGGCAGGCATTAAACCTTCGGCTCATGAACGCGGATTATCATGTTTCGGGCGATTTTTGGATGGATTTGCTCAAAAAAGGCATGAATGAAGATGTCTGGAACATGGATTGGACCACAATCGGATGCCTTGGCCGTGCTGGTGCGAAAAAACAAGTCAAGGCCCGCATTATTTCAAAAGCCGGTGGCATCTGGGCATGCGCTGGGCTCAAGGATGCAATTGAGGGCTGTTCTGCGGCTTTCGGGATGTTGCTTGAAGCGAAAAACACCCTGGAAGACGGTCAGAGGTTCAAAGCCGGGCAGGTGGTAATGTATTGGGCCGGCTCCGCCCGCATGGTCCTTGCCATGGAGCGTTCGGCCCTTAATCTTGCGCAGTATGCCTGCGGCATCGCAACGGCAACAGCAGAGTTGACGGATATTGTTGCAAGGACGTGGAAAAAATACAGCAAGACGGCAAAAACATCCGCTCCGCGCGTGACCGCCACCCGCAAGACACTTCCTTTTTACAGGGATCTTGCGATTCATTCTGTGGTCTGCGGCGGCGGGCGCAGCCACCGGGTCAACCTTGCCGGCGGAGTGCTTGTGAAAGAAAACCATATTGCAGCGGCGGGCGGTATTGCCGGCGCGGTAAAGGGTGCGCGCGCGGCGGCTCCTCATGGACTCAAAATCGAGGTTGAAGTGAGAAATCAAATTGAATTGCAGCAGGCGGTGGAAGCTGGAGCAGATGCCGTGCTGCTTGATAATTTCAAGGCGGCACAGGTAAAAAAGGCCATCGTTTTCTTGAAAACCGCAGCTCCTGGTGTTCTTGTCGAGGCTTCGGGCGGAATCAACGACCGCAATATCCAGTCTTTTGTCCTGCCGGGCGTTGATGTGATCTCCTGTGGCGGGCTTACGCATTCCGTCCGGGCGGTTGATTTCACACTTCTTGTCGACGGCTGATCGATGGATAAAACGCTTTTTGCGAATATGATTGTCGATTCGTGCGAATCCACAAATGATATTGCGCGCGAGCTTGCGCGATGCGGTTTTCCGCACGGGACCTGGATCGCGGCAAGGACGCAGACCGTCGGCCGCGGACGATATGGACGCAGATGGGTTTCTGGTCCGGGAAATCTTTTTTTATCCGTGATTGTGGATTGTGGCGCTGAGCCGGCCCGGGAAGGCCTGCCGCTTCTGGCTGCCAGGGCGGTGGCGGGTGCAATATCCGTATTTGTGCCGGGGGCTGCGCTCAAGATCAAGCCTCCCAATGATATTTATCTTGATGACGCGAAACTGGCGGGAATTCTTTGCGAAACGGCGCCTTCGATGGGGACGTGCGCGGTGGTTGGAGTGGGGGTTAATTGCATGACAGCGCCGGATGGTCTTGATGTGAAGACCGCGTGCCTCGGGGTGATGCCGGAAATGGTGCTGGGTTCTGTAAAGTTTGGGATAATATGCATGAGATATTGAGCTGTACAGAATCAGGGTTGCAGGTTCAGAAGCCGGTTGATTTCCTGCTTGATCACGCGCTCGGCGATGTCTGGCAGTGCTTTTCTGGTAAACTCTTCAATCTTGCGTTCAAGTTCAATCCGGACAATGTCCTCTATCTGTGAAACAGGAATTGATGGCGGAGGAACAGCCGGCTGGACACCAAAACCCACCGGCGGCGGGGGCGGCGGCATCTGAAGCGGCGGCGGTTCGGTCGGCAGCTCTACGGACATTTCCGGAGAGGCTTCGGGCGCATTATGATAGGCCATGGCGTCTTCGGTTCTTTTTGCGCTATCGTTGACTTTCCATTGGAAGTCGTCGAGGCCGACCATCCGGATTGTTGATTCAGTGAGATGTTTGATGTCCGAATCCGGCATTTCAGAAGGTCTTGGCGGCTCAAGCGGCGGCGGCATGCTGAGTTCCGGAAACTCGTTGTTTTCCTTGTTGTCCCATAAATTGCCAATGGGTTCACCGGCAGGGGGCGGCGGGACGGAAAAATCGTCTTCGGGTTTGATCGGCTCAAGGATATCAGCGCTTTCGTTGTTCGCGCCCAGGGCTTCAGAAAGCACCTGTCGCAAATGTGTCGGGTCGAACGGTTTTGTCAGCTTCCCGTGAAATGCCGCCTTGGCCGCTCCGGCTTCGTCATGTTTTTCAAAGGCGCTGGACATGAGAATGAATTTTATTTTTTTGAACTCGTGCTGGCCTTCAATTGATGCCTTGACTTCGATGGCATTTTTTCCGGGCAGTGAAACATCAATCAAAATAATGTCGGGCCTGAAAAGAGCAATTTGTTGTATAGCATCGTTTCCGTCCGAAACCGTTTGGATTTCATAGCCCTCATTGGAAAGAGCCAGCCGGATGACTTTTTGAATCGTGAGACTGTCGTCAGCCACAAGAAGCTTTTTGGATGCTGCCATGGTTATAAATAGTGTGTCATTATTCGCTAGAAGTGTAAAGTGCTTGGGTTTTTCAGGATGTCTTGGCATTAGACGCGCTCCTGTTATAATTGGATTGCCCTGAGGCCGGATTCCAAACATTTGGACCCTACAGTCAATTACCCGGGGGGCTGTCACTGACAGTGGTGTGCATGCCTGGTTGTACCAGGAAGCCTGAAGCTGTCATACGGCGCCCACTTATATGCCTGGGGTTCCAATTGACGGTTCCGGCCCGGGGTTTTTCGCTATTTGACAACCCCTGCCAAACAGCAATACACTTTTTACAGGCGGGGGGGATCATATGGCATCTTTGGGTGATGGCAAACAGATTCAAAGTCAGGGATGGATTCACGAGCTGGCTCGTGCAGAGATGCATCCCGACGCGGAAAGAATATTGCATCTCGGAACAGGGACGGATCCGCAACAGATAATTGAAGAGAGCACGATTGATTTTATTGATGAGATGCGGAGCTATTTCAGTGAATTTGCAAAGTCCTTCAACGGATATTCCGAAGGCGGGAGCAGGTTCCAGGAAGTAAAGGTCTACAGTATCGCGAGTTCCGCCGCTGATTTCATGGTCTTCAGGAACCAGATCAAGCTTGTGGTCAGCAATGTCGCCCATGGCGTGATCCAGATAGCATTTGCCCATCACGTCAGAGGCGCGCTTGACGTCAACGGCCAGACCATGGGTCCGGAAAAAAACCCGCAAGCCCCGGAGGCCAAATCGCAGGATTTAATGGCCGGTATCGGCCCGTTCCGCGATGTTTACTGGACCTACAAGGGTGAAAAAGTTACCGCTGCGCAGGTCGCAAGGTATTTCTTTTCTGAGTTTATCAGGGCCACGAGGGATTCGAGAAAATCAAAGGCGGGTAACCAGGCTCTTCTCGAACAGATCAAAACCCTCCTCCAGGAGAAGGGGCTGGACCTTTAGTGTTTCGACGATAAAACTTGAGTTGAGCGAATAATCAAAGGTCTGGGTTTCAACAAGCATGCTTTCATCGCGCGGGCCTGTTTTCTTTTCAAAGACAAGTGCCGGATCATAGCCGAATCTCGTCGCAAAAGCCCGGGCGAATTCGCAGGGGGTCAGTTTGGTAAGGCCGCCGTAGTGAACGGTCTTGTTTCTCGGACCGCTGTCCACCAAGCGTACAATAAAATCCGTAAAAGCGGATATCGGAGCGAAGGAATGAAGTTCGTCGGTGGCCAGCTCAATGCGCTGACCGGTCTCGAATTTCATCCTGAGATCATCAATCAATGACGTGTTTATGCCATTCCCGCGTCCAAAAAGAAGGCTTGTTCTTACAATTATGTGATTGAAAGCCTTGCCCCGGATAAAGTTCTCGCCACCGACCTTGGTTTTTCCAAGAATACTTGAGGGCAGGACGGTGTCGCCTTCCTTGTAGTTGCCCTTGTTGCCGTCAAAGACATATGCATTGGACAGATAGATGAATTTGGGCTGCAGGATGTCGGAAATCGTTGATACCGTCGCAGGCCCGCCCGTGTGCAACCGTTCGGTGTCGCGGGCGTTGTATTCAGCCCACTCCAGCGAGTTGTTGCCGGCGCAATAGATCACCACATCTGGTTTTGAAGAATATACAATTCTTTTGACCCAGTTGCGGTTGGATACATCAAGAGGGATGCCGGTCACACCTCTTATCCTGAGGGGGTTGGAAAAATAGGTCGCAAAGACCTTGTATCCATCCCGGAGTCTCAGGGCAAGATGCGAGCCGATGAATCCGCTCCCGCCGATTATAAGAACAGCCTTGGTTGAAGGCATGTTTTCTTCCCTCCCAAAACGCAGGCCCTTACGGAGCCGCGGTTTGCGGGCAAACACACAGCTTCAGTTTATCATACGACATCATGCCGTTGTTTACATGACTATGTCATGTTGCCTCCTGTTTTCTGGCGCGGGTGTACGTATCAGCCCCCGGCGCGTCCCTGCGCCCCGTGCACACGATCCTTGTGCGTCTGGCGCGCTTCCGTGCGCGCGTCAGGCTTCCGTGCCAACCCCTCAGCCGTTGAGCAGTTTCAGTGTATTCGTGTTCGTCGTGTTCGCATGTGAGAGCACGGCGATACCGGCTTGCATGAGGATGTTCTGCTTGACCATCTCGCTGACTTCCTCTGCCATGTCGGTGTCACGGATACGGCTGTTGGCTGAAGACAGGTTTTCGTCGCTGATCGCCAGATTGTTGATCGTCGACTGAAGCCTGTTCTGCATGGCGCCGAGATCGGCGCGAATGCTGTTGACCCTGATCAGCGCATCATCGATCACCGCGAGGCTGAGCTGTGCGCCCTGCTTCGTGGCAAGCGTTTCGCCGCCAAGCTTCAACGTGTCGAGCGACGCGTCCGCGCGCTCACCGTTGAATACGACACGGTCGAGGATCGGGTTGTTTTGCGTGCCAACCTGGATTTCGATTATGCCGGTCTTGCCGTTCAAGAGGGGGGTACCGTTAAAGCTCGTGATATTGGCAATACGGTCTATCTCCTGTTTGAGCGACTGGAATTCGCGATCCGTAAACGACCTTTCGGTGTCGCCGATCGTGTCCGATGCGGCCTGGATCGAAAGTTCCCTGAGCCTGACGAGGATGTTTGAAATCTCGTTCAGACCTCCTTCCGTGACCTGGATCATGGAAATACCGTCCATGGCGTTCCTTCTCGCCTGGCGTATGCCCCTGATCGTGGCACGAAGATTTTCAGATATGGCAAGCCCTGCAGCATCATCTCCCGCGTGGTTGATGCGGCTGCCGCTAGCCAGCTTCTCCAATGTCTTATCGAGATTCGCTCTCGTTATAGACATTTGCCTCTGCGCGTTGATCGCAGTGGTATTTGTTGCAATACGCAACCCCATACTAGCCTCCTTTCATATTGCGTCCCTCCATGGTCGCCACAACGTTTTCCATAACGTCGTGCCGGCATCCTTGCCGGAAGTTACTGTCCGCGCCATGTCTATGGGCCTTTGGCGCGTCCAGCCCGTTCCTTGGGTGCCCGCATGAGAACAATTCTCATGAAGGCTTGTCCCATCCATGCAAGTTCCACCGGCCAGCCTTGGCCGTGCAGAACAAGACATCCGTTAAATTTTTCTAATACTACCCGTCTGTTACCTCCAGGCCTGTTATATTCCTACCGGTCCCATGCGGCTCAACCCGGACTATTGAAGATCCGCCCTGTACGAGCCATCCCTTGTAGGGGAGGCCCCGGAGAGCTGTCTTCCGCGCTGCCGTTTTATTCGTCGCATTTGCCGTTCAGCCTGCCTTCCTTAGTCCAACTCCATTGTCATGGTCCCCGCACGCATCCCTGCACGCGGCGGACTGGTACAACCGCTTCTACAACTGCTGTGTAATTCACACACATTCCACTTCCACAGCATTACTCATCACTCCTTCACAACTTCCTTGCGCAAACCCTGCGTTCGGCCCCCGGGGATCAGCCTGGGGCTTGGGCGCTATTACGACTGCAACAGCTTGAGGGCCATCGAGTTCGTATTGTTTGCCTGCCCAAGGACCGCGATACCTGACTGCATGAGGATGTTCTGTTTGACCATCTCCGATACTTCTTCGGCGATGTCGGTATCCCTGATGCGGCTGTTCGCGGATGACAGGTTCTCGTCGCTGATCGCCAGATTGTTGATCGTCGACTGGAGCCTGTTTTGCATGGCGCCCAGATCGGCGCGTATGCTGTTGACCCTGATAAGAGCGTCATCGATCACGGCGAGACTGAGCTGTGCGCCCTGCTTCGTCGCGACGGATTCGCCCCCTAGTTTCAGGGCGTCAAGAGACGCGTCCGAACGTTCGCCGTTGTACACGACCCGGTCCAGGATCGGATTGTTATGCGTGCCCACCTGGATTTCGAAGAGCCCGCACTTTCCGTTCAGGAGCGGATTGCCGTTGTACTGCGTGACGTTCGCAATACGGTCAATTTCCTGCTTGAGCGATTGGAATTCGCGGTCCGCAAACTGTCGTTCCGTGTCGCCGATCGTATCTGATGCGGCTTGGATCGCCAGTTCCCTGAGTCTCACAAGCATGTGTGAGATTTCGTTGAGACCGCCCTCTGACACCTGGATCAGTGATACACCATCCAGTGCGTTTCGCTTTGCCTGCCTTATGCCCCTGACTTGAGCACGCAGATTTTCTGATATTGCCAGTCCTGCAGCGTCATCACCCGCGTGGTTGATGCGGCTGCCGCTGGCCAGCCTCTCCAAGGCCTTATCGAGATTTGCTCTCGTTATGCCCATTTGCCTCTGCGCGTTCAGCGCAGTGGTATTAGTCGCTATTCGCAACCCCATACTAGCCTCCCTTCAACATATGCATCCTCCTTGATAGCCCGCAGCCTACCCAAGGCTGTGGTCAGCTTCCTGCTGGTATTTGCACACGATTCGCCCTTATGGGTCAGGCAATTCGTGTATTCCCCGCACGGTCCCCACGCCTGCGGCTCCCATTCCGCAAGCATGTGTTCCGAGCATACGGTCTGCCCGCGTGGCACCATGCCGCCGCGGAACCGCAAAATCTGTTTTCACCGGTGTCGGAGCATCCCCTGTGGATCGCCGTCAGCCGGCCCCTTGGCTTGCCCGTTGCGTTGTTTTCTGCGCATCTGCTTTTCTTTTCGAACCAGTCGCTTTTTTAGAAGCGACCGCTTGTTTCAGAGCGCATGATTCTCTATCGTTGAGTCCTGTTCCGTGGAATTATTTTTTCGGATTCTGCCCGGTCCGTCCGTGCCGTCTTGGTCGTGACGGAACGGGCATTAATCCGCTTTCCAGGAAACAAGCTCAGGCAACGAGCCATCGCTTTGGGTTAAATTCCTGTCATGCACTACCTCCCTGCCCCAGTAATCCAAGGGCGCTTTTCACGGTTGCATTTGCCTGGGTGAGAACTGACACCCCGGTCTGCATGAGAATCTGGTTCTTCGCCAGCTCGGTCGTCTCCTCCGCGATGTCTGCATCGCGGATGCGGCTGTTGGCGGCTGAAAGGTTTTCGCGGCTGATCATGATGTTGTTGATTACGGACTGCAGACGGTTCTGCATTGCTCCGAATTCCGCCCTGACAGACGTGATTGACATCAGGGCGCTGTCGAGCGAGCCCAGACTGTTCTGGGCCGCAGTTTTGTCTGCGACGCTGGCGAGATTGATACCGAGTGCGACGATGTTTATGTCTGCCGCGCTTGCATCAAAAAGTTTTACCCTGTCGGTGATCGGGTTGTTGCGTGTGCCGATCTGGATCTCGAATACATTTGCCGTTCCGTTGAGGAGCGGTACCCGGTTGTATTCGGTGCTGTTTGCGATGCGGTCGATCTCTTCCATCAACTGCTGGAATTCGACGTCCATGAACCGGCGTTCCTGGGTTCCAACCGTATCGGAGGAGGCTTGTACCGCCAGTTCGCGCATGCGTATCAGGATGCTTGAGACTTCGGCCATGGCGCCTTCGGCAACCTGGATCAGTGATACACCGTCCTGTGCGTTGCGTTCGGCCTGCCCCAGGCCGCGCAGCTGGGCTCTGAAACTCTCTGAAATGGCGAGCCCCGCTGCGTCGTCACCTGCGTGGTTGATGCGGGATCCTGAACTTAATCTTTCGAGGGTTTTGTCTAGGCCTGTGCGGGTCGTGCGCAGATTCCGCTGTGCGATCAGCGAGGGCACGTTTGTGTTGATGCGCAGACCCATATTCCTTCCTCCATGAAGGTACTTCCGGCCTATCCTTGGCCTATAATGGGGTCGCAGGAATTTTTTCTTTTTCCGTTTCCCGGTCCGTCTTGTTCCGGGCTCCGTTCCTGCTTCCAAGTACACAATCGGCGCTTGGCAGAATTACTTTAGAAAAAAAATACAAAAATCCACGAATGCCCGTGGGCTTCCGGAAGCTGGTAATCAATATGGAAAAACCGGGTTATGCCGCTTCCGTGAAATCCTCCTCTGCATGCCAGATTTCATAAAGGGTTTTTCCGGCTTCAGTACGGAGCCATTTGGATGCGTGCTCCGGTGGTTCTGTACCGAGACACTTCTGGGCAAAAGCATGGATTGTAGTTGTTTCGCCCGTGGATTTAACCTTGAATTCGCCGTTCGGCTGTTTGCTAATGGTGCATGTTTTTGACGGATCGCTAACAAAATAAAGTACTTGTCCGTCATTAAGGTATTTCTGATGTACCAGATAAGTGAGATCGAATTTTTTCTTTTTGGACACGCGTGTACCCTCCTGATGAAGCTCTATCGGCATTTTTTACCGGGCAGTTTATACTGCCAATGGTAAAAAATTCCCGGCGTTATGCCGATCATATAAAGGAAGGAGCATGCCATGATGTTGAAAAGCAGTAAAAAGGTGTTGTTTGCGGCAGTGCTTGCCGTGAGTTTCCCTTCCTTGTCGATTGCTGATGAATCCGGGCAGACGGGGCAGGACAGGGAGGTCTGGAAGGTCGAGCGCGTAACGGAGCTGCAGGGACAGAAGATCAGGCGCGTCTGGAAGGCGCTTGTGGAAAAAACCGGCAGTGTTTCGAAATTCTATTATTCGTTCAATGGAAATGATCCCAAGAAAATAGAGGGACAGCCGTGGCAGTTCGAATACCTGAAGAGTGCGATTACCAGGCTTTCGATGAAGGAGGCGGAAAGTCCGGCCGATAGTGCTTGTACGCAGTATATTGAATTTTCGAGTGGAGCCGGAAAGAGCCGCCTTTGTGAAGATGATGTGACGGTAAATACAAAAGTGCTTTCGGTTATGGGTGAGCTTGGAAGGATAAAAAACAGATGACAATCAAAAACGCGGCCATTGCTGCGGTTTTGTTTTTTGCGGCAATAGCCCAGGCCTCTGAAAAAAAGATTGCTGATGAGAAGCGCCTCAAGCAGGAATTTGAAAGGGCTTCGCGCACACTTCTTGTGCTTACGGACGGCAAAACAGCAAGAGACAAAATTGCCGCCGGGCTGCCCGGGGGCTTTGTGATCATAGTGCAGCAGGACGAGCTTTTTATGGTCAGCGGAGACAGGGAGGCGGACGAGGCGGTCATAAAAGCCATCAGAAGGATAAAGGGCGTGGTTGGCGTGAAATTGGACGAGGTGATCGGGCCGCGGGACGACAACACGGTATGCAAGGAGTGCGAACTGGCGGGCAGAACCAAACAGAACAATGGACAGGCCGGAATGATCCGGAAGCTTGTTGCTGCTGTCGCGGCGGCAAAGTGCCGTCTTTCTGATGCCTGCAAACAGGGAGGGGCAAAAAACTGGGCGCATACGGCGGTTGATGCAGATCTCATGAAAAGAAAGGTCGATGAATTGCTTGCGGGAAAAACCGTTAATGCAAAAGTCGCGGTTGTTGACTCCGGATTTGACAAGAAGCAGACGGCTAATATGGATGTGGTCGGGCCCTTGGTGGTGAGGGCGGGTGTTGATTCAAACGAGACGCATCCGGTCTCCGGCAAGGCTGTCACGGCACTGAAAAAGAACGAAAAACTCATTGGTGCGCTTGACGCTGACGAGGATGGTCACGGGACCATGGTGGCAAGCGTGATCGGCGCCAGGGGTGACATGGGTTTTGCGCGGAGTGTATCACTTGCGGTATACAGGGCTACTTCGCCCGGCAACGAAGGGACGGCCAGATCTGCAGTGCTTGAGATTGCAACGCTCAAGGCGTGCAGGGAGAACAAGGACCCGTCCGGAATCACCGTTATTAATCTCAGTTGGGGCGGGCGCAAGGATGAGGCTGGAATCGAGCGCGATGAGGATAAAATCGTAACCCGTGCTCTTATGCAAAAATATGCCGCCGAAGGATGCCTGATCGTCAAGGCCGCAGGCAACAGCGCGTTCCGAAGAAAACATGCCGAAAATATTGATGATCCATATCTCAGGGTAGCCGCCACGGATGAGTCAAACGAGCTGGCCGATTTTTCGTCCACCGGCGAAGTGTCCGCGCCGGGCGCCCGCATGTACGTTCTTGAAAGTACAACCGTGAAGGAAAAGGCAAAAAAAGAAAAACGTTGCAACGAGGATGATGACAATGCCGGAAGTCCGAAGACGCTCACCAGCGGAACAAGCTTTGCGGCGCCGCTCGTTGCGGCGCTGGCATCACAGGTCGTGCGGGTGCTCAAGGCGCAGGGTGGATTTGATTCCCTGCCGCCAGCAAACAGGATCAGCCTCGTCAACAGGATAATAAAGGCTTCGGTGATCAACGGCACCGTGAACGGACTCAGGGCGGTATTGCTGGCCGCGGTTTTTTGCAAAAAGAAGTCAACTGCAGCGGTGCTTCCGGATAGCAGGGTGCTGGCGGCATGGCTGGACGGCGCGGTTGATCCGGTTTGCACAAGGCCCGCCGGCAAGTGCGCCGGACAGGATGACTGCGCTGAAGCCAAAAAATGTTTTGACGAAGGCCGCTACAGGCTTGCGGTGTGCGCCGGAAAGCAGTCTGACGTTGCATACGATCTGGCCGATTTGTCATTTACTGCCGGCGCATACGAAAACGGGATAAGGTTCATGCGGTATTTCAAGGGGTCTGGCGATACTCAAAGATACACCAAGCTGCTCGAATCAGCCAAGACAAGATATCTGAAAAGCATAGGTTACAAGGCGGTTCCTGCCGGTGATGATTACTCATATGAGAGAAGCAATAACAGGATTAAACTCGCATTTGATGCGTCCGGGGTGTTTTATAAAAATGTTGTGCTTCCTTATCTTGAAGGATGCATTGCCGCAAAGAGCTGCGCGTCCGGGCTTGTTGGGGATTTTTTGCATGGTGCAGTCAATTCGTCAAAATTGATTTCGGCCCTTGAATTAGGTGTGGATCGCGAAACGGGGGAAGACCGTGGAAGCGCGGATGCGCTCGGGATAATCAAAAAAATCATCAGCATTTCGCGGGCGGAACTTGGAGATGCGGCTGTTTCGGACCGCATAAAGAATCTGGTTGATGACATTATCAAGGATGAATACAGGTCTGCCCGGAGCAAGAAACTGCGATTGACGGATTTGATGATGGATTCGAGGGTTGTTGCGGCCGCAAGGATAATCGATGCGTTGATTGTGCGGGCAGGAACCGGGGAAAACCCATGGCGGGAAAAACTCAAGCAGGAAGAACTCAGGCTTCTGGCGGAGGTAATGAAGCGCAATGATTATTACGGGGACAAGACCCAGAAGCGGGTGATCCTGTTTGAAAAATATCCCAATCGTTCTTCGTTTGACGGAATGATATCGCGCAATACGGATTTTATTGATGCCGCAGTGAAATCGCAGAATTTCGAACCTCTTGCGCCGGTGCAGGTGCACTATTTGCTCAGAAACATCGGATATTTTGGCGCGCGCACAGGCGTATACCTTTCACTGCTTGATTCGGTTCTGTCCGGTCGGGGCTGGGGAAGTGACAATGACGCTGAAATCATGCGCGAGGTGGTCTCCGGACTGGACCGCGAGATTGGTGAGCTCAAGAAAAAGGGACGTCATGCTGAAGCGGGTGAGTTGTATGTTAAATTCAAATCCATACTCGACACTTCGGTCAATCTTGGGGTGGGCGTCGAGATGTCATATGTTCTGATGAGAGGAAAGCTTAAACATCTTGGTCATGATTTGGCGTTTGGGCTGTCGCGCAGGGTGCTGGATATTTGCATGAATTTGCAGATGAAAACCGAACCACGTGAATGTTCCGGTTCGGCGTATGTTGCCAGAAAAACACTTGAGGGGATGTTCTCTGATATTGAAAAAAATGGTGATGCGGCGCGGGTGCAGGTGGCCATGACAGGGCCCGGAGATGTTTTTCATAGATTCAGTCCTGTCGTAAAAAGAACGGTGATATCTCCGGCCGGCGGCAAGGCCGGATTGATCGGCGGCATTTTTCATAAAATCGCCGATGAGACCATCAGGGGGGTGTTCTTGCGTAAATATGATCTCGAAGCCTTGCTTGAAACTGCGGCTGAAAAACCCGCGTATGCCAGAATTCTCAAACAAACCGGGGCGTGGAGCGGGATTGTAAAAATTCTCGCAGAGGATATCAAAAAGAATCCAAACAAGTATACTTATAGGCTGAAGGAGTATTTTGAAAAGGTAACGGCGGGGGCGGGAGCGGATGTCCGTTAAGACGGTGTTTCAGACAATAAGCGGCGAGCGGGCGCAGCGGGAGTACGAAGAGTTGCTCGGGTCGGCGTTCGGCGTGCCGCAGGGAACGTCTTTTTTTGATGATTTTCCGGTTTGGGACGAACGCCATGGCGCCGATATCTACAGAGCCGGAGCTTACGACGGCGGTCGGCTGGTAGCGGCGGCTTCGTGCCGCATCGCCAGGCTTGCCGTTGCAAAAGGCAGCGTCAGTGTCGCGGTGATAGGCGGCGTGGTGACGCATGCTTCGCACCGGGGGCGCGGACTTGCCAGCGAGGCCGTGAACATCGCAATCGAGCATGCCGCATCACAGGGCGCGGTTCTTGCTCTTTTATGGGGTTCGGAGCATTCGATGTATCGCAAGCTCGGATTTGAGCTGTGCGGGGTGCAGTCAAGGGTGCCGATAAAGCAGATCAAGGACCGTCTGGTGTCGCACGCTTTTTCCGGAATGAAGACCGGGACCGGCTGGCAGGATGCTGTTTTCAAGTGCATGCGCGGCCGCGAAGGCGGATTTATTATCGAAAATAAGGATAAAAAATGGTTGTCCGCCCACAAAAACGTCCATTGGTGGTGGATCGGCGACAATCTTGAGGTGAGGGCTTATGCCGCCGTGGGGCGCGGGATAGATCTTGGCGGCATGATCCACGAATGGGGCGGCGATAAAGAGGCGCTCATGCTCCTGCTTGCGCGGCTGCAGGAGACCGGCCCGATGCTTGAGATCCTTGGTTCGCCCGCTCTTTTTGAAAAATACGGTTTCAACCCGGCTGGCAGCGTGCGCGAGCATCTTTGTATGGCGCGAGTCGTGGATGCCGGGGCACTTGCGCGTGCCGGAGGGGTGGACCCGGCGGGCGCAGCTCCTGATGCACGGTGGTTTTTCGGAGCGCCGGACGCCCGGGCGGCCAGAATGCCGCTATGGGTATGGGGTCTGGATGCCGCCTAGGCCGAAGGGTTTGTAAGCTTCTCCTCAATTTCAAAAATGAGTTTTTTAAGGGCCTCGGCATAGTCCTGCAGTTTTTCATTCCCCTGCCCCGGTTTCCATTTGAAGCCAGGAACCGTGAGTCCTTTTTTGTCCATTTTATATGTAAATGGAACCGGCTCCTTTTTTTCGCGCGGTCTTGGCGGCTCGGCTGTTATTGCGGTGGCAGAGGGGTCGCCAAGGATCTCCTCTTTTTCGGACGCCTTTGCGATTATTTCCATGTGGCTTTCGGGCGGAAGATCAAGGAGCTGCCGGAGGAGCGAACGGTTTTTTACGTTGCGGCGCATAAGCTCCAGTTTGGTTTCTTCCGGAAGCCGTGTAAATCCGATGCATTCTGTGATCCGGGACTTTGGTTTTCCAAAGCCCTTGGCGATCGATTCGTGACTTGTATAAGACTGGGATTCGAGAAGGGAAAGGTAGCCCTCGCCTTCTTCAATCGGATGCAGGTCGACGCGGTCCAGGTTTTCGCGAAGCGCGATTTCGTGCGTGGCTTTGTCATTTGTTGAAAGCACGCGCGCCGGAATGCGATCGAGTCCCGCAAGTTTTGACGCCCTGAGTCGCCGCTCGCCGGCTATAACCTTATATCGGTCGCCATCCTGAACGACGAGGATCGGCTGCAAAACGCCGTGCTCCTTTATAGAATGAGCCAGCGTTTCGACTTCCTTGTCATCAAAGTGGACACGGACCTGAAGCTCTGAGGCGTCCACCTTTTCGACGGGAACAAAATTGACGAGAAAAGTGGTCAGATTCTTGAGATGCGTGTGTGTGGTTCCTGCGGTGATCTTCGCGGTCGAATAAAGCTGCTTGAGATAACCGCTTCCGGTGCGAGTCTTGATTTTATTCTCTTCCATTTTTTTGATCTCCTTATCCTGAGAGAAGTTCATCCGTGAGGGAATTCATATCGTGGGCGGCGGTCCCCTTGGAACTCACATCCCATACGGTGGTTCGACGCTTGGTTGCTTCGTTGAGGTCTGCGCTGCGGTTTATCACCGATCGGGAGCAATTGTCCGGGAACTGGGCCTGCAGTTCGCCAAGAACTTCCTGGCTTATGACTTCGCGGCTGTCGTACATGTTGGGAATTATTTTCACTTCAAGTTTTTTGTCGAACTCGCGTTCCATGCCCTCGATCGTTGCCATCACAAGCGTCATTCCGTGGAATGAAAGCGGGTTGGTGGCGCAAACGACATTAACCAGATTTGTCGCGACCAGCATCGATCCGTTGAGAATTGATGCCGCCGGATTTGTGTCGGCGACGATCAAATCATAACGATCCGATATTTTACGCAGCGCTTCAGAAAGCCGGTATTCGCGCCGTGATTTGTTGTTGAGCGGGATTTCAATATTGCAGAGCCCGAGGTTTGCCGGGATCAGATCGAGACCGGGAGCGACGTTCATGACGGCTTCGTGTATCGGAAGATCGTTGATCAGGACATCGTAAATGGTTGGGCGCTCATGTGCATCAAGAATGTCGAGATTAACGGTCAGATGCCCTTGCCCGTCGAGGTCCAGGGCAAGGACATTATATCCCATCATCACCGCCCTCATGACATACTGCGCCGTAAGTGTTGATTTGCCGGTACCGCCCTTGACGTTGTAAAACATCTGGATCTTGTTTTTAGGGATGCCGGGGATGAATCCGGTCGCCGCGGCGACCGATTGGATATCCTCCGTGGCGGGTGTTGCAGGACCTGCGGCGGTTGCGCCGTCTCCCTGGGTGAGATCCTGTTCACGGATTGCGCGGAAATAATTTTGCATGTCCTCAAGCGTGACCATTTTGCGGTCCACGTTTCCCATTCTTCGTTTTACTGTCTTGAGAAGCCCGCGTTGTTCGAGCGAAGAAATTGAATGCCTGTCGACCTTGGCTATTGCGGCAAATTCGGCAGGCGTGAAACACATCTCCTTGAAAGACGCCATCGCTTGATTCCCTCCGTAGTGCTTGTTTGAAAAATCCCTTTTCACAGAAATTCTATTCCGTCATTTTTTTAACGCAAGTGTATTATTTCTGAGAAGCGGTTTTTGATCATTTTTTATGTGTCGCTTGAAAAACGGTCGCCGCGGCGACCGTTTGAGATGCTGGTTTCAGCGTGCGGCGCTTATGGAACATCGTTTGCAGTGCTCATTTATTATGTGGAAACATTGGACAGTCAGAGCCAGTACCCCTCATGAGCCGTTTAAAGACTTCGAAACCGCGCAATGGACTTGGGCCGCGCTGATGAGGCTTTTTCCGGAACATGTTGCCGCGGTCGTCATGCCGAATCATTTTCACATTCTGCTTCCTGAAGAAGCAAAATCAGAAAACATTCCCCAAAAAATGGGTGCCTTCATTGCAACGATCAGCAAGCAAAAACGGCTTGAAAAGTTGTGGCAAAAGATTCCAGCCCCCGCTCTCATTCCGGATCATTACCATCTGAGACGTCAGGTGCGATATCTGGCGCTCAATCCCTGCCGGAAGGGACTTTGCGCGGATCCATTGGAATGGCTTTGGTCCAGCTATAGAGAGGCAATGGGCGCCGCCGTGGTGAGCAAGGATTTTGGCGGGCGTCTGGCGCAATCATTGCGGCTGTCTCATGCCGGCTTCAGAGTCCGGTTTCACTCCTATGTGTCCGGAGATCCTTCGGTGAAAGTAGCAGGAACTCCGCCGCCAATCCCTGCCAGCCCTCATGTATGGGCGGAGCATTCCATAACAGAGGTTTTACGGGCTTCGGCCGCTGCCCTTCGGCTTCATCCCTCGGAGGTCCGGCATCGGGGACCTTTGAGAATCCTGTTTGTCCACATGGCAAAGCGGCATGGATGGGGGCGGATCAAGCTGCTTGCCGAGTTCTGCAAAATTACTTCATGCGCGGTTATTAAAATTCTTCATTATTCTTCCCCTGAAGGAATTGATGCGGCGGATCTGTGTCTGGGAGACGTGCGTTTGACTTCAGCTTTGAAAGAAAGTTTTGATTTATTAAACTAAATGTCTTGTCCTTCGAAGGATAGGCCTCGAAGTTTAATTTTTTTGTACTTTGAGGTGCTTCATCGGAAGCAGTGTTAATGTTGCGGGGCGCCGCCGGGCTGTTTACTGCGCCCCTGCCAGCCTTGCCGCGGTTTCGATCGCCACTTTGACAATTGCAGTTGCATAGTCAAAATCCATAGTGTTCGAGAGATCCGTGGTTTGGTGGTAACCGGGTCGGCTCAGATTTTCCAGCCGGTTGATGTGTTCATTCAGTAAAATGACGGGGTATCCCGCATCCGACAGGATCAGGCCGTCCGTATTATAGAGGTAGCTCCGTTCGTCAAAACGCGAACGGAAAACCGGATTGAGCATTGGAGACGTGGTCTCTGCCGCATTCATGGCAATTGCGGCCAATACGATGGAATCCTGCGAGTTGCCGGCATTGACCTGCATAAGGCGCCGGCCCCTTGGATCGTAGCCGATCATATCCATGACGATCATGCCGGAAATATCCCTTTTCTCGCGCAAAAGACGCGAAGTCAGATTTCGTGCCCCCAGATCGTCAGCCGGATATTCTTCGCCGGTAAGATGGACAAGCCAGATGTCGTGACGGGGTTTTGAATTTTTAAGGGCGACTGCGGCTCGGATAAGAGCGGCGCTGGCCGAAGCATTGTCATCGGCGCCGGGAGCCGCAATGCGCTGACCGTTTTTATTGAATACATCTTCGCAAAAAGCCGTATCGTAATGATCAGCCATCAAAACCGGTTTGTTTGCCAAACCCTTGAGCGATCCGGGAATGACCGCAATCAGATTGGTTTGCTTTTCGCCGCGCCAGATAAAATCATCACGCCAGGTTTTGATTCCGATTTCTGTATAGCGCTCTTCGAGATAAGCGGCCTGTTCCAGCAGCTGGTTGTGGGCGGTGATGTTGTTTTTTCTGGTGAAGCGCATTTTGCGGCCGGAGCGCGGAAAGACCGCCTCTTCTTCGCCGTCAAGGGCAAGGAGATCATCACGGTAGGCCTTTAAAAAATCACTTTGCCAGTTCGTTATACGCGTTTTTGACGCTGATGCGGACAAAGCGGGAAGCGCCGGTTTTTTGTCCGGCGTCCAGCTGATGGACGCCGGCCATGTGGTCTTACTGCTGCTGACTTTTAGCACAAAGCTTACCGGTTTTCCGTTGAAGCGCGCCGGCTGGGGAAGGAGCCGACACACGGTTTGTTCGCCAAGGGGTTTGGCTTCCTTGTGCAGCAGCTCCTTATAAAAGCCGCTCAGGCTTGTCGCGAGCCATGCGTGTCTTACTTCGGTTCCGGTTTCGTTTGTCCAGATGCAGTCGCCAAAGAGGGGTTTTGTGTAGAGGTCTTTCATCAATAAAATGTCGTCGAAGAGCTGTGAATGTTGTTCAGTGTTCCGGGGATTATATAATGTTGAGACAAATGTGACGGCCTCATCGTCAGAATCATTGTCAAGATCCAGTTTATTTGCATCAAGCCATTTCCATGAATCTCCGGAACTGGTGCGCCATCGGGCAAAGGCCCAGCTGATTCTGCCGGCATCGTCGCGGACCGGCCAGGTTTCGAGTTCAACTGTCCGGGCGGAGGCTGTGTCGAGCAGCCCTTTTTTACGCATCAGGTCAACAATGTTTTTGGCTTTTGACGAGCCCAGTTTTTTAAGGCTGACGGGCATTGAAATTTTTTTGGGCCGAACGCGTCCAAGCATGATGTCTCTTGGAGGGGCGCCAAGATAGACGGGTTGTCTTTGTTCGGAATTGGCTTCCATGTTCAGCCAAGGCGAAGGATTGGTTGCAAAAGTTGAAAGCAGAACCGCAACGGCAGATATGGTGTTCAACATGGTGGGAGAATATAGTGTTATTAACCCACCGTGTCAACCATTGTGCTTACTTGTTGAATGTAACCCTTACGCTTACGGGCATGCCAATAATTGCTTTGTTTTCAAAGGTGTAACTATACATTCCAAAGGTTGAGTTGAATGAGCCGATAAACCCCATGTTGGACATATCGGGCATGATATCCGTCGGCAGGGAAATTGTGTCTAAAATGGCGGCAAACGTGTCGCCACCCGAACCCCCGCCCTTGTCGGATCTGTCTATGCTTATGGCCTGTACGAACGTCTTGTCTTCCTGTTTGGCTTCTTGTTTTACAACCTGGATTTCTTCGGTGCTCAGCTTTACAATTTTTGGTGTTTCCACCGGCTTCAGTTCTCCGGTTTCGGAATCCTTTGATGCTGCCGTGGTGGTCATTTGTGAGCCAGCAGTAAGGGCGATTGTTTCGGTCTTGAGTTTGGGTATTGCGGCGGCCGTACCCGCGCCAGCGATTCCTGTGGCCGCGGATGGTTTTGTTTTTTCGACCGACTGAGTCGTAACTTCGACTTTGCCGCTAATGACGGTGATCTGCGTTTTCGGACCCGATGGCTTGGCTATGGGGGCCGAAGGTTTTTGAGGCTGCGCAGGGGGGGGCGGGGCGGGAGCCATGAACTCGTCAATATCTGTTGCGACAACAAACTCGGTGCCGCGTACACCCATGGTTGCCGAACGTGTACGGATCGTGAATCTGCCCTTGGCGCCGACCGGATTGCCGACGGCGGCACGCATTTTTCCATACGGGAGGGACATGGTGATCTTCCGGTCTTCGGTGCTGTTGAGCTGGTATTCATCAACTTTAAAAAGCGTTGATGCGCCAAGGTCCATGATGGTCTTGTCGCTCATCAGGATTTTTGCATTGCCGTTGCTCGCGGTGTTGATTACGGTTCCTTTTTCAATCTGGTCGCCCGGTTTGAGTGTTTTGGCAGAGGAGCCGCCATCTTCATTTCTGACAAGCACCGAACCCGATACGCTGACCGCCTTGCCGGCTGGTGCGGCAAAAACAGATGAACAAAATACCAGCAAACATAACATCGAAACAGTAATGGTTTTCATTATTCCCGTGCCCCCGTTAAATTCTAAGGCTATTTTCTTGGCTTTGCAAAAGAGTAGTTGTCGTTTAGCATTATCTTGATGAAAACAATCAAAGTGATGCTTGTTGTGTGCGCGCTGTGCGTTATCGCGCGGTTTTCAATGCAGATCGCAAATGCCGAAGTTTCGAATACAATGGAAGCCGATTATGCCGAGGCGGTGATCGCCTACAACGCCAGAGATTACAACCGGGCCATAAAACTTCTGGGGGTGATGCTGCAAAAAGCCCCGGATACGTCTGAATTTCTTGAGCTTCAGGCGCTTTCGTTCAAGGCAACCAATCGCCCATCCGAAGCCGTCCAGACCTACGAAAATCTTATCAAGGCAAAAACGGCTGCCGGCAAACCGGAGGAGGAGATCGCACCATATTATTTTGAACTCGGGCTTACGCGCTTCAAGGAAAAGAAAACCGGCGAGGCCAAAAAGAATTTTGAATTTTCACTGCGTAACAAGTTCAATCGCTCGGTTTGTCATCTATATCTTGGAATGATGGCTTTTCAGAAGGGTACCTGGGGCGAAGCCGAGGAACACTTTGACGGGGTGGTGTCGCATGGCGCGGATGACCTGCTGCCGGTGGGCTATTTTTATCTCGGGCAGGCCTATGCAAAAACCGGATATCCGTCAGGTTCCACGCATAGCTTTGTCAGTGCTCGTGATTATGCCAAGAGCGTGATGGAAGACAAGGATTCGGGTCCCGACGCAAAGACAACCGCAAAAAAGATTCATGACGCAACCGAAAAGGTTCTTGCGCCGTTTGACAAGGGCGCGCTTTTTGGCAGCGCCGGTCTCATGACTTCATATGATTCGAACGTGATTTCGATGCCATCCATCGCGACAGACGTTCAGTCCGAAGCGAGCGGAAAAAAATCATTCAAGAACTCCTTGTTCATGGGTATCGGCTATGTGAGTTCGCCGCTCCGGCTGTTTCAGTTCGTGCCGAGTTACAGGGGCAATATAATGTATCTCTGGAACGACCGGTCAAGGGGATACGAGTTCCATGATCATACGTTTTCGTTTTATCTGACCCGGCGCCCCCTTGCCAGGTTTGTGACGGGCCTGAAAGCAGAGGGAACGCTGGTTTTGAAAAACAATGTAGTGGCTCCTGCCGGATTGGCCAAATTCAATCTCGAAACTTACAGCTATACCTTGTCTACAGGACCGTATTTCAAATATGAACTTTTCAGAAAGGTCATGCTCGGTCTTGACCTGTTCCTGCTGCCGCAGTGGTTTTCCGTAGATGGCACCGGCAATTACAAAAAGGGCGGTATAACATATTCCGGCAAGCTGTACGCAACAAATGAAGCCGGGCGCATGTTTTTCAACCCCGGCCTTTCGGCTAAGTTCGAATTTAATAATGCGGGCGGAATGGAATTCAAGTCCCGCACCCTCAATTTTGACTTTCAAAACGTTATGCATCTGCCGTTGCAGATTGAGGTTACGCTTGCCCAGTCGTTTGGTCTCATTTCGTATCCCGACAGGTTGTCCGGCCAGAGATCCGACATGCAGTTTGTGACGAGGCTCAATTCTTCAAAAAAAGTCTGGAAAAAGCTGTCCGCCATGCTGGGCGCCGATTTTACCTATAACACCTCGAATATCGAGGCCTCATACAAGTACAACAGGTTTTCGGTCAGCACGGGCGCGTCTTATTCGCTTTGAAGACACAGGGCTTTTGCTGTTTTTTGGGGACAGTCGTACATTGTTCCGGTTCTTGTCCTTAGCAGCCGTTTGAGGGGGTTGCTCTTTAGTGCCGGCAGCACGCGTGTTCGTGGAATTTTGTCGCAGCCTGCCGGTTCATTTTCCGATATGACCAGTATCCGGTGGTTTGCGGAGGTTGTATTGCTTGTCCCGCGCCAGACGCAGTATGGCCCGGCCCATCTCAGGTTGGCGGGCAGTAGCGCATCGACAGGCTCGTAAATGGTGATCATGACGTCACGGTTGATTCTTTCAAAATAATTGTAATTCCGGACGAGCAATGCCTGCGCGCTTTCCAGCTGTGCCCATATGTTCAGAGGATACAAACCGAAGTTCAGAACCACGTGAAAAATGGCGGCAGCCAGGATGGTTTTACGCACAAATGCGGATTTTATGACAATTTTCTGCAAATGCCTGTCGGCCGAAAGTGCCACGGCAAGAGCCATGAGCGGCAGCAGCGGCAGCATGAAGCGGGGTTCCCTGTGCGGAGTTATGATGTGAGCGGCCACATAAGGCAGGATGAAAAGCGCAATATGTGGTTGAAGCGCGATCGCCAGCGCGCCCGCAGCAAACAATAAGGGCGCCAGCCAGGGCGAAAAAGCGAATTCGAACATTTTGTAATACACAACAAGGCTGTCATTTCCGAACATCCTCGAAACCGGACCGCCCGGAAAATTGAATTTGAAATATGCGGGAGCACTTTCGAGGAATTTTCCAAACACGTGCCAGTCGGCGATTCCGCCCAAGGCAATTGCAATGGCAATGCCCGAAACCGCCACTGCGGCGCTTCTGAGCCTGTCGCTGTTTTTTCTTTGCAGATACCAGCACAGCATGAGCAGTCCGGGTATCCAGGATATGCCCGGGTATCTCAAGATGACGGCAAGTCCGGTCCACAGCCCGGCCCTGAGCGGCTGTGCGCGGGATATGCCGACAAATGCCATGAGCACCGGCGTGAGCGACATGGTTTCCAGAAGCTGTCTTGAATAAATGAACGGGAACAGCCAGAAGAGCGCAAAAAACCAGCCAAGCGCATCGCTGTACCGGCAGCCGCGTTCGCGCGCATGAGCCACCAGCGTACATAGCCCCCACCAGGACCAGAGCCCCAGGACCGCATGAAACATGGTCATATAGGCCCAGGGAAAATCCAGCCCGACGGCGTCAATCGCGCGGATCATCCATGACAAAACAAGCGGGGCCGTCTGGTTGCGCATGTGCAGAAGCGATTCCATGAAATCGTGCATCCGGCCATGCGCCTGAAAGTGCGCAAACGCCAGCGTCTGTCGCTCGTCGGGGTGGAACCATTGAAGCAAAAACGGAGCGACGGCAAGCCGCACGGCAATTCCTGCCCATAGCCAGCGCGGTTTAAAACCAAGCATATCTGCATCTTCCGCATTTCATGCGTCGGCTGTCCAGCAAAAAGCCGGTTTGAGAATATGTGTACGTTAGATGAGTAATACAGGCGGGAATCGAAAGTTTCATAAGCGGGAATTTTCGTGGGACTTTCAAGGCGGTGAGCAGGACCGCCTTCTTGGTTTGGATGTGAGCACTGACGTAATTGACTGAAGCAATATATCTCGGTGACGCAAATAAAATATGTTTGAAGACCGGGATATGGGGCGTTAAAAGATGTTTTGACAATCTCTTGAAAATTGTCTTTATGCCGAAAACAAACCCGCAGCAAGTCAGCACAAAAATATAGCTGTATATGTTTAGGAGCCTGACACGGCATCGCACACATGTAGACGTGTCGCATCTGACGGCTTGATTTTTTTAAGTGAAAATGAAGTCAAAATTAAGTCGACAAAACGAAAAAACATCGGAAGAATAATGTCTCAACACTGAGATTTTATTCTGAAGCGATTTTTCAAACGCGTTATTTTTTTCGTCCGACGGGGGGGATGCTCAAATGAAAATGAAGTCTGGTGCGGCTGCTGTCGCGCTTGCCGGGGTGGTTTTGTTTTCAAATATTATTTCAGCAACTGTGTATGCGGATTCAAATGCAGACCTTGATGTTTCCGCAATGCTTGCTTCTCCGCCCCTCGTGACGGCCCTTAAAACCCCCGCAGAGCCGAAACAGGGCGATTTTGTCACCGTGATGCTTGAGATTACTCCGGCGTTTACCTCGCCATCAGCGGTGCGGTCGTATATAAACGCCCGGCTTGACGGAGTGCCCATAACACTATTACCGGCCACGCAAACAATGTGGATTGCCCGGCTTGGCACTTTTACAGAAGTGGCCAAGCATGAGCTCGCGGTAGATATAATGGTAGAGAACAAAAATGAAGCCGACGACATTCGTGCCGGCATCACACAGCTTGATGCCGCGATTTTAAATCTTCAAAATGCTCTTGCAGTAGAAACGGATCCAGCAAAGCGGGCAGAGCTGGAGACGCAGATTGTTCAAAAGACCGCGCAGCGTGCGACTTTTCAAAACATCCTTATTACTCTAGCCAAGATCATCGGTACGGATACGATCACGTTTTCAGTCGCACCGAATATAAATCTTGACGCACTTCTGAAAAATATATCAAGGGCGCAGGGACGCAATATCATCTCGCAAAACAACGACGGTGGCAATGAGTGGCTGGCGTACAGCCCGGAAGAGATAAGAAATGTTACAAACGCCTCTTATCCCAACCAGTTTGGCCTGCACGGCACGGCCCTTGTGGGTGCATACAACATAACGCTTGAGCCGATGAGCCTTCAGGCTGCCAAAAAGACCGCCGAAGCCCTCATGGCAAAAACCGTTTATAGAAGAACCGCGCTCTATGCCACGGATGGAGAGTTCATGGCAAACGTGGCGGGGCTTTTTGGTTTTACAACATACCAGCAAAAAGCCGTGGCCAACGAGGTTGCAAACGAGGAGTTTTACGCAGCGATACATATTCTTAACAACCCGAATCCCAGCGTGGCGCAGGTGGACGCCATAGCGCAGGCCGCGCTTGATGCCGTGACGGACGAGCAAAGGGTTGCGGGCTGCCGCAAAAGGCTCATAGAGGCCGGCGGTCGTCCGGCGGGCCTTCGTGCTTTTGACTGGGGTGGACGAGTCAGACAAGCGGCTTATACAGGCAAGGACAATATCGCGCGTCTCATGGCTGCTACGGTGGCCGCAGACTATGGTGAGATTCAGATTGGCGCAAGGTATTATCTTTTAGGTCTTGCCAATACGATCACGATTCTAAAGATGCGAGAGAAGGACAACCCGGCCGTGTACACGCCCATTATCGCAAATGCCCGCACGCGGCTTCTCGCGCAGCAAAAGGAGAATGGATTCTTCTCGGTTCTTGCGTCAGAGGGATTGGAAGCCGGGGATCTGCAGGATGCAGCATTTATTGTGCAAGCACTCCTTGACCTTAACGAAGTCGAGCCGCTAAAGAAACTCATAAACTTTCTTTTTGCAGCGCAATTGCCGACTGGTGGCTATGACCATTTCGGCATTGAATTTGCCGAAGCACAATCAGAACTCATGGGTTCGCTTGCCAATGTTTATAAAAAATATGGCCAGCAGGCGATGGAACTCCTGCTTGAACCCATGATGGATGACTTTGGCAAAAACCCGCCGCCACAAAACCGTTACCGGCTTCCAAAGCTGAATCCGGATAAAGTGGCAACGCCGTTTATTTGAAAATTACGAGGAATCATGAAAATGAAAACACGCACAATGATGGCAGGAATTGCTTTTGGAATCTTTTTATCAATACAAACAAGCGCCGCCGGGCTTGGAGCGCCTGATTTTGTGGAGCTGCGAGCAGATAAGGCCGCGTATGCCCCCGGTGAGAGGGCAATCCTCACGGTGCATACAAGGATTCTCCCAAATAATCCAAATTATGAATTATATCTGACAGGTATGTTTGCAACCCAGCCCATCAAGATCATACGCATCTCGGACACCGCTGCCGTGGCGATCACGCCGTATTTTACGGCTCCGGGGCAGCCGGAATTTTTGGTGGATGTGTATTTGCAGGAAAAGCAACTTGCGGCGGATTTAAATGCAACTGTGATTTTTTATGAGGCCGAGAAAGTGCAGCTGGCATCCATGCTTGAGACCGAGACTGATCCGGTCAAAATCCAGATGCTGACCGACATGATCACGCGGGACACGGCTATTATCGCCGACGCGAAAGCACAGCTCTCTGAGAACCGTCGCAAGATCGAGACAAAGACGCTTGCGGTCACTGTAACCACAAAAACAAAAAATCTTCCGATTGATTCGGCCCCGCTCATGATTGAAAAGGATGGCGCAGGGTGTGGCTACAGCGTGGGCGCGCATGGGACGTTTACGGTGCAGGTGCTCACGGATTTTACAGGCGAGGACGGAGTGCAGGAAAATGTCGTAACGGCTTCCATTATATTTCCATCCGGCGCCGAGCGCGTGAGCGGCACGCAGGGATCATCGAAGGATTTTTTATTCATCACCCGGGATTTTGTGCAGGCCGATATTGGCAGCTGGTCATTTGACGCTTTATTATATATACGCTCCAAGGCGCGTGCTGATTCTATGAGGGACGCGATCCAGAAGGCCGCAGTGCGCCGCGCGGATTTTATTTTAAAGCGTGACACGACGGAAGACCTCATGTGGAAGGCCCATTACCAGCGCGAGATCGATGATCTTACAGCGGTGATCACGGTATTTTACCAGCAGCTTGACGGAATGCTCACGCTTGTCGGCACAAAGAGTTTGGCGTTTTGCATTACGGCTTGAAGTAGTGGAGCAGTAAAAAGCTGAAGTTTGCTTTTTGTTGATCGGGGGGCTTTCCATGTCATGGAGAGGATGTTTTTTATTGGTTGTGTCGGCGGCATTGCTGTCTGACTCAGTGGCAATGGCAGACGCATTTTCGGCAAATGTGGATAATGGTGATTACTGGCGCAAAGTTGGTGTTTTACTTTCCGATTCAGTAAAAAAAGAGAATGATAATGCTAAAATTAATTTGTTTTCAGAGATACTGCTGAATGACAGCAAGATTAAATGGATCAACGTCATACCGGATCATGTTGATCTGCAATATAATGAAGGTGTTTCTGCGGGTTTTACGGTTTTTATCAAAACAAAGCCAACCAACCCGGATTTTCGCATCGATCTGGAAGGCAGTTTTCCTGTTTCAACAAGTCCTGTTGTTTTCTGGAAGCTGGGAGATATTGCCTATTATTCGACTCTGCCCTTGAAGCCGGAAAATCCGGTATTTCAAGTCAATGCAATTCTGGAGGATTACACGCGCTCACAGAGGTATCGAGAGACAATACAACAGACAATACTGATTATTCAGAAGATACAGATTGTTCTGGAACAAGAAACCGATCCAGTCAAACGTCAGGAGTATGAAAACCAGATAGGCGAATTGAATGCTGCAAAAAATGCAATGCAGGATGAATTGGAAAAGCTGCATCTTGTTGTGCAACAAATTTCAATTCCACTTGTTGTAATTGATATAATAAATGATCTGCCTGTTGCAAATTTCACATTGCAACCTGATGCCGCCGATATCGGGCAGGGTGTTACTTTCACATCCACATCAATCGATGCCGATGGCACCATTGTAAAATATGAATGGGATTTCGGGGATGGTGAAACGGGTGCAAATCCAGTTGTTGTACACTCGTATGGCGCTTCCGGGACAAAAACCATAAGACTGACTGTAACGGACAATGGTGGAGCTTCTTCTTATATTGAAAAAAATCTGGCAGTACTTACGCCCAACCAGCCACCGGTAGCAAATTTCACACCATCTGCTACACAAATAGAAACCGGTTCCGGTGTTGTATTTACATCCACCTCAACGGACCCTGACGGGCAAATTGCCCAATGGTTCTGGAATTTTGGTGATGGCTCTAGTGACCGAGTATCCGGTGGTATTGTATCACATGTATTTACAAAAACCGGCATGATGTCTGTTTCCCTGACCGTGATTGATAACAGGGGCGGATCTCACTCAAAGGAAATAACAATTGAAGTAACGGGCGCAAATCAACCGCCGATTGCTCAATTCAGCATCAATCCCGGTACTGTCGAAAAGAATCATCCGGCGGCATTTACTTCAACATCCCAGGATGTGGACGGGCAGATTGTAACTTATGAATGGAATTTCGGGGATGGAACAACCGACACAACTTCAGGACCTGTGGTCAGCCACGGCTATTCTAGTCCAGGAGTTTATATAGTCACCCTGTTTGTAACTGATAACAGGGGATCGAGAAAATCAGCAGAGAAATTAATTGTAGTATTGGAAGAAAATTCGCCGCCCGTGGCGGAATTCAATTTCCAGCCTGAAACGCCTCTTGTCGGAGAGGAAACAAGATTCTCATCGGGATCGACAGACCGGGATGGCGAGATCGTGTCGTATGCATGGGACTTCGGGGATGGCACGACCGATACAACCAACAGGATATTTGTCACTCATTCATATGCTCAAGCGGGCAATTATATTGCAAGACTGACCGTCAGGGATTCAAGCGATGCGGTCAGATCAATTGAGCGCGTGGTCGTGGTCAGGGGACCGAACCAGAAGCCTGTTGCCGTTTTTTCCTATTCGCCAGCTGTTTCAGGCGGCACCGTAATGGTTGCTACTGCAATTACATTTACTTCGACCTCGACGGACAGTGATGGAACAATTTCAAAATATGCATGGGATTTCGGGGATAATACTGTAGTTGATGAAAGCACAAACCAAGTATCTCATACATTTGCCACAACAGGTGATTATATTGTTTCATTGACTGTGACGGATGATCGGGAAGGAACGACGCGTTCGCAGTATCCCATAAAGGTTGTGTCTGGAAACATAGCGCCGGTTGCGGAGTTTTATGCGGACAAGTCGGTTGTAAACCGGAATGAAACAGTGACATTTACGTCAGAATCAACGGATGCAGACGGTTCAATAGTAAAATATACATGGGATTTCGGCGACGGAACAACGGCAGATACAACAAATATTGCCGTAACACATTCATATGGCGATATCGGTAGTAGAAAAATCATTTTGACTGTGACGGACAATGCCGGGTCAACCGGCTCGAAGGAGTTGACAATATCGGTTGTCGAAAATGTAAAGAACGGCAGAAGGGATATTGCTGATCCGGCCAGCGTTGTGATTGATGATCATCTTTTGCTGGAAATGTTTGCAAATGGTAATAGTCGTTATATTTATGCGACAGCAAGAAACTCTGCCGGTAATGCATTAAACACTGATATTTCATGGATATCAAATAATCCTGATGTAATTACGGTCACATCCCTTGGTGTTAATGTCGCAAGAATCGAGTTCAAAAATGCAGGCGTGGCGACAATAACTGCAAATGCAGGAGTGATTGCCGGTATTCCAATGCAAATTACAGTAATCAGTCCCCCGTCCGGATCTTTTGCAGTTTTATCACCTCCGGGCTTGTTTGCTTCAAGCAAGAGAGTGGGATTGACAGGCAGGGTGTCTCAGCAAAATACCAGATATGATATCTATAATGATCATTCTGATGGCGGGGATGGCGCTTACTGGAGCAGTGTGCCGGATTGGTATCCGCCCGGATTTTTTAATCCATATGTGCTTTTATCACCAGGTAACAATAATATATTGTTTACGGCAAAAACTTATCCATGTTCGTATTTTTGTGCTCCTTCGGCGGAGTATTCGCTGACAAGGACAATAAATTATTTCGACGGACGGGGTAATACATTATTATTTGACGGCATAGATGATGTTGCATGGGGCAATTTCTCTGCAAACAACCCGCTTGTTGGCAATTCATTTTCAATATCCCTTTGGATGAAACCGGAAAATATTTCCAGCAATATCCCCGTAATATCTAAAAACGGTCAGATCATCTGGCTGTTAAGTATTGTAGATGGCTCGCCTGTATTCAGAATAAAAGATAATGTACATGAGTATGCGATTGCGGGGGCAAGGGTCAGTAGCAATGAATGGGCAAATCTTGTGGTGGTGTATGATGCCACGTCAAGTAATTTGAAACTTTATCAGAATGGACTGTTAAGAAGCTCTCTAGTGACTGCTGTTTTTGAAAATGCAGGGGTATTGGGCAGCATTCAGATTGCCGGTGTGCCATTCAAAGGACAACTCGATGAGCTTAGAATATGGAATTCAGTTCTGACAAATACAGATATTGAAAACGAACTTTTCAATCCGGCCGGTACTGGTGATCCAAGGGCGATTGCTTTCTTTTCATTTGACGGTCCAATGGGGCAAACTATAAATGATGATTCTGATAAGGGGCATGTGCTTATGCTTGGCTCGGATTATGGCATTGCTTCCGATGATCCGGTTTCCATATCTGCTTCAAGGATTATTGCAACAAATACCATAAGCCGGAAGGATGGCGGCATTATTTCAGGAGTTGTTGGTCAGAATCACTTTCCGGGCATAAGTCCATCAAGCAAGATAGCTCTTGAGATACCTCAGTATTCATTGCTGGATTCCAGTGGCGGATTCACAGGCAGCAAACAAGTAAGTCTGGAAATATCTGATCCCCAAACCGCATTGCAAGCATACTCTTTGACCGGCATAAACCCGATCAGCCCTGTAGTTGGCATACATCCATGCGGAGAACCTACATATTTGAAATTAAGAAGATTTGACGCGTATGGGCACTCAAAGATCAGCATCCCCTTTGATGTTAACAAAGTATCAAGAGAAAATATCGGCAGTGTATATGGATACAGGATTGGATGCACAACAAGGAGCCAGAACATTGAAGTCATAAGACCGTTCAGTGTTGATTATGAGAATGGCATTGCCACATTCTTGATGGCTGAGCTTGGAAGCATTTGGGTGGCAATCGAAAAGGGCGATCGACCCGACATAGTCTATACTTCCCCTCAATTCTCAGAAGATCAATATTCGAGTGGTGGCGCCAAATCCCTATATACACAGATGACGCTTCCGGGGAGTGGGCCTTACAACATCACCATAAATGGTGATTCGGATGGCGCGTATCTGGCGTCCTGGTACACATGTAATAATCAGTCCATAAACACGAGCCATTTTCCTGTTACGTTTCAGGGGATCAAGGGCAACAACACCTGCTATTTGAGATTTTCAAAAAGTCTGGGATGGACCGGGTTTCAATACGTTTATGAACATAAACTTAATATATTTATTAAATGATGGAGTGAGCGAGTAAATGAAGATTAAAACATTAATCGCAATTGGCTTGACCGGCATCGGCGCGGTAACGTTCGCGCTTATGCGAACTCCAACGGCTGAAAATCAACACAAAAATGAAATATATCAAGCCCGGTTATTGAATAATGATGACCGGCGTTTTCTTCAAAAGACGGCAAAAGAAAGCAGCCAGGCAGACGATGTGGACAGCATCATACTGGGCAAGCTGGTTTATTTGAATTCAGTGTTGGACCAGATTGAATCAGAATCTGTCCGAAATCAGAATGTTTTGCAGACACGAAATATAACAAGATTGAAAAGTATTGCAGAAGATCTTTCTTTTTATGAAGAGAAAGCCAAAAACAAGGAGATAAACACCAGAACAAACACGGCAATCAGGCGTATAATGGCATTTAAAAGCCAAAATACTCTAAAAGAACTGGTAGGACAATTAAGAGAAGATGTTGGGATTAAATTCAAGCAGAGCGAAGTGGCATCTTATGGAAGCAGGATTTCCATTGATGGCATTGATCTCCCAATCAAAAAAATCCCGGGTGGATTTGGAAAAGGTTACGGACATTCATTTGCCCTGCTGGGATTTGATGATAAGGCTCAAACAGATACAATATCATGCACGCATCAGGATTTTCCTGATCCCGCGCAATATGGTGATTCATTAAATGGTTCTGACATCTATACCGGGCGGACAGGTGATGTAGTCGAACTTGCGCAGAAGCTGCAAACGGCCAGTACAGCGTTCAGCTATGTGAGAGACAATATACGTTTTATCTCGCTGTTTGGCGCAGCGCAGTCGGCAGCACAGGTAATACGATCACAGGCGGGCGGCGCGGCGGATAAAGTCACATTGCTCGTAGCTCTTCTCAGGGCAATGAACATACCCGCTGTATATCAGATGGGCGAAGTGATGGTTGAAGAGGAAAAATTAAAACGGATTTATGAAGTAGAAGGGTTGTACGATCTGGCGTGGGCGCATTACAGGTTTCATTATCAGTATTTTGGCAAGAATATTGCTCCAGCGGACGTATTCAAGGTTTTTGTAAATTTCAGAAATGGAAAAAAAGTGTGGCCGTTGCCACATGTATGGGCAAGGGCATATATAAATGGTCAATGGATTACGCTTGATCCGCTAAATGACAATAATGGATCACAAACAAGTTCTCCGCTTCTGAGAGAACTGCCAATAACGCAATATTATGTGAGCTGGCTTTTTGATGTCGATAATCTGGGCCGCTATATAAAACCGGGTGGATTCATAGATGATTTGATGCGAAAGGCCGGTAGTGCTATCAGGGAGCAGGCCGGTAATGGCGAAACGATATCCGATATAGGATGGAGATCTGTAAAAAGAAATCTGCCGGAAACACATGATTCAATCGCTTCTGGTTCAATCGGAGAGGGCGATGCGTGCATTGAAGCGCAGAGTGCGACAGTACCGGAACAATACAGGTTTATTTCAAAAATAGTTGTCGGCCCTGAAATATCACCGGTTTTGTCCTATCAGTCACCAACCGCCCAGTGGCGTAATGAAGTTGTTACCCTGACCCATAGTGCGGGATTGCTGGGTGATTCTGGAAATGGAAAACCCGGAAATCTTGAAGTCAGAGTTGGTGATGCAGTGGTTGCCAGTGCTTCCATGACAAGTGGATCTGAAATCGAGATCAGACACACAATGCTTGAACCCGCAAGATACAGGACCCTGCAGGCCCCGATGAAGCTTTTGGGTGACAGAAATTTGTCTGGTGGGACATATGTTTTCAATCATGCGCTGGCTCCGGTAGTTGATGCCGATATTCATGAGTTGGTTCAGGAAATAAGAAATCAGACAGGGCAAGGCGCTTCAAGGCAGACACAAATGGTGTTGTTGCTCCGGATTGCAGGAATGCTGGCGATGACGCAGCAAAACAAGGAGGCAAACGAAGCAGAAAAGTTGTTTGGTGTTAAACAAAATAATTATCATCTCCTGAACACAAAAACAGTAAATGGAATAATTTCAGACAAAAATGACAGGATACTTGGATTCATCCCGCTTGGATCAACAATTGATTGGGTAGGTGGTGGTGGATTATATTCAAAAGTTGGTAATAAAACGTTTCTGGCTGATTACAAGAATACTGCCAACAGCACAAACGCCACATTGCTTGCCGGCTCTGCACTTGAGCATCAGATATGGGAGGAGCTGTACGGCATTCCCGCACTTTCAGCGGTCAAGATCATACAAACTGCGAACAAGATGAATATAGACGGCAATCTGGGATGGGATTTCATCAGGGGCGAACAGCTTGGTGTTGGAAATGATGCGGCGATATTCAATCGTTTTCAGGAAAGCGTTAAACCTTATATTGCTCAAATAAACAAACCGGAATATGTGGACAAAAAATCAACATTATATTCTATAACAAACAAACTGTCTCTTCCGTCCGGCTGGAGCGGCATCGGATGGGTAATATTACAAAGTAATCTTTTGGGTGGAGCTGTGGCTACGTTTGGGACCATCACTCCAGGTGTAACTTCGCTGGGTGGAGGCACCGAAGGTTCTCCCAAGAATACAGAGAAGCCGGAAGACGGCAATGGTTTCGGTTCTCCGGCCAATACCACGGGAGAGAGCAGTTGCAATCCCGTCAATTATGCAAGCGGGACAATGTGGCATGCTTTTACGGATTTTAGCCTGAGAGGCAGAACTCCCTATACGGATCTTGGTTTTCAGCGGACATATCTTACAAAACCATATTCCGTAACAGGTGATCTGGGGTCAAACTGGGTTCATAACTGGGACACGCGCCTTATAAGCGAAAATTCGCAGACATTGATCCCGAATGGCATGGGCAATATTTTCTGGATCGATGAAACAGGCGGGGAATTTCTTTTCAAAAGAAACCCCGTTCCAAATAATAATACATTTGTAACACCAAATGGTTTTTTCTTTACGCTTGCCGAGCATGAAGACCGGCTGGAGCTCAAGAAAAAAGGTGGCATTACATATGTGTTTTCAAAAACCGGTCCAGAACCCACAGGAAGGCTTAGGCATATCCAGGAGCCGCATGGCGAAAAACTCGAAGTCCAGTATGATGCTTCGGGCAGATTGAAGTCGGTCAGTACCGGTTTGGCAGGAACAATCGCATTCACCCGGGATCAGCAAAACAGGATAGTATCGGTTACGCGCGAGCGTGATGATTTGACGTATAGATATGAATTTAATGATGACGGCAGACTGAAATCATCTATTGATTTCAGCGGCAATGAAACCCGATACGAGTACAATGAATTGCAAGCAGGCACCCCGGCGCATGGCCTGATGACTTCAATCGTTGATCCGCTGGGCAGGCGGATTGAGTTTGATTATTTTGACAACGGACGGGTTTATGAGGAGCGGACCCCCGGCGGCGGAAAGCGCAATTACATTTATGCCCCGTTCTCGATGCAACATTTAACCCGGGTTACGGATGAGAACGGGCAGGTGTCGGAATTCAGATTCGATGACAAGTTCAGGGTTGTCGAGACGGTGTTTCCAAATGGCGCAAGACAACAGAAGGAATGGAATGAGCAGAATCTGATGACGGGTTTTGTGGATGAACTCGGGTTCAAAACCGATTTCACCTTTGACTCTCGCGGCAATCAGACCGGAATCAAGAGGCCGGAATACAACAGTTTTATTGCCACAACTTATGAATCAATATTTGATAAACCCACAAAAGTAACGCCAGCGGTGGGGGCGCCAACGGATTTTACGGTCAGCTCCGTAACTGGAGATATTACCGGGATCAAACGCCCAGATCAAAGTGGAGATGTGTATCTGAGGTTGACGCGTGATAATTTTGGAAACATTCTTCAAACAACAAACAATTTGTCAAGCTATAGCAATCTTACAAATCAGGATGGCTTGGTTGAATTTGTTTTTGACAGCCGCAATGCTGAAACAAGGGCTTATGACAAGCGGGGAAGAGTTGTTGAGGGCAGGTTACAAAATGGCAGGCTGATTTCATATGAATACAATGATTATGATCTTGTTACAAAAGTATCTGACACCAATGGTCCAACGGTTTTAAATAAATACGACAGGATAAATCGTCTGGTTGAGCGGACGGTTACGGATGGCAGTACATCTAAAATCACCAGATATGAATGGGATGATCTGGACCGGATGACTGCATCGATTGATCCCTCGGGGCGAAGAACGGCGATGAATTACAACCGTGTGGTGCTGGGCTGCAATGTTATCAACAAGCCGGTGTCGGTAGTTGATGATCAGGGACGCATCAACCGGATGGAATACGATGTAATGCAGAATCTTGTTAAGGCAGTCAATCCGAACGGTGGTGTTGCGCTTTATGAATATAATCTAAGAGGGGATCAGATAGCAGTAACAGACCAAGGCGGGACAAAAACAGTATTCAGGTATGACGGAAACAAAAGGGTGATTGAGAAAAAGATCCCGACAGTAATTGCAGATGGTTCAGGAAAACCAAAAGCAGTTACACAGTTGACCGAATATCAATACGATGAAGCAGACAGGGTGATCAAGGAAAAGACGATAATTACGCCAGAGGCGGGCGAGAGCGACAGGGCGTATCTCACGACTGAGTACACTTATAATGAGCTGGACCGGCTTGTAAGAAAAACAGTAAAAAAAGAAAAAGGTACAAGGGTACTTGAGACCGAAGAAGATGCGACGTTTTCATACCAGCGGGTGCTTGATGCAACCAAGATGACAAGTGCAAAAAACAATATTGCAAATCTGGAATTCAAATATGAGCCGCAACCGCCGTTCAGCATGCGGGAGTATTCAGTGGC
>Ga0208375_1000176_pt1 | contig 103524 bp, 114 predicted proteins | sample RifOxyD1_FD_184038 | JGI IMG/M metagenome (GOLD analysis project Ga0208375, IMG submission 184038) | Soil microbial communities from Rifle, Colorado - Rifle Oxygen_injection D1 (SPAdes) | ecosystem: Environmental > Terrestrial > Deep subsurface > Rock core/Sediment | place: Rifle, Colorado... | reverse complement strand
CACTTGCTCCAATACATTGTATAATTGAATTGAAGTCTTCATTGATTTGGTGGCGCCTGATTAAGGAATCGCCACCCGACTTCATTCTATCACTTCTACGGGATTTCGGGTATTTCGTAATTCAAAGTAATATAAATACTATTTCCGTCAGTGACAAAATTTATATCACCCGACTGGTCTGTTCTTAGCGTTGTTATATCATAATTTTGTAATCTTTGCAAAACTTCCCTCGTCGGATGACCATAAGTGTTCTTAACTCCCGCAGAAATTACAGCAATTCTGGGCGCGACAGCCGCCAAAAATAAATCTGATGTAGAATATTTTGAACCGTGGTGAGCAACTTTCAAAACATTTGATAAAATATTTTCTTTTGAATTTGCCAATAATTTTTCTGCCGTAGAACTTATATCTCCGGTAAATAAAAAAGATTCTTTGCCGTAAATCAGTTTTGCCACAATGGAGCTGTCATTTGTGTTTTTTACCTCATTTCCTGCCAAATTTTCAAAAGGAAACAAAATATCAATTTCCGCATTCCCGGCTTTTACTTTTGTACCGGCAGAAACAACTATGACTTTTTTGGAATTTTGGCTTAAAATGCTTGCCCATTTTTTGTATTCTGAAGTTTCACGTAAAATGCCTGTCCATAAAATATAATCTGCTCTGTATCTTTGCAAAACGTCAATTAAGCCCTGCATATGGTCAAGCTCGGGATGCGTCAAAATTATAAGGTCAATTTCTTTGTCCCAAAAAGGCATTCTTTCAGACAATTTTTGAAGAACAGCGGAAGTCGGCCCGCCGTCAATTAAAATTTGATGTTTTTCTGGGGTTTCAATAAACGCGCTGTCGCCCTGTCCCACATCCAAAAAATCAACTTTTAAATAATTATTTTCGGTTAAACTAAAAACTTCCTTCCAGCAAAAAAAATTTAGCGCCAATAAAATTAACGCTAAATATAAAAAGATTTTTTTGTTCACTTTTTTACTTCTTAAGCCCCATAATCCTAAACATTTTTGTTCCGCACTTTGGGCAAACTCCCGTCATTGCATTTCTTTTTTTACCGCCCTTACCGTTCATTGTTACTTCTTTGGCGTCTTTCATTTCCCTTTTTGCTTTACATTTTACGCAATATGCTTCTGCCATAATTATAATTTTAATATTATTACACTATTGTAGCTTAACAAGAGTGCTTGTCAAGCTATCCGGCTATCCGGCTGTCCATCCTCCGTCTACCGCAACAACAGAGCCTGTCATATAAGAAGATTCGTCTGAAGCTAAAAATAAAACTGCGTTTGAAATTTCTTCCGGTTTTCCCATTCTTTTTAGCGGAACTTTTGCTAGAATTGCTTCCAGAGCCCGCGGATTAGTTAAAACTCCAGCCGCCATTGGCGTGTCAATCGCCCCCGGAGCAATTGTGTTTACTCTAATTCCCATTGGGGCCAATTCCAAAGACATTGCCTCTGCCATTGCCACAATTCCGCCTTTTGAAGCGCAATAATGCGCCAATCCCGCAAAGCCCATTCCCACCTGTCCCATTGCAATTGAAGCAATATTCACAATTACGCCCTTTTTCTGGTTTGCCATTTCTTTTGCAACAGCTTGCGACATTAAAAAATACCCCTTTAAATTTATATCTATTACTTTTTCAAAATCTTCTTCTTTTATTTCTAAAAATGGAGTTGCGGGGCAAATGCCTGCATTGTTTACTAAAATATCTATTTTTCCGTATATTTTAACAGTTTCCGCGACTAAATTATTAACTTCGGTTTTATTGCTAATGTCGCATTTGAAAGCAGCTGCTTCGCCTTTTTCTCTTTTTATTTCTGCCACAACTGCCTCGCATTCTTCGGCTGAAACATCAGCCAAAACAACCTTGGCTCCGGCTTTGGCCAAAGTCAAGGCATGGGTTCTGCCCATTCCCCTTCTGGCTCCGGTAACAATTGCCACTTTGCCTTTTAAATCGCAAAACCTTGACCCTGTTTTATTTAATCCAAACATTTTTTGAAGCGAGGCAATAAATTTTTGTAAAAAATTTGATTGCCGAGCGAAATATTAATATTATTGTTTTTATTATACTACATTTTTTATTGTAAACAAAATCTTTATTCGTTAAAGTTGACGATCGTCTATTTTTTAGAATATTTTGAAATATTTTTTTATCTCCTCTTCTCCGCTTATTTTATCAATTTTCAAAAACCGTATATCTCCCTTAAAATCTTTTTTCCAGAGTGACATCAGAGCCAATAATTCCTTTTCTATATCAAAAGGCGTAACCCAAACACTTTTCTGAAGTTCTTTGCATCCTGCCATATCCAGTTCTCTTCTTAAAAATGCCCGCTCTCTCCGATTTGCTTCGGGAATATCAAAAATTATTCCGAGCCATGAACCGCTCAATCTTTTAAACTGATTATTTTTACTTCGGATAATATTTTTTATGATGCGCATGCGACCTTTTTCGGTCACATAAAATTTCCCTCCTTGCTGACTAAAATATGGACTTTTTTTCAAATTATAAATCACTCGAGGTGCGTATGAAAAAATAAAACCATAATTTTTAATCATTTCTTCGGGATCAAATACAAGCTTAAAACTCAAATCAAGAAATTCCAGCGATTTCCCTCCTATAAATTTCAAAACCTTTTCAGGAAGCGGCTCTTTATTTTTTATCCTGCTCATATTTTTCTATATATATTATTCGTTAAATTTGACGGTCGTCCATTTTAACGAATATTCTTTTTTTAATTATATCACTTTTTTTTATATAACAACAAACGCTTCAGACATGTCTGAAGCGTTTACGCCATTTCCCAAAATACTGTGTTTTATTCTTTGCAGCAGTCAATTGCGTATTTTACCGCCTTGCCGAGCTTTTCCATCAAACTCATTTTTTTATTTTCATCTTTTACGCCAATTTGGTTATCATCAATTTTTTTTACTTCGCCCATCTCCACCAGCTTTAAATTCAGTCCCCAAAACAAAGAATACAGCTCATAAGCTTTCTTAAATAAATCTTCTGCTTCCTTTTTGTCGCCTTTGGCATTTGCCTTAGTCCCAACCTCCATCAATCTCATAGACGAGGCCAGTAAATGTTTTGAAATGCACCATTGTTCGGCTCCCGGCTCAACATCTTTTACCAATTTTTTTAAAAGCTCTCCGCGCATTTTACGCGCTGTTTGCAACAAATCAAAATATTCCGGTTTGCCGGTTTTAGCTCCCGTAAAGAAAAAATGTTCTTCAATTGAAACCAAGTTCATTATAGCAATGGACAAATCTTCGTCTGAAGACAAATCCAGCTGGTTATCCTTGCTTTCATTTACTTTTTTTATAAATTCGTCAATTTTTAAATTATTCTCCATAAAATTAAACTTACAATTATTAAAATTACAACGGGCGCCGCAACTCTTTGATAAGGAAAAAATACTTTATTATTGTTTTTTTTCTTTAAATATAAATGCAACCAGTGGCCAATAAAAAGAAATGATGCCCCAATAGTTGAGCCGGTAATTATTTTATCAAGACTCCAAATTTGGTTTTGAGGATGTCCCACAATTCCCGCATAATAAAGCGGAATATATGTCAGCAAAATATAAGCTAAAGTTATTACGATGCCGTCGTCATGAAAATTCCATTTTCTTTTTCTCATAAATTCCAAAGTCCACGAAATCGTTGCAATTAAAAAAGCTCCAATCCAGACAGAAGAAACAACATCGTCAATTCCCAGCCAGCGCGAAAACCCCAGCCCGGCTCCAATTGCCACCACGCAAACAGGGCAAACCTGGGCGCTTGCAAAATTTGCCGCAAAAAAACCTAAAAATAATAATCCGAAAAATAAATATTTATTATTTAATATCTGCTGCATTTTTAAAAAAGTTAATTGTATCGACGTCGCCAATAACGCATTTACCGCTGCCGCCAGCCTCGCCGATAGGCGGGTCATACAAAAAAGGAATTCCCACACCGTTGCTTGCGTCCAGTTTGCAACTTTGCGCAAGCTGAATTGCCAATTTGGCGTTTGCCACAAGTTGCGGGCTGGTTTTTTGCGCAAAAGGAACTTCCAATCTGGTAAATTTAACCTTATCTTCAATTTTATTTTGGGAAATAAAATCGTCAACATTTTTGCAATGCGGACATTCTTCGCCAAAAAACAAAACTATTCCCGAAGGGAGCTGCGCTGTTTGGCCTGGATTTTTTATAAAAAAGCCTGACTGGAATCCCCAAAATAAAAAGCCGGCGAGAATTATTAAAATAACAGTAATTATTGGTGTTTTATCCATATATTAATTTAACCACAAAAAATTATTTGTTTCAATTATCTTTTATACATTTTCATTGAAAGCGCATTTAAAACAACACTCACAGAAGAAAACGCCATGGCAGCGGCGGCAATTGAAGGGTTTAAGAGCCATCCGGTAAACGGATAAATTACTCCGGCAGCCACTGGAACTCCAACAACATTATAAAAAAACGCCCAAAATAATCCCAATTTTATTTTTCCCAAAGTATATTTGCTCAAATCAATTGCAGATACAACGTCGCGCAAATCGTCTTTAATTAAAACTATTTCTCCGGTTTCCATTGCCACGTCTGTTCCAGATCCCAAAGCAATCCCCAAATCTGCCTGCGCCAAAGCCGGCGCATCGTTTATGCCGTCTCCAACCATTGCAACAATTTTCCCTTCTTTTTGCAATTTTTCAATCTCAGCCGATTTTCCCTGCGGTAAAACTTCTGCCAAAACCCTGTCAATTCCCAACTCTTTTGCAATGGCTTCCGCCACTCTTTTATTATCTCCTGTAATTATGGCAACTTGTTTCCCCATTTTGTGCAAAATTTCAACGGCTTCTCTTGAATTGTCTTTTAAAACATCTGCTACCGCAATTATGCCTTGAATTTCGAATTTCGAATTCTGAATTTCGAATTTCTTGCTTACAAGTATCATTGCAGTTTTTCCTTGGTCTTCCAGTTCTGCCATTTTATTTTCTATTTCTTTTGTTTCTATTTTGTTATCTTGCATTAACTTTCTTGTGCCTAACAAAACTTTTTCTTTGTCAATTACTGCCTCTACCCCTTTGCCGGGTATTGCCTGAAACCCTTCAATGCGGCTAAAGGCAAGATTTTTCTCTTTCGCCATATTTACAATTGCAGAAGCAAGCGGATGCTCTGAATTTTTTTCAACCGAAGCCGCAATTTGTAAAATTTCGTTTTGGATTTCGATATTCGAATTTCGAGTTTCTGTGACTGATACTATATCAGTCACAGCGGGTTCGCCCTTTGTTAATGTTCCTGTTTTATCAAAAACAACCATGCTCACGCTTTTTGCTGTTTCTAAAGCCTTAGATGATTTTATTAAAATTCCCCTTTCTGCCGCCAATCCCGTTCCCATCATTACAGCAGTTGGAGTTGCCAAGCCCAAGGCGCAAGGGCAGGCAATAATTAGCACTGCCACAAAAATTGTCAAAGCAAATGCAAAACCTGCGCCCAATAAAAGCCAGACTGCCGCAGATAACAAGGCGATTCCAATAACAACGGGCACAAAATAAAACGAAACCTTGTCGGCTAAAAGCTGTATGGGGGCCTTAGAGCCCATTGCGTCTTCAACTATTTTTATAATTTGGGCCAGCATTGTGTTTTTGCCCACGCGAGTTGCTTTAAATTTTAAAACTCCTGTTTTGTTGATAGTGGCTCCAATAACCTCGTCTCCTTCTTTTTTTTCAACCGGAATGCTTTCGCCGGTAATTACCTTTTCATCAACGCCCGAATAGCCGCCAACAACAATTCCATCAACTGGAATTTTTTCGCCGGGCTTTACTAAAATTATATCGCCTTCTTTTACTTCTGAAATTGGGATTTCAAACTCCCTGCCGTCTTTAATTATTACGGCTGTTTTAGGCTGAAGGCCCATTAATTTTTTGATAGCTTCTGAAGTTTTTCCTTTTGTTACAGCTTCAAGATATTTTCCCAAAGAAATAAAAATTAAAATAAAAGCCGAAGCCTCAAAATAAAAATTATCCATTGCCACTTCTTTTCCAAAAAATAAAAGCAAAAGATTTGCCAAGCTGTAAAAATATGCAGTTGCAGTTCCAATTAAAATAAGTGTGTCCATATTTGGTCCTAATTTTAACAATTTTTTTGCTCCAGACTGCCAAATATTAAAACATGCAAAAATAACAGCCGCGGCTAAAACGGCTTGAATATATAATCCATATTTTTCAAAAAGCGCAAGCATGGGAAAACCCAGCATTCCTCCCATTACCATATAAATAATGGGCAGACCTAAAACAAAAGCCGACAAAAACCGGTTTTTTAATTTTTTGATTTCAGCTTCTTTTTCTGTTTTGTGGTGGTCGTGCCCTGTCATTTCCATTTCTGGCATATTGTCTGAAGCTTTATATCCTAAATCGCTTATAACTTTTTTTACTTTGTCTTCGCTTGTTTTTTCTGGGTCGATATCTAAATAAACTTTTTCTGAAGCAAAATTTACAGAAGCAGAGGCAACGCCTTTTTCTTTTTTTAAACTATGTTCAATAATCGCGGCGCACGAGGCGCAATCCATTCCGCTAATTTTTAGAGTAATTTTTTTAGCCATTTTATTTTGTTTTATTTAAATCTTTTAATATATTTTTTAACGACAATTTATACATTTCGCAAACTTGCCCGATTTTAAGTTTTTCCATTTCAAATTGCGCCATAGGACAAGAAACGCACGGCACTCCGTGTTTTGCCAAAATCTCTTCGGCTCCTGTTTTATCTAATATTTTTTTTAATGTTGTTTTTTCTGTAATTTTTTGCATAAAGTAATATAGCGAGGCAATAAATTTTTTAGAGCTTTAGGTACACGAAGTGACCTTCCGCGAAAAAAAATTTGATTGCCGAGCAAAAATTAATTTACAACCTCGATAATTCCTGAAATCATGCCCATTTGACAAGAAAATCTGAATTTGCCGGCTTTCTGCGGAGTAAATTCTTTCACAGAAATCTGGCCGGGAGTTAAAGGTATTGAGCCAGAAAACAAGCTACCCGAAATAATTGAGCTGTTGCATCCTCCTGCAGACCTGTCTGCGGTAATTTCCCATCTTACAGGAACACCGGCTCTTACCTTAAAATAATTAGGACTGTCCTTTGAAGCATAAGCTGTCATTTTTATAACTTGCTTGCCGTCAACAGTTGGAGGCAAATCTTTTTCGTCAACAATATTTTGCCCCTGGTTTTGCGGAAAAAAACTAGCGATGCCAGTAAACCCTAAAACATTCATTTGGCTTGAAATATTAAATAATGCAAAAAATAAAACTAAAAATCCTGCAATTTTTGAAAATCTTTCAGCCAAATGCGGCTTTGAAGAAAATTTTACAGAAGACAAACCAATAAATAAAAGCATTGGCACGGTCCCCAAGGCAAATGCTCCCATTATTAAAGCTCCCTGCGCAGCGTTTCCCGACAAAAGCGCCAAACTTTGGGCGGTAATTGTAAATCCGCAAGGCAAGAAAAAAGTCAAAGCTCCCATAATAAACGGCATATATTTTCCTTGAAAATTATTTTCATTGGCAATATATCGCGTTGCAGATTTTGGAGCAGCAATCTGAAATTTTCGGAAAGCTTTGATCCCCAGCATTTGAAGCCCTAAAGCAATCATTAAAAAAGAAATTGCAACAATCAAAAAAGCTGTAAATTGGGGAGAAATTTGCAGTCTGCTTCCTATCATTCCCAAAACTCCTCCCAAAACAACATAAGAAACAACGCGGCCCGCATTAAATAAAATGTGCGGCTGAAGTTTTTTTGATATTGATTGGTCTTGAGAACAAAGGTTTTGCCATTGCTTTGACATTGATAAAACAATTCCGCCCACCAATGCGGCGCAACTTGAAATTCCAGCCAATAAACCAAACCCCAAAAATGCCATTAAAGACGATGAAGAGCTTATGCTAAGAAAATCGGCAATTCCGATTTTTTGCAGAAATAAAAAGGCGATGATTATAAAAATTGCAATATTAAAAGCCACAAGCGTGGGGCTGGCTTTATTGCCGCCATTTTCGTTTTTCTCGTCATTCCCGTTTTTTATAGTGTCATTCCCGCGAAAGCGGGAATCCAGAGTTTCATCAAAAAATTTATAATTTTCCTCACGAAATATTTTGTTTAATCTTTCCGGATTAGGCCTGTCGCCTTCGTATTCTACAACAACCTCTCCATTGCCGGCAGAAGCATCTACCGATTTTATGTTCTGCGCCTCTAACAGCTTTTTTTCAATTAAAATTTCGCACGAGGCGCAGTGCATTCCCTTAACTTTATAAATATGTTCTTTCATAATTAAGGCGAGGCAAATAAATTTTTTGAGCGCGAGGGGTTGGCTCCCCGAAGGAGAGGATTACTCGCCGAGAAAAATTTGTTTGCCGAGCAATATCATTTGTTAAATAATTTAGTTACTTTTAAAATTTCGTTTGTCATTTCCTTTTTTTTCTTTTCATTTTTTGATGACATAGCATTCTTAAAACAGGAGTTCAAATGGTTTTCCATCAGCATTTCGTGGGCAGATCTTAAAAGCCCTATTACAGCCAAATTCTGCTGCATTATGTCCATGCAATATTCATTGTTTTGCGTCATTCCGGCAATTTTTATCAACAAACTCTGCGCCTTTTTAAAATTGATCAGCGCTTTTTCTTTAATATTTATTGTCATGTTATTGAAAATTGAAAATTATTAGTTGTAAATTATTACTACCTCCACCTATGGTATAGGTATATTATACCAAACCCAAACCCTGTGTCAAGGGGCATCGGGTCAAACACGTTTGACCCGATAAAAAATTACTCCTCCGCCGAGAAGCTCTTTGCCCTTGTAAAACACAACCGACTGGCCGGAGGTGACGGCTTTTTGCGGTTTATCAAAAACTATTTTATATACCCTAATTTTAGCACCTGCAGAATTTAGAGTATATTTGGAATATAAAACTGCATCAGCTAAGTTACTACGATAACGGATTTTCACCTCAATTTTTATGGGTAATTTGAGTTCTTTACCGGAAATCCAGTTAACATTTTTTGCAATCAATTCTTTTTGCATCAAATCTTTTTCATCTTTTGAAACAATAAGATTATTATTTTTAAAGTCCTTGGCAACAACGTACCACGGACCTTGCGGAATTTCAAGCCCCTTTCTTTGCCCAATTGTGTAAAAATGTAATCCTTGATGCTGGCCAAAAGCTTTCGGGGACGTTCGACGTCCCGCGGGATGTCGAACGTCCTTTAGCTCTATAATTTTTCCGGGTTTTGTTTTTAAATATTTCTTTAAAAATTCATTTGTTGAATTTTGCACAAAACAAACTTCTTGGGATTCAGGAGTTTCTGCGCTTGGTAGATCGAACTTCTCTGCTAATTCTCTTACTTCTGGCTTTGTATAATTTCCCACCGGAAATAAAACATGCTTTAACTGATTTTGGCGCAACTGCCACAAAAAATAACTCTGATCTTTCTCTTTGTCTTTTCCTTTATGTAATTTAAAGTATATGTCATTGCGAGGAGCCCGCAGGTCGAAGATCCTGTAAGGGCGACGCGGCAATCTATAACTCTGGATTGCTTCGTCAGTCGCTTCGCTCCTTCCTCGCAATGACAGAGAAGAGATGCGGGCGTAGTGACCTGTGGCAATATAATCTGCCCCCATTTTAAGCGCTTTTTCAATTAAAATTCCGAACTTAATTTCTTTATTGCAAACAACGCAAGGATTAGGCGTATTCCCTTTTTTATATTCGCTCAAAAAATAATCAACAACTTTTTTCTTAAATTCTTTTTCAGCATTTATTACATAAAAAGGAATGCCAATTTTTTTGGCAACCAATCTCGCCATTTTTTCAGATTCTACGGAACAGCAGCTGTTTTCAGCGCTTTTTCCGTCTTTCCAAAACTTTATAAAAACTCCTGCAACGTCAAAACCGCTTCTTTTCAAAAGAGCTGCCGCAACCGAACTGTCTACTCCCCCAGACATTGCCACCACTGCCTTTTTATTTATTCCATTTTTCATAACGCTTTTCAATAATATCCTTTGATTTCTGGATAATATTGTGTTTTTTTTCCACATCAGCTGGAATTAATTTTTTATTTTTCAAAAAATAATCATAAATTGCCTCCACCAAAGCATCTACAGCCAAAACCGAGCAATGATATTTTATTTTTGGCAAACCGCCCAACGATTCAATCACGTTGTCTTTTGTTATTTTTAAAGCTTCTTTAATTGTTTTGCCTTTTACTAAATCTGTAATAATTGAGCTTGTGGAAATTGCCGCCACACAGCCGAAAGTTTCAAACTTTATGTTTTTTATAATTTCCCTTGCCTCGCCGAAGCCTTTGGCGAAGGCGGGCTTCCTTTCCACTTTAATATAAAGCCACATCACGTCTCCGCAGACTATGTTGCCAACTTTGCCAATCCCGTCTGCGTTTTTAATTTTTCCGTAATTATGCGGATTTTTAAAAGTTTCCAAAACTTTTTTTGTATATAATCCTCCGCAAGTATTATTTTTTGTTTTCATAGTTTATTTAGCCGTCATTGCGAGGAAAAAGCGAAGCGACTGACGAAGCAATCCAGAGTTATAGATTGCCGCGTCGCCCTTACAGGATCTTCGACCTGCGGGCTCCTCGCAATGACAAGAACTTGCGCATTACTTAAACGGCGAAATTTCCCTAATTTTTTTAACTATTTTTGGCAAAACTTTTAACAAATAATTTATATCTTTTTCTGTTGTCCATCTCCCCAAGGTTATTCTTAAAGATCCGTGCGCCTGTTCTGGCTTTAATCCTGTGGCAAGCAAAACATGGCTGGGCTCTAAGGTTGCAGATGAACATGCAGATCCGGTTGAACAGGCAATTCCATGCATATCAAGCTGAATAACCAAAGACTCGCCTTCAACAAAATCAAATCTCACATTAACATTATTCGGCAAACGTTTTTTCGGGTCTCCGTTCAGGTGCGACCCTTTTATTTTTAACAATTCTTTAATTAATTTATCGCGAAGTTTTATTAATTTTTGATTTTCTTTTTTCCCTTCTTTTTTATAAATTTCAGCAGCTGCCGCAAAACCTGCAATTGCTCCCACGTTTACAGTTGAGGATCTCAATCCGTTTTCCTGGCCTCCGCCATGCAGTAAAGGCGCAATATTTATCCCCTCTCTTATATATAGCAGTCCTGCGCCTTTTGGCCCGTAAATTTTATGCGAACTGGCGGTCAACAAATCAATATTCATTTTTTTAACATCAATGAGTATTTTTCCAAAACTTTGCGAAGCATCTGTATGAAACAAAACATTTTTCTCTTTGCAAATTTTTCCAATTTCTGTAATAGGTTGAATTGTTCCTATTTCGTTTGAAGCATGAATAACAGAAACTAAAATAGTTTTTTCTGTAATAGCTTTTTTTATATCTTCCGGATTTACCTTTCCAAATTTATCTACCGAAATTTCTGTAATTTCAAAACCGTTTTTCGCCAGCCACTTTGCAGACTCAACGACGCAGTGATGTTCTATGGAAGAAATAATAATATGCCCCTTTTTGCTCGCCAACGCCGAACCTTTTAGGGCTAGATTATTAGATTCAGTGGCCGAGCTTGTAAAAATTATTTCGTTTGGATTGGCATTTATAACGCCGGCCAATTTTTCGCGGCTTTCTTCTAAAACAATTTTTGCCTCCTGCCCAAAACTGTGAAGCGACATTGTGTTGCCAAAATTTTCAGACAAAAAAGGCTCCATTGTTTTTGAAACACGCGGGTCAACGGGAGTGGTGGCGGCATAATCTAAATAAATTCTTTTCATTTTATTAAATTTTCCAATGTTATTGACTGCAAAGTTTTGTTTATTGCAACATCAATTTTTCGCCAGACATTTTTTGTCAGGCACTTTTTTGATTTTTTGCAAAAACTGCAATCAACAGATGTTGTGTTTTCTAATTTTTTTACAATATCTTTTGCTGTAATTTTTTTAAAATTTTTAGCTAAAACGTATCCGCCATTGGCCCCATGGCGGGCAGTAACCAATTTTGCTTTTTCCAGCTCGGAAAAAATTTTACTTAAAAATTCAAAAGGCACCCCTTCAATATTTGAAATTTTCCTTATAGAAATCGCTTTATTGCTTTTGCCTTTGTTTTTAGCTAAATGGACCATTGCGGTCAGCCCGTATTCCGCTTTTTTTGAAATTTTCATAACCGACTAATTTAGTCCATATTAGCATATTAAAACCCTGTGTCAAGCATCATCGCGCATTATTCGTCCTAAAATTTTTTTCTTAATATCTTTAGTATCTCCGTGTTTCAGCAGTCCCCAATAAGAACTTAAAGTTTCCAGTCTTAAATATTTTTTTATCGCTTTTGATATCCTGTTTTTCGTTTTAGCCCTCAAAACTCTGTGATTAAAAAAATTAATCCAGCCTAAATAGAAGCAATAGTCACTGCAAACTTTCTACCGCCAAGAGAAAAAGAGCCTTTTGTCCGTTTTGCAATACGTAAATTAGATACTCTGAAAATATTTTTAATGTTGCTTTGGGAAACAAAATCTTTGGATAATAAAAAACATATTGCTTTGTCTGAAAGGCTAAATGAAATTGGCAGAAATTTAGGCGGCTGGCGCGAAAAATTATTAAAAGATTTAGAAAAAGAAAACTCCCTCAAAAAATGAGAGAGAAATGAAGAAAGTTGCTGACGCCGGCGAACCACCAGCTGTCATTCCAATCATTCTCGTTGCGGTTGCAGTTCACGTTGCGCTCGCCATCGCCCCACCGGTTGAAGATATGTAAAATGCCCCCCATGTCACTGCCCTTTGAATACTCTCGGGGCTGTATCTAATGCCGCATCTTAAATGCGATAGTATTTTACACCAAGTAGCTTCATTTTTGAAGACTATCTATGCATCGCGCTATCTGAAACCGTAATCGCGGATATTCTGGATGCATAAACACTGGATTAGACCGCCTGCAACCTTAATCGCAAGCAAGATTCGCCTATTACCGGGTTTATTATATAAAAAAAGGCTCCGCAATGCAACTGTGCGCAAAGCGGAGTCGACGAAAGTCCAAAGGGCTAAAATTCAAGGTCAGAAAACCAAAAGATCTGAGTCCAAAGGACTTATTGAAGCTACTTGCTCGCCGGCGAACCACCAGCCGTCACCCCAACCACCCCCGGAGCGGTTCACGCCCACGTAGCGCTCGCCATCGCCCCACCGGTTGAAGGCAATGTAATGCCATTTGCCGTCGGGGCCTCTCCAGTGACAGCCGTTTGGTCGGATGTCGGCGAAAGCCGGGTCGGCTTTGTTGACAGCCATTTGGGCATACGGATCAGGTTTAAGACCACGGAGCTCGTACTCCTTAGCCAGATCGTCGTCCGAGATGTAACCATCGCGTTTGGACAAATCGAGTTGGAAGAACCCTACGCGGGCCTTTTTACCCTCTCCCCGGGGCATGGTTTTCATAACTTCGGAGTTGGTGTCCCGGACACGACCGGTGGCGTCGAGGGCTTCCTGCGGAGTTTCATCGCGATTGACTTTCACCTCCCGCCAGATTATGGCTCTGATTGTCTCCATGGCGCCATCCTCCTTCCAAAAAAGTTCTGCTTGAATGCCGAAGTATCAGTCATAGCCAGAAAACAACAAATTTCTTTATTGATTTTTGGCTACGACTGCTTTTCGCAAGTGTTAAAACTGTAAATGTGCTTTTTTAACCTATATTTAATTTTAGCATATTATCTTAACCTTGTCAAGTCTTTTAAAAAGCCGACCATCAACCTTATTTTACAAACAAACCGCAGAAGCATTTGCCGTCTTTTTCAATTTCTTCTTTACTGTAAATGCACGGGCAGATTATTTTTGCATCTTCTGCTTCGTTGCCCGTTACCCTACGACACGGGCAGTACCGCTTGCCGTATTTTTCTTCGTTTTTATTAAGCCCGGCCATTACCCTGTCAACAACTTTTTTATCAGGATTTAATTTCATAATTCTTTTTCCAGCCAATTTTTAATGTCTGCCTCCGGCCTTACGCCTATAAATCCTCCTGCCGGCTTTCCGTCTTTAAAAAGAATTACAGCCGGTATTCTGTCTATTTGAAATTTTTGCGAAGTAATAGGAAATTCATCTACATTTACTTTTTCTAAAATAATCTTGTCTTTTAATTCATCTGAAACTTTTTTTAAAACCGGAGCCAGCATATTGCATGGTTCGCACCAGACAGCAAAAAAATCAACCAGCACGGGCTTTTTTGCGTTTTTTATTTCTGCTTCAAAATTTTCATCAGTTAAATTCATGCTACCGGGTTATTTTTGTTCTTTTTGCTGAAAAGAAAAATATATAAAATTTCCAATATTCCTGCTGTGTTTATAATAAGCATTGCTATATACCAACCTTTGCTGCCGTTTCTGGCCGCCTTCCACAAAGCAATACCCTTCCAAATGGCAGTCCATACTGCAAGCATTACAAATAATGCAGTGAAGGAAGTCAGGCCAATTATATTTATGACATCTTGATATGGTTCAAACATATTTTATAACCTGCAATACCGAAGGCGACAGAAACATTTAATGATTCTTTTTGCCCCAGCATTGGCAAGAAAATTATATTATTGCACTTTTTTAAAATATTTTTCGAAATTCCCTTTACCTCGTTGCCGACCACCAAGGCCAAAGGAAATTTTGGCTTAAATTTTCTGTAATCAATTGCGCCTTTTGCCTGCTCCAGCGCAACTATATTTATTTTACTCTTTTTAAGCTTATCTATCAACCTCCACGTCTGCGAACAATATTCAAACGGAATATTATTTTCGGCCCCAAGCGCTGTTTTTGAAATTTTATGGCTTGGTGGCTTGCCAGAAATTCCGCACAAAAATATTTTTGAAACCCCTAAAGCATCTGCCGTCCTGAAAATTGACCCGATATTTTCCAAGCTTCGTATGTTATCGCAAATTACAAAAAATTTTTTCATTACAGAAATCAGTCAAAAAAGAAAATAAACGAAAAAATATTTTCTTTCTTTCCTGATTTATATTACTCCTAAAATTTGGTTTATTTTCGTTCTTGTCCTTACGCCAACATAGCCGGTTCCCTTTGTAAGTCCAATTGGAGATAAAACATCAGCTGAATATTTTTCTTGAAATTTTATAACCGCCTGCTTTGTCAAACTGCCAAAATTTCCGGTCACCAAGCCTTCGGGATAAATGCCGGCTCCCTGATTTTTCAAAAATGTCTGCAAACAACTGACATCGCTTCCGGAAGAGCCCAAATAAAGATTTCTGGTTAATTGCGAACAGCTGTTATTTTGACTACCCCCTCCTCCCTGCCTTTGTGCTAAAATATCTGCTATTTGTTTTTTTAGAGAATCAATTTTATCTAATAGATTTTGTATTAAGGCTTGATTTGCGCCCGAATCATCCCCTGATATGGAAACAGTAAAGTTATAAGGATAAGCTATGTCCATTCCATCGATACCGGAAATCTCAGTTTGCAATGAAGGAATAATAATTAATGATTTATATTTTGTCCCAAAATCCTTTACATTAACCTCGCCTATCCCATCTGCGTCAAAATTTAAAAAATTCACAGAATAATTGTTATTCTTGTCATAAACTATATAAGAAACCTGAAAATTATTCCCGGACAGGCCCGAAAAATCCAATTTTAAATTTCCGCTTCCGCCAATAATTTTTTGCCAGTTTCCGACCCAGCTTTTTGTAACATTTGTGGACGAAAGAGAACTGCTTCCCGTTAGCGGTAAAAAAATAAGAGTTGGATTTATTTTTAAATTTGCGAGGTTTTTATTGGAATAGCAGTATTTTAAATTTAAAGAGCAGTCGTTTAGCGCCAAAGCAATTGCCCAATTTGTAAAAACTTGAGCAAAGCCATCTTTTGAACCGCTTTCCAAAAGAGCTTCATTTATGCTCTCTATGCCAACGGACTTAGATTTTAAAGAATCCGATAAAATATTTATTCTGTATCGATCAACCAGATAATGCATAAACAAATTTACACTGGCATAATCATATTTTTTTCCGGTCCAATCGATCAAAGAATCTGTAGGATTTTCGATAAAATCAATGACTCTCTGTTGCAAATTAGATCCTTTATATATGTCGTCATACCCTAAAATTGTTGAAGTATAATCAGCCCTTGCCTCATTTAACCATGTATCCTCTTCAACTTTATTAATTCTATTTTTTTGGTTGAAGGTTATAAGATGCATAAATTCGTGCCCCAAAACTATTTTTGCGTTAGGCCCGAGGGCAACCGCAGTAGACATATAGATCATCTCTCTTTCATTTGAAATTGGGACTTGAATTTTTTCATATTCATCTGCTTCACGGAAATACCCCCCTTCTTCATTATTCATTGATTCAAATAAAACAGTGATTTTAGAATCTCCGTCAATTCCCGGGTTCCATTCCTGACCAAAAGTAGAAGTTAATTTTGGGTAAATATTATTGCTAAATTCGACGGACAAATTATCAAGGTTTGCTAAAATAGTATTTTGTTTTTCAGAAGATTGCGAATTCCACCATTGATTTTCAGCATAAAAATACAACTTCGAACTGGCCTTAATCAAAGTTGCCGATATTTGAGTTTTCCCATGAATGTCAAAATTTTTATCTACATTGAAACTGGCCGCATCTCCTACGTTGGCGGCCTTAACATTGCCCGCAGCAAAAAACAGCAGAACGCCTGCAACAAAAATTGTTATTTTATTTATTTTTTCACCCATGAATTATTTTTTATTTTAACCAAAACCTTGTTTTTATTCCACCACTCTTTGGCGAACGCTGTAATAATGCCCAAAAAAACACCAAGAACTGTCCCGATAATTAAGCTAAATAAAACGTTAATTCCTTTTACTTCAGAAACTATCGGACCATTAGCGATTACTGGCGATCTGAAATTTTCTAATTCATTTTGCAGTTCAAACTCTTTAAGTTTCAGAGCGGCTATCTGCTGTCCAGACTGCATTAGTTGGGTAATTGCCGTTTCGTAGCTTTTAATAGTTGCTTCTAAATTATTTTTTTTTGCTTCTAAAATATTTTCACAATCTGAAACAATCCCTGAAGCAGCATCCAAAACAGTACCAGAAACCTTATCCTGATTTGAAGAATAATTTTTAACATTAATTAGATTGCTATTCAATATGGCGGCGACTTTTAGAGACGGATATTTTTTTGAATAATTTAAATTTTCTTCAATTACAATACGATTCAAATTTTCAATTTGAGTAGCGCCGATATCAACCACCGCCTCTGCAACATATGTCTTGGGAGTCAAAAAAGTGATCGCTATGGCAAATATTATGCCCAAAATTAAAAAAGATATAATTATATATTTATTTTTTATTAATACTTTTAAAAAATCTATCATATTTAATTCTTCCGTATTGTTTTCCATTTTATTTTGTTTTTTTTAATAATTAATGCTGTTTTTAAGTGCTGATAATAAGTCTTCCTTATTATTTTTTCCAAGATTATCCTTTAAGTTATTGATGTTACCCCAAAATTTTACCTCGTCAATATCTTTAAGCTTTGCCACAAATATTCTCTGATATTTTGTGGCAGCAGTCCCTTCTTCTGCCGTCAATAACTCCTCAAATAATTTTTCGCCTGGCCTAATTCCGGAAAAAACTATTGCAATATCTTTATCCGGTAAAAGACCCGAAGACCCTATCATTTCTCTTGCCAAATCTAATATCTTTACAGGCTCCCCCATGTCTAGAACAAAAACTTCACCGCCTTCTCCCGCTGCCCCCGATTGCATAACTAGCAAGCAGGCTTCTGAAATAAGTATAAAATATCTTTTCATGTCAGGATGTGTCACCTCTACCGGTCCGCCTCTTTTTATTTGATCTCGAAATGTCGGAATAACGCTTCCCCTGCTGTCTAAAACATTTCCAAACCTTACTGAAATAAATCTTGTTTTGCCTTTTTTATTCTGTGCCTGGCAAATCATTTCGCCAACTCTTTTAGTCATACCCATTACAGACGCAGGATTGACCGCCTTGTCCGTTGAAATAAAAACGAATTTTTCAACATTATTATCAACACTGGCTTCAGCTAAATTTTCTGTTCCAAAAATATTATTTTTAACAGCTTCGCAGGAATTCCGCTCCATTAAAGGGACATGCTTGTAAGCTGCCGCGTGAAAAACAATTTTTGGATGGAAAGCGCCCAAAATTTCGCTAATTCTACCTTTGTCTCCAATATCTGCAATTATGGATTTAATTTTTAAATTAGGAAAACTATTTTCCAGCTCATTAGAAATATTAAAAATTCCCGTTTCGTCCTGGTCCAATAATAAAATTAATGACGGATTAAATTTGGCAGTTTGGCGAGATAATTCAGATCCTATTGAGCCTGCCGCCCCGGTAATTAAAACTGTTTTATTTTTTATAAAAGCCTCTATTTGTTTTGTGTCCAAAAAAATCTGCTCCCGGCTTAAAATATCTCCAACGTCCACATCCTTGAGATTCTTAAAAGAAATCTCTCCGCTGATAATTTCGTTTAACGCTGGAGCAATTTTAATTTTTTTTATTCCTGCAATCCTCGCTATCTCAATTGCCTTTCTAATTATTGCATTTCCAGCCGAAGGCAATGCAATAATTAGTTGGCTTATGCTGTTTTTTTCTGCAATTTCAGGGATATCTGATATTTTTCCCAAAACTTTCAACCCATGAATAATAACGCCCTTCTTTGTATCGCTATCGTCAACAAATCCAATAGGAAAATAATCGGTAAAGGGAGAGCTTATCACGCTTCTTAAAATCTGCTCGCCGGCGTCTCCTGCCCCAACAATCAAAGTTCTTTTTTTCCCGATGTCTTTTTTATATAATGCCAAATATATTCTTTTAGACAGCCGGACAGAACCGCAAAAAATAATTACCAGGCAAAGCCCGGTAATCAGAGTCGAGCGTGGATAACCTTTAAAAACAGGAAATTCCTTAGAAAGATAAATAGTTGTTGTTAAAAATAAGAATGCAATAAACGAAGCCTTTAATAGAGAGAGTAATTCAGTTATTCCCACATATGACCAGGAAAAAGAATATAATCCAACAGAATAAAATATAGGAATGCAAAAAAATGCCGCCAAAATCGAGACGTTTTTTATCATTGAAAAATATTGAACGGGAATATTCCCGTCGAATCTAAGGGAAAAAGAAATCCATAGAGAAAAAATGATTAAAACAATATCCGCCAAGAATAAAATTGCCATCCTTGACCAAGGAAAACGATTTATACTTTTTCTCAAATAAATTGGCAAATCCATAATTTATAACTTATAAAATTCTTTAACACAACTTATTACGTAGTTTACCTGCTCGTCTGTGAGTTCTGGGTACATCGGCAGAGAAATAACCTCTTTGGCTAGGCGTTCGGTCAATGGAAGATTAAAATGATCAAGTCTCAAACCTAAGTGCAAATGGTTTGGCACAGGATCTTTTACCAAAGTTTCAATTTCTTTTTCTTTTAAAAAAATAAATAATTCGTCTCTTTTTTCAGCGCGTATGACAAAGTTTTGAAAAACATCAAAAAATCTTCCGCCAGAGTTAAAAGGTAGTTTTATATTTTTAACATCAAACAACTTGTCTTTATAAATTTCAGCTATTTTTCTTCTTCGTTGTATCCACTGGTCCAAATATTTAAATTTTACATTTAAAACAGCTGCCTGTAAATTATCTAATCTGCTTGTAAATCCAAACAACAATATTTCTGTTTTTGTGCGTAAACCGTGATTCCTTAGCAAACGTATGTTTTTGGCTAGAACTTGGTCGTTGGTTGCAACAATTCCGGCATCACCGAAAGCACCCAATAATTTTGCAGGATAAAAACTGAAACACCCAGCTAAACCCAGGGAGCCAGCTTTTTTATTGTTAAATGCGGCGCCAAGGGCTTGAGCTGCATCTTCAATAATAATTAAATTATGCCTTTTTGCTATCTCATTAAGCTTGTCCATATCAACCATATGTCCATTAAAATGGACCGGAATTATAGCTTTAGTTTTATCTGTTATATTGCTTTCAACCTTAGAAACATCCATTACAAAGTCTTCCCCAACATCTACTAAAACAGGTTTTGCTCTGCAATGAATAATCGCCTCAATAGTGGCAAAAAAGGTATGAGAAACAGTAATAACCTCGTCTCCTTCTTTTATGCCTGCTGATTTCAAAGAAAATATTAAAGCATCAGTACAGGAGTTTACTCCAACCGCATATTTGACGCCCAAAAAATCAGCCATATTTTTTTCAAAATCATCCACATCTTGGCGCAATATCAAATCCCCATTATTCAAAATCTTTTTTATTGCGGAATCAATTTCTGTTTCTATATTTTTATACTGCAACGGATAATTTACAAACGGAACTTTCATATTATCTTTTTTATTTAAAATAATTTAAAATATCTTCTATCGCGCCATTTTTCTTAACTATATGCTTTGCGCGTAAATAATCGGCCGTCCCAATCTCCTTTAAAAATTCGTCATCCATACCAACCCTTTTTAAAATTCCTCCATATCCCGAATCTGCTAATACTTCAGCGACAATAGATCCCAATCCGCCAATAACGCTGTGCTCCTCAATAACAAAAATTTTTTTAAAGTCACTTATCTGTTCCATTAATAATTTTTCATCTAACGGCTTTACGGTGTGAACACTTAATAATTTCAGGTTTATATTATTTTCATTTTTTATCTTTTTTATAATATCCAAACATATAGAAACCATCAAACCCGTAGCGACAATAACTCCATCTGCTCCATCTTTAACCACATTTGGCTTGCCAATTTCAAGATTAGGATTTTTATCGTAAACTTCATACTGCCCAATATTTGATAATCTAAAATATGCCGGATTTTTATTTTCATAAGTTTTTAAAAATAACTCTTCTGTTTCTAAAAGGTCAGCAGGAGAAAAAACCGACATATTTGGAATAGTTCTTAAAATAGCCATCTCTTCCATAACAGAATGAGTTGATCCTAAAGTTCCATAAGAAAATCCTCCGCCGATTCCTATTATTTTAACATCTAAATTATGATAACACACGTCGATTCTTATTTGCTCTAAACATCTTAAAGTAACAAAAGGCACTATTGAATAAACATAAGGTTTTTTCCCGGACAAAGCAAGTCCAGCAGCCACACCCATCATATTTTGTTCAGCCACCCCGCAATTTAAAAACCTTTCTGGAAATTTTTCAGCAAAACCTTCCAAGGCGTGAAAGCCCAGATCACCTGTCAGAAGATAAACTCTGTCATCTTTTTCTGCCAACTCAATTAAAGTTTTAACGAATGCTTTTCTCATAATCTTCTTTTGTAATATGCGTGTAATGTGATTCTAATTTATCTTCTAGAAATTCTACTCCCTTTCCCTTAATCGTATTTGCGATAACAACATTAGGTTTTACTTTTTCAAACGGAACTATAGATAACACATTTTCAATTTCTAAAAAATTATGACCATTTATCTCCTTAACGCTCCAGCCAAAACTCTCCCATTTTTTTGCTAATGGCTCTAAATTTAAAACTTCGTTAGTCCGACCAAATGCCTGCCATTTATTATAATCAACAATCACGGTTAAATTATCTAATTTATGGTGAGCTGAAAACAAAGCCGATTCCCATGTTGTTCCCTCATCCATTTCTCCGTCAGACATTAAAACAAAAACTCTATAATTTTTATTATCCTTTTTGCCAGCTAAAGCCATACCCGAAGCCATAGGCAAGCCGTGACCCAAAGAGCCAGCAGAAATTTCTATTCCAGGCACAGATCCTCTCGTAGAATGACCTGCTAATTTGCTACCATCTTTGCAATATGCATCAAGAATTTTTTCTTCAAAAAATTCTTTTTCAGATAAAACTGCATATAACGCAGCGGCAGCGTGGCCTTTGCTGAAAACAAGTCTATCCCTATCTTCATTCAAAGGATCTTTTGGATCAATTTTAAGTATTTTAAAATAAAGCACGTTTAAAATATCAACACAAGACAAAGCAGACCCAATGTGCCCCTCTTGGGATTCATATTTCATTTTCAGAATCTTTTTTCTTATATTTTTTGAAATGCTATTATAGTCCATTTTACAAAATAACGTAACCTATGTAAGGATCGAAATCCACTCTTTCTATTTTCAATTCTCTAATTCCAATTGTTTCCAGCAATGCTAATGTTTCACCCGGCCATAATGGATTATCTAATTCGTCAAAAGCAAGAATTGAACCCTTGGGCATTCTTGGATAAAAATTTTCAAGAGCAACTTTTGTGGGCTCAAACAAGTCAAAATCCAAAAATAATAAACTTACAACGAGCTGCGGATTTTTTTTGATAAAATATGGAATTGTTTTTGAAGAATCCCCTTTAATAAGCTCAATCTTATTAATGTGCCCCAAAAATCTATTGTTGTCATATGCTTTTGAAAGTTTTCTCAGCTCCTCAAAAGAATCAGCACTTAATGCGCCCTTTGATATAGCACCAATCTTGCTTTCGTCTTTTTCCGACAATCCGGGAAATCCCTCAAAAGTATCAAATCCATAAATCCTCCTAGTAAAATTATTCGGCTCCAAAACCGCACTCATTTGCGCCCAAGACATTAAGCTAAATCCCCGGTAAACTCCGCAATCTACAATTGAACCTTTTATATTCACGACTTTTTTAAATATTTCATATAGTGAAAGCAATCTTGTCAGTTTTTGGCGCCTTATATATTTGGGAAAATTATCAAGCCGTGTTTGCAAAGGGTCCGCGGATTCAGTAAAAATTTTGGCAAGCTCCGTGCCGACCTCTTTCTCCTGGGACGTTCTAAGACCTCCTTCTGCCTTAGCGCTTTTCTTTGAATTATTTTTTTTCATTTTTTTATATCATCCCTTAATTACTTTTAGCAAAGTTTTAAATATTATTTTAAGGTCAACCCAAAAAGAATGATTTTTTACATATTTTAACTGCAGACGCATCTTTTCAGGATGTATTTTTTCCATATAATCTTTGTCGGGGTTATTGCTGCCTTCTAAAATTTCTCCTTCATGAAAATTCCATAAAGAAGCCCAATCGGTCAAACCGGGAAGCATACTCAAAACCTGCTTTTCTTCTGGCGTGTAAAGCTGAACTGCCCAAGAAACCTGCGGCCTGGGTCCTACTATACTCATATCACCTTTTAGCACATTGAACAACTGCGGCAACTCATCTAACTGGTATTTTTTTAAAAATAAACCGATTTTAGTAAGCCTGGGATCATCGTTGGGCGTGGAGGATCCGCCAATTTTATCGGCATTTTCAACCATTGTTCTAAATTTATACATACTAAAAGGCTTTCCCTTCTTACCGATTCTTTGGGCTTTATAAAAAATCGGCCCAGGAGATTCTTTTTTTATCAAAAAAACCACGAATAAAAAAATCGGCGAAACAATTGACAAACCAATTACAGATGAAATTATATCAAATAATCTTTTTATCATTTTATAATAATTTTATTATACCAAAAATAGACCCCAACCCATAAGAAAAGTGTCTGACGGCCAAAGCAACCGGCAAAGAGAATAGATATGTTGCATCTTTTTCTTTTAACGAAACTTTAGCAGCTGCATATAATATAATCGCTAAATATAAAATAATTACAGTCCAAAACATATACAAAAATGGTCTCACAAAAAGGCCAGCCATAAACAGAAAAGTTAGCCCCAAAACAAATACTAACGGCGCGTAGTGCCTTGGCTTAAATAACGTTTTAACAAATTTAAAAGGATAAATAGCCCAAATGCCGTTTTTAAAATTGTAAATGAAAAAATCTTTTAGCCCGGAGCGCGAGTAATAATCGCTTACAATGTCCGGAAACAAATAAATCTTACCGCCGGCTCTTTTAATACGCAAATTAAATTCCAGATCCTGGCTTCTTTTGAGATTCTCATTGAAAAAACCAACTTTATCAAATATACTCCTTTTAAAACATCCAAATGGAACCGTATCAACTTCTTTGAAGCTTTTAGCTCCAAGCTTATAATGCGCGCCCCCGGTTCCCAAAAAAGATGACATTGCTTTTGCAATCCCCCTGCCGACAGGCGTGTTTTCCCTTGGGATTATATATATTACTCCCCCCACATTATCAGCGTCGTAGTTTTGCAAATAACAAACGCACTTAGATATATAATTTTTATCGTAAATTGCATGCGCGTCCATTCTTATAATAATACTTCCCATTGACTCTTTAATCCCCAAATTAAGCGCAGAAGCAGCAATATGTCTTGGATTATTCAATAACTTTATAAAAGGATACTTGATTATGTATCTGCTGACAATTTCACGGGTTTTATCTTGGCTTTCTCCGTCTGCAACAAAAATTTCCAATTTATCTTTTGGATAATCGTTATTTAAAACAGAATATAGGCATCTTGAAATAAATTCTTCTTCGTTCCTGCAAGGGATTATTATTGAAACTAATTTTTCCATTTTAGTCAACCCTTAAACAATAATAAAAAAATGCCAAAAATTATAAAAACAATTCCAGAAATCTGCCATAAAGAAATACTTTCCTTAAAAAACAAAAATGACCCAAAAACTATTAAAGAAAGCACCAAACTGCTTGAAATAGGATAAATAATGCCGAGATCTTTTTTCGACAGGGCAAAAACCCAAAAAATAAAGGCGAACACGAAAAGGCAAAGACCGAAAAACAGGTATGCATTTTTAAAGAACTGCAAGGCTAAATTAAAAATGCCGTTAAGGGAAAATTCTATTTTTCCCACTAGTAAAACCCCCTTTTTTAATAAAAGTTGGCCGGTTACTGTAGATATTATAGATATTGCTAAAAAGATAAACGGGCTCATATTTTCTGATTATTTAAAATATATTCTTAATGCGTCTCCATATTTTAATAAAAATTCGACCAAAAAATAATTTATAAAAATGTAAAAAAACAAAAGGGTTATTTCTATATATCTGCTATATTTATTATTTTTAAATAATTCTATAAATCCGAAGCTTCCCAGTAAAATAATTAAAGGGGCCGAAATAAAAGCAATTCTATTATGAGGAAACGCCCAAAGGAAAAAGGATAAGGAAGGTAGGATTAAGGAGATTAAAATTTTAGTCCGATTTTTATCTTTTGTTCTTATTTCCCTAATGAGTCCTGCTAGGAAAAAAATCCATCCGAAAGAAAACACTCTGGCAATTTCAATGACGATTCTAAGCGGACTATATGCATAAATAAATGAATTGCCGTGGGTTAAAGAAACGTTTAAATACCATTGTATCATTGAGTAAGAAAAAAAATGATAGATCATAACTTCGCTAGTAATAACGGGTAAAAAAAATGCCAATAGAAATACACAAATATGTCTTACCTTGTTCCTAAGAGAAAAATTTGCGCATACGAAAACAAATACAAAGAAAAAAATCGGCAAGGCGGCTAAATTTTCCTTAAACAGCATGCCTATTCCGCCCAAAAGTCCAATAAGAAAACTCTTTCTTAAAATCGGCTTTTTAAAAAATCTTACTGTAAGATAAATACATAGGATATAGAAAAACCACCCGCTAAAATCGGTAAGTGGAGACAAGCCATAAGCCATTACGGGATAGGCTGTTGAAAATAGAATTGCCCCATAAAAAGCCTGTTTCTCGTTTTTATAAACTGAATTTATCAATAAAAAAATAACTAAAACCGAGCCAAAATAAAAAAATATATTTTGCAATATAAGAGTTGCAGAAGCCGACATAAACGGCGAAAGGATTGCTCCTATTAAAACGGGTAAAGGGTTTATAACTCTAAAGGGATACAGAGTTTCTGAATGGTCGCCCGAAAGATGCAGAATCGTTGAGATATACTGTGCGCTGTCAGTAGCATTTAGCCTGGGAACGAAAAAAAATAAGATAATCAGTAAATTCAAAAATGCTACAAAAAAAGTAAGTAAAAGATATTTTTTAAAAATGGTCATTTTGTTGCTACCGCTACAATGTTAGTAAAAAATTCAAAAAAATTTATTTTTACGTTTTCTTTATTGAATCCTGCGCCGCTCAGTATTTTCCTAATATCTTTCGGCCAAAAATAATTTTTGTGGCTTGAAATTTCCCTTTTGTCTATGAGGCTCAGAAAAGCTAAAAAAATTAAAATTGGTTTAGATATTGGAGATGGCGTAGTCAATATCAACTTTCCTCCCTTTTTTAAAATCCTAAAAGCCTCCCCCGTTATAATCTCTGGACTTTCTATGTGCTCTAAAAAAGCAACCATCGTAGCTGCATTAAAATAATCATCTGGAAAAGGCAAATTGCTATCTATTTTTATATTTTTAAATTCTAAATTTCCTTCTGTGTAGTCGCATAAATCCTGATCCAAACCAACTCCTTTTTTTATCGATCGCTTTATTCTGTTTAGAAAATAAACATCTAAACCGCAACCGATGTCGCACACTATTGATCCTTTGAGAATATGATTAATGACCTTTTGCGTTCTCCAAAAACGAAATAGCTTGTCTAATAAAGAATCCATGTTCAATCTATAAATTTATATTTTATCAAAATCCAAATAGCATAAAGCCCATCTTTTAGCTTTATTTTTTTTCCATCTTCAATATTGCGGGGAGAATACCCAATCGGTACCTCATATATTTTAATCCCTTTTTTTAACACTTTTGCAGTAATTTCCGGACAAAAATCAAACCCCTTACACTTTAAATCAATCTTAGAAATAACTTCTCTTTTAAAAAGTTTATAGCACGTTGCTTCGTCACTAATCCTTGTGCCATATAACAAATTTGTAAGCCAAGTCAAAATCCTGCCACCAAAGTAAAAAAATGGGTGGGAATATTTACCTTCCGATCCAGAATACCTTGATCCGTAAACAACCTGAGCGCTCTTTTCCTGTACGCAACGTAAAAGTTTTTTATAATCTTCGGGATTATATTCTAAATCAGCATCTTGTATGATAACATAATCGCCACTGATATTTTTTAAGGCCGTTTTTATTGCTGCCCCTTTGCCGAGGTTTATCCCATGATTAAACAGCTGAAAATCAAACTTATTTTTGAGCTGTTTTAATGTCCCAAAAGTTCTATCGTCTGATCCGTCGTCAACCACAATAATTTCTTTTTCTATGCCGATTAAGTCAACATCTGCTACTCTTTGTATAATCTTTGATATTGTCGCCTCTTCATTGAAACAGGGAATTATTATTGAAAGCTTCATAAATAATCTCTTAATCAATATTTTCTATGTTTGGATGGGAAAAAACGCTCATAGGGGGATTTTTTATTTGTTCAGCTGGCCTGCATATCTGCTGATAATATTCATCATCAAAACTGTGCTTACATAATCTGCTATATTTTTTAATAAAGGGCATACGGTTCATGCGTTTGTAAATCGTTTGTAATGACTCTTTCAAAACATTACCGTAGCTCACTTGAACCAAGGGGCATGTGATAACATCCCCATAAGCTGTAATGTGAATCCTCTCCTTTCCACCCGGACACCCGCTTTTACCTGAAAAATTGAAAGAAGTGTCACTCCTGACATATGCGTCTTTCATAAAATCTTCAAACAAAACGATATCTTTTTCAACCATTTTCATTTCACTTTTTTCCTGCCATTTTCCTACGGAAGAGGCCGTATTTAACAAAAGGAAAACATCTTCTTTTTTTGCAAAATCCAACAGTTTTTTTAATTCTGTTTGATTATCATGGCAAGCAACTGCACTAAGACATACATTAAGCCCCAGCTCTTTAGCAAACCTAAGCGCCTCTGTCGTTTTTTGAGTAACGCCTTTTATCCCTCTAATCCTGTCATTTATTTTCGGATCCAAACTTTCAATACTTAGTTGCAACGTATCCAATCCCGCTTCTTTCAACTTTTTTAGTTTTTCTTTAGTCACAAGAACGCTATTCGTAACCATAGACACTAATGTCTTTTCAGGAGAAAAATTTTTAATAATGCGGCAAAGCTCATCTATGTCTCTCATCAACGGTTCTCCTCCAGTAAGATTAATATGCATTGCGCCGAGCGATCTGGCCTGCTCCCAAATATTTTTAATCTGTTCTACTGTTAAAACCTCTTTACCCTCTTTTTTAAGAAGGAAAGCCGAACAATACTCGCATTTATAATGGCAGTTATAGGTAACAGCTAAGTCTACCGTTCTCAAAACGTTTTGTCTTAAGACAATAGCTTTAAAAAATCCCTTTGCCATCCCAAAAATGACCAACGGCTTATTTCTAATAAAAACCAAATGTTTTATAGCACTTTTCCAATTCATAAATTTAAGTTCAATTATTTTAACATTTTTATGAAAACTAATAAATGTTTACTGATTTATTTTCTTTTATACCCCTCTTTGATTCCATTGATGTAACCGCGGCGCATATGGCCATAAAAAACCAGTAAACTTCGGATGTTTTTACGGAGAAAAAAGGATCTGTCGTGAATGAAAAAACCATCATCGCCGACGTCATTACTATTATAATAACTCCCATTGCAGTTAAAAATAGGTCGTTACTATTATTATATATTCTAAATCCCTCCCTAAATATTAAAAAAATCATAACTAAAAAAGCTAAACTGCCTAGAATCCCAATTTCCCCAAAATTACGTAAAAATTGATTGTGCGCTTCGGTAATATAGCCGACACCAAAACCGAATAAAATTGAAAGCGGCTGCTGATTAAACTTGTCATATAACTCTTTCCATACAATTTTTATTACCACGATGCGACCTGACGAATAATTTGATACAATTTTGTGCAAACCAAAGATATCCATTATCCGGACGATATTCTTGATATATAAAACCGAATAAGCAAAAAAAGCAAGCAAAAAAATTAAGACAATAAAACCTATTATAAACATTTTTGCAGTTTTCGTATTTTTTTTAAAAAAAGCAAGCAAAAAAATTGCTACAAAAGAAAAAAGTAAAGCTATGAAATTTGTCTTAGATCCAGATCCAAAAACCCCTACAGCTGGCGATATAGCAATCCCTCCCATGAGTATCTTTTTCCATAATTTCCTGTCCAAATTATTATAATAAAAGATAAAATAAGATAGTAAAAATATAAAAAGTAGAACAAAAAAAGCTCCTGTAGGAAATACTCCATATTCAGGTAAAGCAGCGGTACCGTATTCGCCAACCTGATTATGAACAACTATTTGGTAGAAAACATACGCTACATTTAGGGCTGTAAAAAATAAAGTAAATTTGATTACATTTTTTATAGATTTTATATCTTCTAAACTCCAATAAACAAAAAAATACAAAAATATGAGCTCTATCTCCTTCAAAAAATAAAAAATTGCCCGATCGATAACAAATAAATTCCCCAAAATTAAATTTATAAGCACGCTGAAAAACTCAATTGCCAACCAAAATAAAATCGGCATAAAAAATGGAGGTTTCCTAAATTTAGATTTTCCGTTTACTAAAAAGTAAGCAAGCGCCACAATACCGAAAAACAAAAGCAAAAAATCTTCGATTCTAAGCTCTATTGTATTACCGCTAGAAATTCTTCCAACAACAAAACTAGGAAAAAGCATTATGGCTCCCAATAAAAGCGTTATTGATAGATTTTTCAGAGAAATTTTCATGTTGATCTGCCCATAAAACTATCAATTTTCCTTTTAAATAAAAAAATCATTCTCCATGGATAAAATAAAGATAGTTTACAAAAAATAATCCTGGGAAAACCCGGCCTTTTTATCCCATCCTTAGTTAAAATCCAATCTGCCTCCCGCAAACTCATCATATTGATTTGCCCTCCCGCTAACTTGAAATTTTCTTTTTTCTCTTGTTCGTATGAGAGTTTTTTTTGGTGGCGTGGCAAGTGATTTTGATGAATTGCCGTGATCAACAAAGTGGCATCTATAAAGGGAATTTTCAAGCGCTTTGTTTGATATACAAGCCAGCTATCCCAGCCAGAAATACCAACAGCAAAATCGGGTAAATTTACAGAAAAATTTCTAGGAAAAATAAAATAATCCATACCCGACATGCCATGTTTTATTCCCTTTTTTTTAAGATTATCAATACAACCTTCTTTAGAAAAATCAACAAGTTTGTTTAAATCCAAATCTTCCCTTTGCCCAGACGCTAAAAAGGAGACAAATTTACTCTCCTTAATGCGACTTACGGCATCTATAAAATCCTGAGTCAAAATAATGTCTGAATTAACATACGCCAAAATATTATTTTCTGCCAAATCTTTTGCCTTGTCAAAAACCCAGTTCAACAAAGGAGTGCCAAATTCATTTTTTCTGACGTCTTTTACGTGTTGGATGCCAAACTTGTCTGATATTTCTTTTATTCCTATTTCATCTCCAAACAAAATAATTTGCGGTTTTGGCAAAAGCAAAAGCCAACTTTTAATGGCGTTCTCCTGAGATATGGCAATATCGCCTTCAAATGATTTTGGAATAGCAAAGATAGTTAACATAATTCCAGTTTTATCAATTTTTAATCACTCACTTTTTCATCCAGTAATCGCAAATATCGGCTATGCTTTCTTCTAAGGGTATGGTTGGCCACCAGCCTAACTCTTCTTTAATTTTTTTATTATCTCCTATGACCACAGGGTTATCATTCGGCCTAACCAATGACCGGTCCACCTTCAAAGCAACTTTTATTTTTAAATAATCGGCTATCAGATTTATTAATTCTTTAAGAGATATTCCTCGACCGCCGCAAACATTGTATATTTTTCCGGCTTTGCCTCTTTGAAAAAGCAGATAATAAGCCTTCACCACATCGCGAACATCTAAAAAATCCCGCACTATCTCGGTATTGCCGACTCGCAGGGATCCATTGTGTCTGTTTTTTTTCTTCATTTCCACCATCTGTTTGGCAAAAGAGGGCACGGCAAACATTTCTCTCTGTCCGGGACCGACGTGATTGAAAGATCTGGTCATGATGATGTCTATGCCATATCCGCAAAAATAAATTTTAGAAAGCAACTCCTGAGAAACCCTGGCGACGGCATAAGGGCTTGTAGGGTTCAACGGAGACGACTCGGTCAATGGAATATCTTTGTCTTGGACGAGACCGTATTCCTCCGAAGAGCCCACCGATAATATCCGGCATTTAATGCCCGTCTCTCTAACGGCTTCAAGAATATTCAAAAAAATATTATTATTATTGTTGAAACTGATAATCGGATTCTGCCAGCTAAAAGCGACACTGCTGAGGGAAGCTAGGTGTAGAATAAAATTAGGCTGAAATTTTAAAATTATTTTTTTAACTTTATTTTTATCCAAAAGGTCAACTTTCAAAAAACTGAGGCTAACATTTTTATAATTTTTAAAATCGAAAGCTGGCTCGACGATATCGAGGCCGCAGATGCTGACATTTTTTTCTGCTCCAGACAAATATTTAACAAAATGGGCACTGACGAAACCGGAAAATCCGGTAATTAGATATTTCATTTAAATCTTTCTATGTTAGTTTTTTATATATTTCTAGCGTTTGCCTGGCCGTTTTATCCCAGGTAAAACTATTCGAAATGGCATAGCCTTTATTGATAAAATATTCCTTATCGAAATTTTCGTTTAAAATCGTAGAAATCGCCTCAAAGATGGATTCCTTGTTTTGGGGTTCAAAATATATACCGGCATCCCCCGCCACTTCAGGAAAACTGCTTGAGTTACTCAAAATAACAGGACAACCGCAGGAAAAAGCTTCCAGGACAGGTATCCCAAATCCCTCATAAAGCGACGGGAAAACAAAAGCAGTCGCCTTTTGGTAGCAATATTTTAATTCTCCGCTATTAACCTCCCGTTGGAAAACATAATCCTGAATTCCGAGATCGGAAATTATTTTCCTTTCGTCAACGCTAAAATTACCGCCACCGGCACAGAGAATTGATATTTTTTTCTCTTTGAGTAAAGGTGAAATTGACTGGATAAAAAAAGTAAAATTTTTATATCCTTTCCTTTGCCCGACGAAAAGCAAATATCTGTTGGGGACCGTAATTTTTTTAGAAAAAATTTCTGAAAGAGAGCCGGCCAAATATATCACTGAAATTTTTTCGGGTCGGATGTTCGTCAGTCGACATAAATCTTTTTTTGTTGACTCTGAAATGGCTATGATTTTATCGGCCCTTCTGAGAACTTTGTTTTTGTACTCAACGGTTTTATCAAAAGATGAAAAATAGGCGGGGAAAAGCTCGTGTATCATATCAAAGACCGTTATGACGATCGGTTTTCTGATATTTTTCGATAAAAAATACGGACTGTAATACGTAGGATGGAATATATCGTATCCGCCTTTCCGCAATATTCCCTTGGAAAATTGATTATTGACAAAATTTAATAGACTTCTCTTTCCTTTGAATTTAATGTTGGAAAAAAAACCGACAGACGTCTTAAACTTATCGGGCAAATAGGCGTTCTCTGATAATGTTTTAGAAAAAACAATCTCTACATCAAAACGTCCGATGGCTTTTATCAGCTCGGCAAAATATTTTGACACCCCTCCATACTTCTGGGAAAAAACCTGGTTATCGTAGAATATTTTCATTTCCAATAATTAAAGGTTTAAAGATTTTTTGGAATAAATTTAAATTTTTTTGGCAAAAAGATTCCCAGCTTAAATTATTTTTGACGAACTCCCTTCCCCTTTCTCCCATCTTGAGATATTCATTTTTGTTCTTGTATATTTCCATTACAATTTTTTCATAATCATCTGTAACAACGCCTATTTTTTCTTTTTTTATTATATCAGAGGCGCTCATTTCAGAAGAAACAATAATTGGTTTTTTGGCGCAAAGAGCTTCAAAGGGAGACAACCACCCCCCTTGAGTCTTAATCGGATGCAGTAAAACATCGCACGCATGATATAAATCCCTTATTTTCTCTCCGTTCAACTGGCCAGTGAAAATCACATATTCTTCTAACTTTTTTTCTTGAATATATTTTTCCAGTTTCAGCTTATATTCTTTATCTGCCAATCCTGCAAGTATCAATTTTACATTAGAAATTTTATACTTTAATTTCTCAACGGTCTTAATGCTCTCAATTTGATTTTTCAAGGGCGTCAGTATTCCTACCTGGAGAATAACAAAATTATTATTTAAACAATACTCTTTTTTTACTTTTTCCGGATCGGCTTGCGAAAAAAAATTGTAATCAATTCCATAATTTATTATTTCCGGCCTCAAACCATACAACCCTTCAAATCTCCTAGCATTAAATTCGTCCGCCACAATCACATTTTTTATGAAGTGCCTGACTACAAATTTATCAAATTTTGAAATTACTCCTTTGGCCAATTTCAAAAACAAAGATAATTCCGATTTCGACCTTAAGACAAATCCTGGAGGCTCATTACACAGCCAAACAGCCTTTTTTCTGAAAGGGAAAAACGAAAGTTCGGCCGGATAATTATGTATGTTTATCAGATCGAAATTATTTAAATTATCATAAATTCCTCTCCAAATGGCAAGAATCACCTTAAAACCAGGTGAAACAAATGGAATATCCGGCTCTTTCCGAATGATTATTTTAGTATCTAATAAGTCCTTCTCTATTTCGGGTAAAATAGAAGTCGTCAAAATGGCATTCTCAATGCCTTTCCTCGCCAAGTAATTGGCGAGCTTTATTATCACCAATTCTGCGCCACCATATATGTAAAATTTTGGATGGACAATCAATACTCGCATAATCTTGAATTAATTCTTGTTATCGCTCATGATCCCAAATAATTTTTCTCTTTGTTTGGTGTCATACCCTCTGCATCCTTCGCATAATTTCGGCACGGGTCCATTTATTTTATTTATGCCTTTGCGTATCCGTTGATAGCGCGGACTGTCCCATATTTCTCTAAAATTCTGATTAAATAAGTTGCCCAAAGAGGTTCTTTTCAATTGGGAACGGTTATTCTCCATCATCAAGGCGCAGTCCAAAATAGCAGAACCGTCTATCATAATATACGGTTGCAGCCACTTTGCGCAAAAATTATTACTGCTGCAATTGTTCGACGTATGAGACCAGATCAGATTTATATTCATTTCTTTTGCTATGGAATCGGCTTCTTTTATAATTTGCTCCGAAATATTTTCAACATTAAGGTGTTCGATTTCGGGAAAACTCAAAAGGCCAACTATCTGGAAATCGGTTATTTTTCCTAAATTTATATCGAGTTCTCCTATTAATCTAGCCAATGCCGGTATTTCGTGAACATTATTTTTCATCGCTATAAGTCTGAAAAAAATATACGGGAATGGAGTCTTGTGTTTAATCTTCATTTCTCTCATTTTTTTTAAGTTTTCCATCACCCTGTCCCATTTAGCTCCTATCCTAATATTTTTATAAGTATCTTCGGTAGCGGCGTCGAGAGATACCTCAATCCGCTCTACATCCAAATCAATTATCTTCTTAATTTTTTCCTCGTCAAACAAATCGAAATTCTCCACGAACATCGTATTTACGTTCTTTTTATTCAAATAATCCAACATTTTAAAAAAATCCTTATTCAAAAACCCGGTTCCTTCCCCCGTAACGTTGATGTAACGCAAGTGAGGGAATTGATTTATGATTGATTTGAATTGCTCGAAATTCATATCTTGGCTCCGATAATTTTCATCTTTCCAATGGGTGTGCTCGCACATTATGCATTTCATATAACACCTCGTGGTAATTTCTATTTCAATTTCCTTAGGATAAGGAGCTAATTGCGGAAAGCGCCTGAATATCCAGTCAAATTTACCTCCATCCAAATCTCTTACCCACAATTGACTCCAAATAAGATTATAAGCCTTAACGAATCTTCTCTTCTTTAAAAAATAAAAAACCTCGTCAAAATGCTTGTCAAAAAACCTTTTAACTCCTTTAATTTTTCTAAAATTTTTGATCATTTTATTTATATTTCCAGAGATAAAATTTTTATCTCTTTTGGTTTTAATAAAAAACTCGACGCTTTATTTTTGTTAATATATATCTTTTCTTCTATACTCCGCGCTGAATCATTATATAAAATTAAACTATCATCTGCCTTAATAAAATATACGTCAGTAGGATTCTTGGAATGCGGATAAACTGATGGCCACGGATATTTACCTTCTCCATTAAAAATATTTCCAGCGATTTCTTCGATAAATTCTTCAACCTCTCCTTCTTTTGAGCGCAACAGAATTCCTCCTTTTTTAAGCCAATCTTCTATTTTTTTAAGGATTTTTTCATTAATAACAGGGTTGCGAAAGTCAATTAAAAAACGATACTTGCTTAAAATGGAATCTTCTATCAGGTTTTCATCTATGATATCGAAGTCGATATATTTTCTTAACGTCTTGGCCAGTTCGTAATTTAATTTTAAAAGCCGGGGCGATATCGCAAACGAGCCGTTTGCCAGTAGCAGGGCAACTTCCGTTTTTCTTTTTCCAAAGAATAAATATTTGCGATTTGACAATAAATTATCTGCCACTTCGCTTGGTTTACCGATAGGAATTCCATTATCGCTCTTATTTGTGCATGAAACTTTTACACCATAGTCAATCCCAAAAAGTGTCTTAAAATAAATTCCGTCAATATTCCCGGAAGCGTAATCGAATATTCTCATTTTAACTTCGCTGGGGGAAGTCTCTATGGCCTCTTCCGTTTGGATGGGCGCCCCATAATATTCAGCGGCCGTGGAAATCAAACTTTTATTGGCAAAGCTTTCCGAATAATCGCAAACCATATTCGTCACCCTGACTCCGCAATTGTTTTTTGCGGATATCTTCGCTTGGGCCGTAAAATCGGCGCCATTCATGGTATCTCCATAGCCTCCGGTTACGAGATACACAGAATCTTTGGGAAAATATTTTTTAGCCATTTTCAGCCATTCATCCGCAAAAGCTGTCATTGAATCAAGATACCATTTTGCAAAAAAAAGATACCGATTTTTTTCCTTTACATTTGACATCATACCATGAAAGAGCCTTTTTTCAAAAAACCTTTCCAGATACCAATATAAAGAGTTGTCTCGTACATTTAATAATTTTGACCAAACCCGATGTGCTATTCTGTATGCTATATCAATCGGCAAGGATATTTGCTTAACGGGCCAGGTGATACTTTCAAAGTCCTCAAATCCTGTTCCCCAGCTCTCATTCAAAAAATGTATGTTATCAAATTTTTCTTTACAGGACTCGATAAAATCTCTTTTGGCATATTTATCGTTGCACCACCATCCGCCATGTTTGTGTCCTATCCGGTAAACGCCGTCAGAAGAAGGAAAAATAGCTTCCCCCCAAACTCCGTTTATCCCCAATAATACGCTTTCAATTATATTCCTGTCACCATACCTTTCTGATAACAATTTTATAAACCTTTCTACATGTTTTGGAATGAAAGGATTCCAGATGCTCTGAATATCGCATTCTCTGTTATGTTCAATACATTTGGCATATACTGATTCCTTACTTATGTGAAACCACTGGGGTACTGAATAATTCGGCCCAAGAATTATAAATGGCGTCCATTTAAGTTTATGCTTGGCAATCTTTTCAACCAATTCATCATAAACGGAGAAATCTATTTCATTCTCTTTTTTTTCGATTTCAGCCCAATAAACATAAGATTGCAAAGAAGTTATTCCATATTTTTTGACAGACTCATAAACATCGTCACCCAATAATCCCGGATGAAGTCTGCCAAATGTCTGCCATTGCTGGATTATTTTCAATTTTCTTTCTTTATTTGTATGATGGTTCATAGATATTTTAATCCGGTGATTTTAATTTTCTTGGCTTTTTGGTCAAATAATCTATCAATTTCTCGATATTTTCGAATTCCAGCGGCCATAATTCTGATTTAGAATTATTGCTGGAAAAATTATTTTTCCGATATTTATCTTCTTTGATTTCTTTCAAAACAGTAGCAAATTTATTTTCAGCATCGATATATTCTACTCCCGGAAAATTCTTATACCCATCCCCTGCAAGTTCATTATAAAGGTCCAAAGAAATAATGGGTTTTTCGGGACATTGCAATAAAGCGGTAAAAAGAGACGTGCCGAGCGACGGGGGTAGCTCAACAACAACATCGGCCATCTCAATATATTTATCGACTGGTTCTTTGGGGTCGGTTACCTTAATGTCGCTGGAAATCTGTTCGAAAACTTCCTTCAGATGATCTATATTTTTCGTACTCGGGTGGGGTTTAATATAAATTTGCCACCCTTCCAAAATTTGACTCATTAATTTTATAGCCTGAGACCATTTCTTCTCCCGTTCAAGAGGAGGAATCGGTAAAAGATTATCCTTGTGAAACCCGAGGGCTTTTTGACTTGAAAGCATGACGCTTGCTATTTTCCGTCCATTTTTTTCTTTTTTAAATTTGGAAAAATATATTTTTTCAAAAAATTCCCTGGCTTCCAGTTGTAATGGATGGGGCAATATGAACATTTTTTCAACCGGAACCCCGCATTTCAAATAAATACGGGAATAAATATCGTAATCTATTTTAGAAAAAACAGTCTGGCAGTCCGAATCCCTCATTCCCACCCACCCGCGATGCAAATTAAGACTGCTTTCCCCCAAAAAAGGTTTTTGGAGATTTGACGCCGGTAAAAACCAATAATATAAAAAATGGCCAAAATATTCACGACACTTTATTAAAAAAAGACGGATCTTTAAAGGCATCATGGCAGATAATTTTAAATGAGCATTAGATAAATCGGCAATTCTTGAGGTTTCTGACCAATCGACCATTGAAAAAAAAGCTTGAGTCGTTATGACCAGCGCCCCATTTTTTTTGGCAAACCTTGCCAAATATAATTCAAACGGATGAAAATCACTGGCCAAAATGACGACATCTGGCATGTGGCTTAAAACCACTTCTTTCGCCAAAGTAAAAAAATATTTATTTTTGGCAAGCAATCCCCTTTTCCGCCCGGTAAATTGTTCAACTGTAATAATTTTTGACAATCGCGGAAACAAGTCTTTTCTCTTTAATGCTGTTTCTGTTTCCTGGTCTAATTTTTCAGCAAGCAAAACAACTTCGTGAATCTGGCAAAGTTCATAAAGATATCCAATTAAAGTTGTTCTAAAAGCTCTTGGAGTATGGGTGTAAAAAAGTATTTTCATTTGTTTAAGGATGATAAAAAGAAGATTCTGCCTCTTTTAATTCTTCCGCATTATTGATGTTGAGATAGCTATCGCAGATATAAAATGATTTTACTATTTTGCCGTCATCAATGGCGCACTGGATTAAATCTACTAATTCTTTTTCCCCTCTATTTGCATTGATGGGAGTTTTTGGTATATATGACAAAATTTCATTTTTTAAAATAACATTCCCTGTTCCCATAATATTATTTAAGGGGTTTTCCGGTTTTTCAATCAGCCGGGAAATTATATTGTTCTCCCGTTCAACTACGCAATAAGTCTTTTTGACAAGATTCTTATCTGGGGCATTAATAACTCCGCATACGGCAAACAATCCTTCTTTTTTATACATATCCAGCATTTGCTGGTGTCTTGGCTGTATCATTAGTTCATCCCCGAGCATCAAGATAAAATCTTCGCCGCCAAGACTGGGAGCTGCGCATTCAATAGCATTAACCAGTCCTTTTTGTTCCGGCTGCACAGCATATTTTATGGGAATTCCCTTGTATTCTGTTCCAAAAGCGCTCGTTATATCTTCTGCTCTATAACCGACTAAAATCACCATTTCCGAAATATTCATTTTACACGCCAAATCAAGGCTGTATTGTATTAACGGCCTGCCCTTAACCTCGGTCATGCATTTATTTTTGTTTTGAGATAATTCGCCAAGGCGCTTTCCTCTGCCGCCGGCTAATATTAAAGCTTTCATTATTTTGTTGCTCTTAGAATAACACGACCGTAACGAGGATTTTTTATTCCTAAAATTCCTCCAACTAAACTTTTAATATTCAAGGGTGTTTTGAATAAAACTTCAATTTTTTTAAACCCCGCATCTCTTGCCATGCCCTCTATTGCTGGAATATTCGGTATATGCCAGTTCGTTGGATCCTGATTAAAAGTATTTCCTTGCGCATATTCCAAAATGGGTCTTGATGTGAAAGTCTTTACATATGCGCTCTCTATAATCAACACATCTTTGCAGATATTTGATATCTTTTCAAATGATAAAACAGGATATTTTAAATGATATAGCAATCCCAAAAATAATACTATATCAAACTTACCATTTAAATTCTTTTCAGAGATATCATATACGTCCATATCATAATATTTTACCTTTGAGTTTAATATCTCTTTTGCAACCTGAAAGCCTTTAGAACCTAAATTTGCATATTGTGTTTCATCGGGTCTTTGCATTCTATAAAGATTATCAATCGCTACAACGTCATCAGCTCCTCTTTTCTCACATTCAAAACTATAATATCCATCCCATGCGCCTATATCAAGAATTCGCTTGCCTTTCAGGGTCATGGGCAACTGTAATCTTTCCAAAGTCAATAAATTATCCATCACCTTCCCGGGAGTCACAATATCGTTTCCCAAAGGAATAGAGTGACCCCAGAAAGGGACCTCATGAACTTTTTTTAAAATTTCTTCTTTAGATAGGGCCATATGTTAATATCTTTAATATTATTATTTCTTAAATAAATTTTGATTTTCTTTAATCCAGTTTACCAAATTAGTTACTCCTTCTTTGGGCAGAACTTCCGCCTGCCAATCAAGATCTTTTTTAGCTTTTTTTGTGTCACAAACAAAATATCGCAAGTCTCCATGCCTGTCGGGCAAAAAATTAACATCAAGTTTTTTTCCTAAGACTTCTTCTAAAAGTTTAACACACTCAATCAAAGATATGGCGGTTTTTGAGCTGCCTCCAATATTATAAATTCCCGATTTCCTAGTTTTATAGAAGCTGTCAAAAGCCAGAACTGCGTCTCTGGCATATAAAATATCTCTTAACTGTTTTCCTGTACCATAAATATTTATCGGCTCGCCTAAAACGGCTCTTATGGCAAAATTTGCAACCCACCCATGGTCTTCTCCGCCAAACTGCCTTGGTCCGTATAATCCAGTAAATCGGAAACTTGCCGCCTCTAATTTATATGTGTCAATAAAAGTTTGCACATAAAGTTCGGCCGATTCTTTAGATGCATGCAAAGGAGTGAGAATGCCCTGCATTACAGGATAAGTTTCATCAATTTCCACCGGCTCCCTTAAGTATCTTGTTTCTGACTCTTTTAAATTATCATTTATCTTATTTCCATAAACGTGTATACTGGCGCAGGAAACAATCGGCACCTTCAATTTTTTTGCCACCTTCAGAACATTAAAAGTTCCCCTCACGTTTGTTGAAAAATCAAGCTCTGGGTCTTCCCAGCTTATTGTCATTGCAGGCTGGGCTGCTGTATGAACAATGAAATCACAGCCCCTTGCAGCTTCCATTAATTCTTCATAATTTCTTACGTCGCCCTTAATCAGAATAACTCCCAGTTTTTTTAAAAAATCCCAATTATAATTTCTGGATTTTTCGGTTGCGTATCCCGTTCTAGTAAGCTCATACTTTGTCATGTTATCAAAAGCAATCACTTGATCCCCATTTTTTATATAATATTCGCAAACGTGTGATCCCAAAAATCCGCAACCTCCTGTAACTAAAACTTTTTTCATATGATTTAGAATATTATTTATATATTGAAGGTAAATTTAATAAACCCTCTTTAAAATTATTTTTCTTAAAATAAGCCGGAATCAATCCAACAAAGGGCTCCCTAATAATTTTTTTTACTTTATCGGCTACCCTGCCAGCAAAAGATTTTTTTACCTCAAAACTCCATCCTCCTTCGGGCATTTTTAAATTAATCACTTCTTTTTCTTTTTTTTCAATCATAAGCGTTGCCAAGTTTTCTATCACTGCTACCGGAGGGTCAACCTCCGGCCAATAAATGAATCTTGTGTTTAAAAAGTTCTGCCCTTTCATTTGTTTTTCTGCGTCCATAAATCCCCAACCCGCCACAGGACATTTAGCCAACAATGCCATAATTAGGGCGCCAGACTGCCCGCCAATCGCCACATCGGCTCGTTTTAAAGCAGCAAGCTGGACGTTGAGCCGTATTCTTTCATCAACATTCACAAAATTTATGCAATTTCCAATATTTTCTCTTGCGTAATAAGATCCGCAGGACGAACCGAATATTCCTATTACATGGTTTGGATATTTTTTTTGCAAATTTTTTATTAGTAAATCATACTTTTCCTTTTGCCAATTTTTATCGATTCTTCTACCCAAACGATATCTTGGGAATATGGCTATCATTCTTTTGTTAGGATCAAAAATCTTTCTTAAAAAAATTTCTCCTTTTGGCGTCGGATTTAATTCTCCGAATATTTGATGCTCAAACGGAGGCGAAAAAATTTTAGGAATATCATTGAAGCCCTTCATAAATATGCTTCCCAAAAAATGCTTTTTATTATCAAGCATATAACGATTCAATTTATAAGGAGTATAAAATATTGTGTCGGAAGGGAGCTTGTTTCTAAAATATTTTAAAAGATTGTCGGCGTGCTGGCTTATGTTTTTGTCAAAACTATCAGCATTGTCTCCTTTGGGAATATTTCCCTTCCAAAAATCAGAAGCGTAAGCGCGAGCACAAACCCTTAACTTTAAAAAGTCTTCCGGAAGTTGCCAAAATTCGTCTACATCCGGATAAAACGGCTCCTTGCCAGGGTAGCTTGCTGTAATTTTTCTATATGAGTCATATCTCTCTCTACACATTTTTTTGACCCAGCCCTGCCAATATGACAATTCCCACCCCAATTCACCAATAAATGGACCAAAGAATACTGTTTTTTTATCGTTGTTAATTATATTATTATTCATTTATTTTAATTTTTGTCTGTCGGTTAAATCTATTCTAAAAAAAGTCGCACAAACAAATAGATTCGGCCAAAATTTTGAAAAAAACTTATCAATTTTATAAAAAAATCTGAATTTTTGGTAAACATATATCCAATTAAATACCTCCACTTTATAATTTTTAGCGTTGAATTTTACAAAATCGCAAGAAGAATAGTAAGAAGTTATCCACCTGTGCCTGTCTATTGTTTTTTCCTTAAAAAAAATATGATGATATAGTAAATCCTTTCCTAGCAAAAATTTCAGGCGACGAGACCAGTGATATTCATTGGGCAAAGCAATAATTACTTCCTTTTTAGCAACTCTTAACATTTCCTCAAAAAGAAAGTGGACATTTTCTACGTGCTCTAAAATATCTAAAGCAAAAATCAAGTCAAACGATTTGTTTTCCAAGGGTATGCCATTTTCTAGATTACAGGCGATTACTTCGTCGCCTTCCATAAAATCTAACCCTTGGTAACGAACATTTTTCGACAAGCAGTCTTTGATTTCTTTTTTTCGGCAACCTACATCCAAAACATTTTTAGAATCGTGTTTTATTAAATTAGCTGCAAAATTATATTTGTTCTGCATTTTAATCAATTTTTACACCTTTTAACCCTTCGTTTCTTTTTAAGGGATGCGAAATGGCTCTAATTTCTTCGTTCTTGCTGTCATTTATTAAATATCTTGCGCCTAATGGCAAATCACAAATTACCTGGTCAAACTCTATTCCCAAAAATTTGAGCTTGCCTAAAATTCCAAAAATTTTATGGTATGGCCTCGACGTCGTCAAAACCAAATAATACCCCTTTTCCTTAAATTCTTTTACTTTTTCAACAGAACCGTCGATTATTTCTATATCCTCTCCCACTTCAGGAGGAACGGGCACGTGTTTTATCAAAGTTCCGTCTAGGTCGCAAAAAATTGTCCCCTTTGTGCCATTGGTGTTTTTTTGATAGCTAATCGGCACTGGAATTTGGCTGACCTTAAAAATTATTGGAAATTCGCCGATCCATCCGTCGGAACTACAAGTTAATAACTTTTTAGAGAATTTATCTAAAATCGACTCTAAAAAAATATTTTCGCTGTAAAGCGTAACCAATTGCCTGGCAAGGAGGTCGGGAAAGGTCCTCCTCTTTGAATCTTTCTCTGCCAGCCTAGAAAAGCAAACATTGTCTGGCGTATTAAGCAAAATAATAATGTCTAGATTGTCTAAAATATCAATCCCCCCCAAGATACAACTCTCATAAAATATAACCCCGTTTTCCGTTCCCTTGATTTCTTTATTTAAATCCTTGCGTCCAGTCTCGCGGCTATAAGCATTTGTTAAAAAAACAGACTGGCCGGCTTTTAACAGATTTAAATCGGCGTATATTTTTTCAAAATCCCACCAATTAAATTGGTTTACCGCTCGTAAATATTCATCCAGTCCCGAAAGCCATTTTTCATCAAGAAACATTTTTCTGCCCTGCGAGTCGAGTTTAAATCTCCAATCGCCAGAATATGAAACAGATTTTATTCCCTGGCCCTCCAATTCTTCTTTTATTTTTTTAGCAAGTGTAGATTTCCCGCTTCCAGCCCGTCCACAAACTCCAACCAAAACCGGCCTTCCTTTAATTCCTGACATTCTATTTATTATGCTTTCTGTAATTTGCATATTTATCTAGAGTAATTGTGAATTTCTCGTATTTTCTTTAAGGCGTCCATTGTACCAAATTCGTAAAGTTTTGAAACGTATATTGGCATTGTTTTAACTTTTTTTATGTATTCTTTAATTATATCAAAGTCATAAGCAACATCCATTTTTTTCTCATAAGCTTTTGTGTAAGCAATCGACTTTAAAAACAATGTGTCGTGGAATATTCCTATGCCGGTAAAACCGCCGTAACGATCTTTCAAAAGATCTTGGTTGGGCGCCAAGTCAGTAATTACTTCTTCTTCTATTGTGGGTATGCCTTTTGGATGAGAGTCTACAACATAATCTCCTTCGGGTTTTTTACTCACGCACAAAGCATCATTATCAACAGGTATATAATCTTCAACAATATAATCACAAAACAATATTATAGTAGGCAAATCAGATGCCGCCTGATCTAAGCCGGCAATCAAAGAAGCGCCAGGGCTTATAAGCTCGGGGACTCTGGCAAAAAGAGGATCCATAGTAGAGTATTTTCCTTTCACATAAGCTTCAAGCAAGTCGGCGCAATATGCAGTTGTTATAATTAATCTGCCCGCCACATATTGGAATTTTTGTATCAAATAATCAATAGCCTTTGTTCCTTGCGCATCTAACTCAACCAACGGCTTTGGAATATTATCAGTTTCCGGTTTTAGTCTTGCTCCTAATCCAGATGCTAAAATTATAACGTTGAATTTTTTTCCGCTTACGCTAAACGATGGTGATTTTGCAAACATATTTTAAAATTTAATTGATTAGACTATACTTCCTCATAAGGTGGTTTGAAAACAGATATTTTTCTTCTTTGGACAAAATATATTTTTCAGGAATAGGATATTCGCTGATTTTTAAATCCGTCGCATCTCTTTTGCCGTCCCTGTTCACTAAAAATAAATTTTTAGTATTCAACCTATTAATTTCTGACAAATAATAAACAATATTCTCTCTGGTCATATGTTGAAAACTCATTGTATTGATAAAAAGATCCATCCGCACATTTAAATCCTTGAGTTTCCATGGCGCTACAATGTAGACAACTTTTCCTGAATCCCTTTCTATGTCTTGTCCCCTTTCAAAAACCTTCACATTAAAATTATTATTTTTTAGATAATAAAAAGCCAGGGCGAGATTTTCCGGCAAATCCGTAAAAAAATATTTTTGAGGATTTAAAATTTTAGACTGCATAAGCTTTAGACATAATCCACCAAAACCCCCGCCAATTTCAAGTATATTACTCGCATGCTTAAATTCTTTCTCAATATACTTGCGATAAAAACACATTCTAATTGCAAGGTCTGTAATTTTTATATTGCCAAAACTATAATAACAAGGATTCCCGACTGGGCTATCACCAACTTCCGATAAATTAATTTTAAAATAAGAATTTAAAGGATATAGTTCAACCAAAATATCTCTTATTCCCCTTATTTTTTGCCAAAGGGGTAGGCCAGACAACCATGGTTGAGTTAGCCTTACGCCTTTTCTTAGCGGCCTGTCAGGGAAACTTATCACGCCTTCAACTAATGGCGTTCTTCTGAAATTAATAAGATTATTTTCATTAAAATTTTTTGCGAAATAGTCTATTTTCCAATCTTCAACAGGCGAGTGTCTCCAACCTATGTCTGTTTCTGCTGCCTCTTTCACTAATTTTTTGTACAGGTCAATGGTTTCTTGTTCAAACATATTGTTTTATTAATTTAATCTTATTTTAATATTTCTGATTAAAGAAGCTGTTTCGCTTGCCGCTATCGCAGACACTTTACCGGATTTTACTTCATTTTGAAGAATGAAAAAATCTATGGTTCTTCTTTTTTCTTCCGCTCTACGCGGGATAAAATGAAAATGCAAATGAGGAACTGATTCGTTAAAAGAGCACAAATATATTTGCGTTGCGTTGGTAACTTCTTTAAGCGCTTTTGGCAGGCTGTTCAAAATTTGGCCTAACTCCTCGGATTCTTCTTTATTCATGCTTACTAATCCTTCGCCGTGTCTTTTTAGGCGCAAAACCAGCCACCCATTTACAGGAATAGGCTCGCCCACGTGCTCCAAAAACCAACATTTGTATTCTTTAATTTTTCCTGCGCCACTTAATATTCTTTGGCAAGACTCACAATTATTTTTTATATATTTATGGTTCATATTTTGAGAGATCAATTCCTCTTTCCCAGTATCTTTCGGCCAACCAATAATCTATTGGATCGTTTATATCAATAGAAAAATCAGCGTCATTAATAATAATATCAACATTATCTCCTACTCTTCTGCCTTCTTTTATAAATCTTGCCCTTGTCGCGCAGGCCAATCCGGTGTCTTCCCTATAAAGCGGTTCCTTTTTCTGTCTTGGTCCATATGGCATAATATCTTGGGCTAATCTCTGCCATTTGCCATCTTTTTTTCGCCAATAATTTTTTCGAGTGCAAGTAGCTACAAAAACAGAATCCAATGAATCGTCTTCTAAAATTCTACTAACAACCTTTTCGATGAGCCCTTTTGTTCTTGGAAGATCAGTTAATTGAAAAAAAACAACAATGTCTGTTTTGTATTTTTCATTTTGCTCAAGCCATTCTACCGCGTGTTTTAAAACGAGTTCAGTGGGCGTTGCATCCTCTGCTAATTCTGCTGGCCTCATAAAGGGGACTTCTGCTCCGTATTTTTTAGCAACTTCAGCTATTTGTTCGTCATCAGTGGAAACAATTATACGGTCTATAAGCTGGCATTTTTTTGCAGCCTCAAGAACATAAGAAATTAAGGGTTTTCCTCCTAATAATTTAATATTTTTTCCCGGAACGCCCTTTGACCCACCTCTCGCAGGAATCACAGCAACTACATTTTGTTTTTTTTCTGGCATGTCTATTACTTTGAATTAAAAATTATTGATTTTTTGGCCACCAATCTTTAATTAAAATCTCGGCCATCTCCTTTGCTTTAGATTTTCCAATATCAATATAGTAAAGAATATTATCAACTTCTACCATTCCCAATCTCTCTCCAAGCCTATTTTGCTCTTTTTTAATAACATCAACATAAGAAACAGTAACCAATCCCGAAAGGCCTGTATAAAGCGGCTCTTTAAATTGCATAGGCATAAAACCCCTATCCAATCTCTTAACTTTTTCATCTTCTTTAATAAAGCAAGATCTGTATTCGGGCAGCACGGGCAGCACGCTATCGTATCCGCCATTAATTAAATCTTTAATTATTTCATCAATTAACCCTTTGGGCCTAAAGGGATATGTTGGGCTAAGATAGGCCACAACGTCAGGGATAATTTTCATTTTCTCAAATTCAGAAACAGCATAACCTAATACTTCTTTTATTTCTACGTGTTCCTCGGCCAATTCTTTCGGATAAATAAATATAAAATGCACTCCTAGATTTCTAGCAATATCGGCAATTTCCGGGTTATCTGTTGTAACGACTATCAAATTTAAGTATTTAGATTCTTTGGCGCGTAAAATTGTGTATTCAATCAAAGGTCTTCCTCCCAAAAATTCTACTTTACCCTTGGCAGGAATTATTCCGGCAACTTTTAATTCGGTAATATCTACTGCTCTTTTTTCTTTTGATAAATCTATTCCTTCTAATATTTCTACCACTTCTCTTGCCCTCTTTAAATCTCCTCCATGATGAATGCCATGGTGGTGATAAACACTAGCATCGGGAGAATAAATTATCTTGTATCCGTTTTTTATAACTTCTTTACCCCAAATAAGGTTTTCGATATGCAGTACTTGTTCGTCGAAAGGAAACTTTTCCCAAATTTCTCTTTTGACAATGCTGTTTGCATTATCAAAAAAAGTGTCTTTAGCCTGCACTTTTTTTTCTAAACCAAAAGTAAAAAGCAAATCTCTTTTATCTATGTCGCTACTGAAAGGAAGGGGTTCTTGTCTCCCGTAAACCCCAGCTACATCTGGCCGAGATTCAATTTCCTTGATAAAATTTTCCAGCCACATATCATTAGTGGGTATGCAATGGCCGGAAAGAACAACTATATATTTGCTGTTTGAAGCTCTAATGCCTTCGTTTATCGCCTTTCCGGGCTTAAATTCTTTTTCGCTATAATTAACAATCTTAACTGGGTATTGCCTTGCCTTTTCAATAGTTCTGTCTTGGCTTCCGTTGTCAACAATAATTACTTCAAAATCTTTAAAATTCTGACTAAAAATAGAACTCAAGCAATGGTTTATCCATCTTTCTTCGTTCTTTGTCCTAATAATGATAGAAACTGTTTTCATGTGTTGGTCGTCAGGTTTATTTTTTTTCTAAAATCTTCGCGATTTCTTCAATTTCTTTAACAAGTTTTGCAAAAGAATTAAAATCCAATGACATCAAAGGGTCAACCCATGCATTTTCTGGATCTGGATGAACCTCAATCAAAAGCCCGTCGGCTCCAGCGGCAATTGCCGCCCTCGAAACTCCAGCAACATAACTTCTTTTAAAAGTAGCATGGCTAGGATCAACTATTACCGGCACGCTTGGGGCATATTCCTTTAAAGCAATGATTGCTTGTATATCAATTATCGCTCTAGATTCAACATTATGGGTATGGGGTACCGAAACGCCTCTTTCGCAAAAAACAAAATTATGTTTTCCACGGGCTTCGTAATGTTCTGCAACTCCCAAAAGCGATCTTAAACTTTCGCCATAATGTCTTTTTAATAGTATTGGTTTTTCTGTTTTGGAAAGCGCCTCTATTAAATCCATGTTAAACATGTGGCGATATCCAACCTGAAACATATCAACATATTTTTCCATCATTTTCACAGAATCAGCATAAAGAATTTCCGAAATCACAGGCAATCCGTATTTTTCGCCCGCTTCCTTTAAATAAGATAGCCTTTTTTCTGCATTTTCAAAAAGTTCTTTTTTACTTAAAATTTCCTTTCTATCTCTGCTTGGACCGTTTGAGTCGGCATCAGCCCTTCCCAAAGGATCTCCGTAAGGAAAAGTTAAAGGCTTGAAAACCCCTCCTCTTAACATTGTAGCTCCGGCCTCTTTTACAGCTTTTGCAATTTTAAAAATTTGAGTTTTGCTTTCTACTGTGCAAGGGCCAGCTATAATAGTAATTATTCCTCCGCCTATCTGGCTATTGCCAACTAAAATTTCCCTCTGGAAATCTTTCCTTGTTACGAGAGGAACATTATTTTGAATATCATTTTGAGAAATATCTTTCATAGTTTTTAAATTTTTTACTTATTTGCCGTTATATAATTTTTCAAAAAACATTGTTGACAACACTCCTTCTTTTGCTGAAACCAAATCAGGATGTCTTTTTCCCCCTAACAACCATTCGCTGAAAGCGGATATAACTCTCGGGTGGCTATTGCCATAACCTGTTTTTATTTTCTCACAATATTTAGGCGCCATTTTCGCAAAGTTTTTGTTTTTAACATCTACATATTCTACATTATTTATTGAAAGTCCGCCTATCTTTATGGTACCCTTTTCTCCAATGACAAACATAGACACTTCCCAATCCTTATACCCTGCGTAAGTGGTCACTTCAACGTTTCCAATAGTACCGTTATTAAAAACAATATTGCCCTCATAAATATCGTCAATATTTATATTTTTTCGCAAAGAAGCCTCCACTTTTTTTACGCTTTTTGGCTCTCCGCAAATCTTTCTCATAATATCAAGCACGTGAGATGCCTGGTTATATAGCATTCCTCCCACCTTCTTCTTGCTCCCGTGCCATTCATCCATAAAATAACTATCGTCTCTCCACCAGCGGAGAGATACCGAGCAAAGTATTATTTTACCCAAGGCGTCCTCTTTTATAGCTTTAGACAAAAATTGCATCGCTGGGTTAAATCTGTTCTGAAACATTACAAAAACATTGTTTTTATAATACTTGCTTTTAATAATTTCTTCTCCCTCCTTTTTGTTCAAGCACAAGGGCTTTTCGCAAATGCAATATTTACCAGCTTTAATCACCTCTAAGATAATATTTTTATGAGTATGATGGGGCGTGCAAATATTAATTACGTCTATTTCAGGATCCGACAACAACTCTGCCAGACTTCCTTTTGCCTGACAACTATATTTTTTTGCGGCTTTTTCGGCCGCCCTTCTGTCAATATCAAAAACCGCTTTTAACCGGCTATTTTTATCTTTTTTAATTGCGTCAACGTGTACGGGAAAAACTCGCCCGCACCCGACAATCCCATAAATTATTTTTTTGTTTTTCATGCTTGTTAGTTTAACTTTTAATTCCCATTTTTTGTTTAATAACTTTATGAATAAAATCTACATCTTTTTTGCTTACCTTTTTACCGGTCCAAAGCTCAAAGGAAGCCGCCCCTTGATAAATTGTCATATATAAACCTTGGCAAGTTTTCGCATTATATTTTTTTGCCATCTTTAAAAACTCTGTTGTATAGGGATTAAAAACTACATCAAAAAATAACTTTTTCTTTAGCGGAGTTAATTTGCTGATTTTGCTAAACTGCGATTTAGATATTATACTTTCTTTTATATTCGGCACCATTCCCAAGCGCGTGGCATTTATAACAAAATCTGCTCTGACAAATTCCCGAATAATATTTTCTTCATTAAGCGGTAATATATTTATTGAAATTCCTAATTTTTTGACATCGTCTCTTAGAGACTGAGCAAGCTGAAAATCTTCTTTTCTATTTATTAGGGTTATGTTTTTAGTCCTTGTAGAAATTGCAACCGTGACAGCCCTAGAGGCGCCCCCCGCGCCAAAAATTAAAATTTTATCGCTCGCTTTAATTTTCCTCAATCTTTTTTCTATGGCCAACAAAGCGCCGGCGCTGTCTGTGTTGTATCCGACAAGCTTTCCATTTCTATTAACTATAGCGTTAACTATTCCTGCTGCTGCAGCTTTTTTATCAATTTTATCTAAATATTTTAAAACTTTTGTTTTATAAGGAATCGTTATATTAATGCCCGCGAAACCCAAAAACTTAGCTGCTTGGATTGCTTTTTTCAAATTGCCTTCATTTTCCGCATGCACCCTTATTTTTATGTGGGAATAATAGGGCAAGCCCGCTCTAAATCCAAAATAATTGTACATATACGGAGACACGCTTTGCTCGACGGGATCTCCGATAAGGCATGTTATTATCATAATTTATTTTTAACGATTTTTATTTTTATGCCAAATTAAAAATTTATCCACACCAGCTCCCAAAGAAACTTTTGGATGCCACCCAAGTATTTTTTTGCTTTTTGAAATATTTGCATAAGTAATTGGCACATCTCCAAGTTGGTCTGGCATATTTTCTATTTTTAATTCAACTTTTAATTTTTCACCAATAGTTTTTATCAAGTCTTTTAACTTTACAGGACTTGAATTGCCTAAATTGAATATTTCAAAACTAAATTCTTTCTTAACGGCTTTCATTATACCTTCTACAATATCGTCAATGTAGGTATAATCTCTGGCAGATTCTCCTGATCCATACTGGGAAATCGCCTTTCCGGCTTCAGCCAGCGCCACAAATTTTGGTAAAACCAGCTCGGGCCTTTCCCTTGGTCCAAAAACACAAAAAAATCTAAGAATAGTAGTGGGAATTTTATAAAGTTTGCTATAGGTGCGGCAGAATATTTCTGCTGATAATTTACTAACTCCGTATGGCGAAACCGGAATGAGATTTGTTTCGTCTTCGGAAAACGGCGACTTAGAGTCTTGTCCGTAAACAGTCGAAGAAGATCCAAATATAAATTGAAAAACTTTATACTCTTTTGCCATTTCAAGAAGATTGACTGTGCCCTTAATATCGACATCTATATAATCAAAAGGGGTTTTTATGGATTGGCGCACACCGGGTATGGCGGCCAAATGAACAATTTTAAAAATTTTGTTTGCAGAAAATATTTTTTTTAATAAATTTTTATCTAGAATGTCTCCCCTCACTAATGAGAGTTTTTTATTGCCAATCATTTCTTTTACATTGTCTTCCTTTAATTTAGGGTCATAAAAATCACTAAAATTATCAAGACAAATAACAGAAAAACCTTCCCTCAACAGCCTTTCGCATAAATGAGACCCTATGAAACCAGCGCCTCCCGTAACCAGAATTTTTTCTTTAGATTTAATCATGATTATTTCCGTCGATCAACTTATTATTTATCTCGTCGATAGTTTTTAGCAGTTTTGCATCAACTCCTACTTTTTGGGCAAACTGAATTAATGCCTTTGTATCCTTTGGCAAGCAAGCTCCTGAATAACCCCTATAACCATCGCAAAGAACATCAAAGTGGCTTAGCCCTATCCTTGAGTCGGATCCGGCGCACTCCTTAACGGTTTCGTAGTCTGCTCCAATTTTTTGGCAAATATCGTACATTTGGTTTGCAAAAATTAACCTGTTTGCCAAAAAAACATTTCCAAAATATTTAATCATTTCAGCTTCTGTGGCCGAAACTATTTTTTCAAACGGCGCTTTTGGTAAAATTTTCAGTACATTTTCGGCCACGTCTTTACTGACCTCAGTACATCCAATTATCTGCCTGTTTGGATTTATAAAATCTTGTATCGCTGTTTTTGCAACTAAAAATTCCGGGTTCATTAGAAACTTATGATGCGGAAAGTTTTTCTGGTATTTTTCGGTTGAGCCGGGCAAAACCGTAGATCTTATGACTATAATTTTCTGCCCATCAATCAAATCTAAAGTTTCCCATATGGCTGAATCATCAAACCCTTTGTTCTCTTCTTCTAAAAAAGGAGTGGGCAGGCAAATAAATATTATCTCGGCATTATTGATTTCTTCCACAGATCCCACCCCTTTATATTTATCGTAAAAAAATGCTGGAAATTCTTGCTTGTCAAACCAGTATTTAACCGCCCCCCCTAAAAATCCCATGCCTACAATTCCAATTTTTGTTTTATTTGATAAAGCCATAAAATTTAAATTTTCTAAAAAATTTCTTTTACTAACCCGATATTTTTAAGAAAAAATTTAGAAATAAAAAATATAGTTGAATAAATAACCATCCCTATAAAAACTGAAAAAACAACGTGCAAATCATAAACCTTGGGAACTGAAATAGCAAAATACATCACAATGCATGCAAGTCCTGAAATAGCCGAGGTTACAAAAAATTTGGAATCGAAAAAACTAATTGAGATAAATTTCCTTAAAATCGCAATAGTAATGACAAAAATTACAGAAAAAGTGATCAGGTTAACTACTGCTGCTCCATATATACCAAAACGCGGTATTAAAAAAAGATTCAAACCAATATTCACTACCGCTCCGACTAAATTTATCCATAAAAACATATTTTGCCTGTTCAAAATATATAAAACCTGGCTAAAAAGTTTGTTTATAAAAACAATAATTCCTGAGAAAAGTAAAATTTGAAAAACTAAAATTGATGCCGAATAACTGCCACCGTAAATAAAATTTATAATTTTTGGCGCCAAAACAATACATCCAACCAATAATGGTAAGAGTAAAGAAACCATTAAGCTTATCTGGAAATCCCAAATTTTTTGAAATTTTTCTTTTCCCTCAATGAATGCCTTATTTATAGCCGGATAAAAAACTATGTTGAGCAGGGCTAAGGGAATAAAAACCCCGGCTAATATTTTTAGGGCTGCGCTATAATATCCTATCTGAGAAATCATATTCATACGTCCCATGATTACTGCATCCATTTGCGCAGTAAGAGAAAGAAAAAAGCCAGCTAAAGCCACGGGCCACAGAAGAGAGAAATATCTCTGCCATATTTTCTTATTTAAGCTTATAGATATTGGATAAATTTTTTTGTGGAAAAAAAACAAAATAAGAATCATCGCCAAAATACTGGAAAGTAAATAGCCATAACCTAGATTTTGAATTGAAGGATCTATAAAAATTAAAAAGAATGCAAATCCCACAAGTAAAATACTTTTCGTAATTTTAGAAAAAGATTGGTACTCCATTCTTTGTCTTGCCTGAAAGAATAAAGATAAAAAATCGGAGAGACTGTCGATTTGAATATAGAATGCTAAAATAAAAATTAACTTCCTGACCGAAATATCATGTGTGATAAAGAAAGAGCCGATTGTTATCGAAATTAAAGCCAGGATGCCAAAGATGATTCTAAAGGTTAGAACAGAAGAAAACTCTTTCTCTTTTTCCTTATCGCCAGAAAATTCTCTTACAATAATTGACGGAGAAAGAAAATTAGGGAAAATTGCAAACAGACCTATAAAGGCAAGGGCAAAACTGAATTTGCCGTATTCCAATGGTCCGAAAATTTTAGCAATATAGATAAGTAAAAAAAGTTTTACAACCTTATTAATTCCCTCTGCAAATATCAACCAAAAACTATTTTTGAATATTGTCTGCTTTACGGTTTTGTTTCCCCAAAGCAAAGATTTAAATTGTAAAATTTTATTGTTTGTTTTCATTTTCCAAATAAAATTTGACTGTTTTCTGCAATCCTTCTCTTAAGTTAGTCTTTGATTTAAAGCCGAATTCTTTCTGGGCTTTAGAAACTTCTAAAAGGCGCTTTGGCTGACCGTCCGGTTTTGATTTGTCCCAACGAATTTCTCCTTTGAAATCCATCAATTTGCAGATCAAAACCGCTAAATCGTTTATTGAAATATCTGCGCCAGAACCCAAATTTATCGGATCTGGCTTGTCATATTTTTCAGCAGCCAAAATAATTCCCTCCACTCCGTCTTCGACATAAAGAAACTCTCTTGTTGCAGAGCCCGAACCCCAAACTTCAATATATTTTTTATTATCCTTTTTCGCTTCGTAGATTTTTTTGATAAGGGCTGCAATGACATGCGATTTTTTGGGGTCAAAATTGTCTCCGGGACCATACATATTAACGGGCAATAAATAAATGGCATTAAATCCGTATTGCCGCCTGTAGGATTGAGCTTGCACTAATAACATTTTTTTAGCCAACCCATAAGGAGCATTAGTTTCTTCGGGATACCCTGACCACAAATATTCTTCCTTAAAGGGCAGGGGCGTAAATTTGGGATAAGCGCATATTGTACCTAAAGCCACAAACTTTTCCACCTTCGCTTGTCGCGCAGCCTCCATTAATTGCGTACCCATTATAATATTGTCATAAAACATTTCTCCCGGTATTTCCCTGTTTAAACCTATTCCGCCCACTTTGGCGGCCAAATGTATAACAACATCCTTGCCTTGCACAGCTTTCTGGCAATCCTCCCATTTTCTTAAATCTAATTCCTTGAAATCCGGCGTGTACAAATTATTTAGCGAAACATTTTTCAGTTCCAATAAGTTTTGGACCAAATGCTTGCCCACAAATCCGTTGGCTCCGGTTATTAAAATTTTTTTTGTTTTAAGGTCAATCATAGTTAATCAACTCTCCACCATTTTTCGGAGAATTTTTCTTTTAATATTTTGTCTCCTTCTCCGGGTGGAGTTAATTTTAATGCCCTCATGTCAGAATCAACCATTATTTTTACTAAATCATCAAATTTTATCTTTGGCGTCCAGCTCAGCTCTTTTTTTGATTTTTTTGCGTCTGCAATCAAAACTTCTACTTCAGCGGGTCTAAAATATGCAGGATCAATTTCAACATAATTTTGCCAATCGCCCAAGCCTGAATATTCAAAAGCCTTCTCTAAAAATTCTTTTACGGTATGGGTTTCGCCAGTCCCTATTACATAATCTGCGGGCTTGTCTTGCTGAAGCATTAGGTGCATTGCCTCAATATACTCTGGAGAATATCCCCAGTCCCTTTTAGCATCTAAATTACCCAGGTATATCTTTTTATCTAACCCGGCCTTTATTATAGCTATCGCTCTTGTTATTTTTCTGGTAACAAATGTTTCTCCTCTTCGCGGAGATTCATGGTTAAACAAAATACCGTTGCACGCAAAAATACCATACGATTCCCTGTAAACCCGCGTTATTTCATAAGAAAAAACTTTTGCTGCTGCATACGGCGACCTAGGATGAAAAATAGTTTCTTCATTTTGCGGAGGATTAGAAGATCCAAACATTTCGGAAGAAGCAGCGTTATAAAATTTAATTGGCCTGCTGGAATTCTTTATAGCCTCCAAAATCCTCAAAGTTCCAAGCGCCACAGTATTTGAGGTAAATTCTGGCATATCAAAACTAACCCTTACATGCGATTGCGCTCCCAAATGATATATTTCATCTGGCTTTACTTGGTTTATAATTTTTTCTAAATTTCCAGCATCCGTTAAGTCACCGTAATGATTAAACAATCTGACATTATTAGCATGAGGATCTTGATAAATATGATCTATGCGCTGAGTATTAAATGTGCTCGCCCTTCTTATTATCCCATGAACCTCATACCCCTTATAAATCAAAAACTCAGCTAAATATGAGCCGTCTTGTCCAGTGATCCCAGTTATAAGCGCTTTTTTCCTATTTTCTTGCTCTTCAACCATATGTTTATATAAATTCCTTAACTCCCTGCGAGTTTAATAATTTGTCGTTATATTTATTTGCAGCCTCACGAACAGGCATCTCAACGCCGGAATCTTCAGCAAATTTCAGCAAAGCTTTTATATCTTTTGGCAAGCATTTGCCCCAATATCCTCTTTTTTCCTTATGTACTATCGTTAAATGAGTCCTCCCCACTCTCTTGTCAGATGCTATCCCAGATACCAGTTTTTCCCATTCTTCTTCAGAAATGCCCGTTTTTTTTGCCAGGTCATACAGCTCATTGTTCATTGCAACTTTTACGGCAAACCATGTATTATTGGCATACTTTATAAATTCAGCCACTATAGCCGGCACTATATCCTCGTACGGAGCTAAAGGAAGCTGCTGTAAAACATTTTTAGAAATACTATAACTTTCTTTTGTGTAACCCATTATTTGCCTATCGGGTAAAAACATATCTTGGTCGGCAGTGGCTTCGGTTAAAAATTCAGGGTTAAATAAAAATTTGTGTTGAGGAAATTTTTCCTGCATTTTATCTGTTGTGCCCGGAATAACAGTTGATTTAATTATAATAATTTTGTTTCCTGAAATATTTTTTACTCCTTCTTCTATAATAGAAGTATCGCATCCTTTTTCAGAAACATAAGGAGTTGGGAGACACACATAAACAAAATCGGCCTTATTCAAATCCCCCAAAGAACCCAATCCTTTTTTATCATACAAAAAAAGCTCCACATTTTCCTGTTTTTCAAAATATCTTTTAAGAGAGCCCCCTACCATGCCAACCCCCAATATGCCTATTTTTTGTTTTCCAATCATTTTCCTTAATTTAATAATGCTAAAATTACCATTTTTCAATAGCCTTATGCGTATTTTCTCTTATTTTTTTGTAAACTTTATATACTCCAGATTCCAGTTTTGGAGATACAAGAACCAATATTTCGCTTCCCCAAATTCTATATTGGCCTGAAACCTTATATGCTTTAATGATGCCTCTTTTTAGCATTCTTTTCATCGTGCTTTCCGAAACTTTTAAAAAATCCCTAGCTTCTTTGGGGGTATATATTTTTTTAGGTTGAATTTCAGCTGGAATATTCATAACTATTTAATAATAATCCCTTATTGAATTGGTGTCAATAGAGGTCAAAAAGTGTCAAATTATAGCACCTTCGAAATAATTTTACCACATATCTAAAGCTTTACTGTATCTCTCCCATGTGCCAGTGTCTATCCATTTACCCTTGAATTTAAAACCAGCCAATTTTTTTTCCTTCGATAAAATTGGAAATAAATCTTTTTCGTACATTAAAAATTTGGGTCCAGGATGATAATCAAAGACTTTCGGTGAAAATAAGGAAATACCGGAATTCACATAGTTTGATAACGGATTTTTGGGTTTTTCTATAAATTCTTTTACAAAATTCGAATCACAAACCGCTACTCCGTATTCGCAAGGATTTGATGTTTCAACCAATGCTACGGTAGCTATAGGATTTATTTTTTTATGGAATTCAGCCATTTTAAATAAATTAATTTCTTTCAATTCATCTCCATTAGTAAAAAAGAACAAATTTTTCCCGACCCAATTCTTTAGAAAAAAAAGTCCGCCAAAAGTTCCTAACGGCTCCTTTTCTTTTTTCAGCAAAATATTATTTTTAGGATAATAACGTTTTTTCCACCAGACAAAATCCTCAAACTGATCTTCACTGATCAAAATGGCAATGTCTTTTACTCCGTAAGAATGAAATAAATCAACCAAATAATTAATAATCGGCTTTTTATTTACCGGAAGTAGCGGCTTTGGTATTTCTCTTGTTATCGGATACAAACGAGTCCCCTGCCCGCCAGCCAAAATTACTGCCTTAAAACTATTAAGTTTTTTTTCCACTTTTCTCATAATTTATTTCTTTTTCTATCATTACAGCTAATGCATAACGGCCTAATATTTTTGTGCCGCCATTTTTTTATAACTTCTTTTTTATCTACTATTTGGGCATTTTTTTCATTTTTGTTGTTGCTTTTTTACTTTTTTATTTATATCATAAACCAATATGGAAAACAATAATCTAATTAAACTAAAAAATCTTGCTGGTTGACGATGTTTTAGCTACTGGAGGTACAATGAAAGCTGCCGTTGATATAGTTAAGGAGCTTAAAGGAAGAAATTTATTAAAAGGTCAAATAATAAAATGGAAATTCAAAAATTTTCTGCGGAAATTGGCATAATAGGAGGCTCTGGCCTTGATGATGCAGATATTTTAGAAAATGCAAAAGATTTTGAGGCAGACACTATATACGGCCGACCGAGTTCTCCATTAAAAATTGGCGAAATACATGGAAAAAAAGTTGTATTTTTGGCAAGACACGGCAGACGTCATACCATTCCTCCAACACAAGTCAATTTCAGAGCGAATATTATGGCCTTGAAAGAACTTGGCGTAAAAAGCATACTTGCCAGTACTGCCTGCGGAAGCCTAAAAAAAGAAATAGAACGAGGCGATCTTGTTGCGCTAGATCAATTTATTGATTTTACAAGACATAGAAAAATAACCTATTATGAGGAATTTTCTGGCGGAGCGAAAAATGCAAAGCATACTGCCATGCCTGACCCTTTTTCAGAGGATTTACGGAAGATTTTAATTGCAAGCGCAAAAGAATTGCAACTCAAACTGCACCACAAAGGAACAGTGATAACAATAGAAGGACCTCGATTCTCAACCCGCGCAGAGTCAAAAATGTTTCGGATTTGGGGAGCTGATGTAATTAACATGTCCATAGCTCCTGAATGTATTCTTGCCAATGAAGCAGGCATCAAATATGCGGCAGTGGCAATGTCAACAGATTATGACAGCTGGATGGAAAAGGAGACAGTTACATGGGAAGAAATTTTAAAAATATTCGGGAAAAATGCTGAAAATGTTAAAAAACTCTTTCTGCAAACAATTCCAAAAATAAAATAAACCATGTCTAAAATCAACGAAAATAATAAAATCTCTTATTTGATATATATAATCGGATTTTTTATAATGTTGGCCTTGCCGGCGTTAAATATCCCGCCATGGTTTACACCCCCATCATATACGCAAGCAATTGCGTTCAGATCGATACTGGCTATTTTAGGTTTTATTTACTTGTTTAAAGAAAAAATAAGCTTAAAAAAAATATCCGACCAAGGCGGACCAGCCTCGGGCTGGAAAGAGGCGTTAAACCCGCGCTCTGCGGTTTTTATACCAATAATTTCGCTTTTGGCTTATTTCTTTATTGTTTTCGTTTCTACACTGCTTTCACTCGACGTATCTCGTAGCTTATGGGGAACTCCCGAAAGAGGCGCGGGCTTTATAAATTTTACTTTTTTCGTTCTTTTTTTATTTTTAACTTTGGCAATTGTCAAAAAAGAACACTGGAAAAAACTTCTTGACTTTTCTCTGGTTATCGGATTTTTGGTGGGATTGGTGGCAATTTTCCAACTATTCGGGGTTTTAGATAATATTTTTACTCACACAAACACAAGACCAAGCTCAACCCTAGGAAATTCATTAATACTTTCTCTTTATCTTCTGCCCATGTTCTTTGTGGCGTTTTCTTTCTTTATCTTAGAAAAACGCAATATAAAAAAATATTTTTATTTATTTTTGGTTATTTTCTATTCCTTTTCAATTATTTTTATAGCGCAAGGCAGAGCCGCTTTTTTAGGACTTTCGATTGGAATTTTTTGGTTTTTAATTTTTAATCCTAAAAAGATGAAAAAAATAAAAACGGGCGCAATAATTTTACCTATTGTACTTCTCATTTTTATCTTTTTTTTAAGCAGCCACCCGCAAATTTATGGAAAATGGCCTAATTTATTAAAAGAACCGACAATAAGAATAACATCCTTAACGCGTGGTTTTTCAGCTGATCCGGCAAGAACATCTGCATGGAAAATATCAATATCAGCCTTTTTGGAAAGGCCATTTTTTGGATACGGCCCGGAAAACTTTTATGTCGCCTTCAACAAACATTATGACCCTACTTTGCCCATAATGAAAGACCTAAAAGATTTTGACAGGGCGCATAATTACTTGATACAAATTTTAGTTGATTCCGGAATTTTTGCTTTAATTTTTTATCTTGTTTTTTTATTTTCTCTTTTTTGGGGTCTGCAAAAAATTAAACATCAATACCCGGCTGCCAACGGACTGCAAGCAGGGCTTTTGGCTTTTTCTATAGCGTCTTTGGCATCCATTGACGGCTTTGCAATTATGCTTATTTTTTTCTTTTTGGCGGCCTACTCTATACATTTAATTTACTCTGCAAATGCAAATCAAGTCGACGTTATTGCGCATGCCCGCCGAAGCCTTGGCGAAGGCGGGAGGAGCGAAGTAATAACAAATAGATTAAAATTTATCAAAATTCCGGCTCTTTGCGTTTTATTTCTGGTTTTAATAATATTCCTTTGGCAATATAACTTTTTTCCTTTGCAGATGAATAAACAAATTATTATTGCCCAAACGCTGGCAAACGAATATAACGACTGGCAGGGCGCTTCCAAAATTTTAGACAAACAGTCAAAAATAAATACCTTTTTTCTTCCTTACACAAATTCTGTATACCTAAATATGTTGATAAACAGAATAATTAAACATCCAGATGAAAATGCCCAGCTTTCAAAAAAAGTGTCAGAAATTTCCCAAAAAAATACTGAGCTCCAACCATATGATTACAAAAATTGGCTCCGTTTGGGAGAATCTTTGGCAACAATTGCAAAAGAAAAAAACGATCCGGAGCTTATAAACAAATCCAATGACGCTTTCAATAAAGCCCTGAAATTAAGCCCAAGAAACCCCACAATTCTTTTTAGTTCTTTTATGGCTACTGTATCCTTAGAAGATTTGAAAAGAGCAAAAGAAGAATCGGTCTATTGCCTAAAAACCTTCCCCCAAAGCCGTGAATGTCTTTGGATTTCCGGATTAATTAATATTTATTTAGGAGACATTAAAGCTGGAAAAGAATTTGCAGAAAAGGCAAAAGAGAATGGATATTCCGTGGAAGATAGTGAAATTGCGTTAAGACAGCTTGTAGCAGCATACTTGGAAACTGAAAATTACAAAGAAATGCTGCCTCTTTATCAAAAATTATCTGAAATAAATCCGGGAGAAGTGCAATACAAAACATCTATTATGCTTTGCCACAAAGAATTGGGGAACTATGTAATGGCAAAACAATTAGCTCAAGAAATAATTAAAACAAATCCCGAACTAAAACCCCAGATTGAACAATTTATTAAAAGTTTTTAAGCTTGTTGAAGTCTGACTTCAACAAGCTTATTCAAATGCGAGATCGCCAAGTTTATCCTGCAAATTCATATTCAGCATACACTGTTTAGAAAAATTTCGATACTCTCCAACAGAAGAAAACATGCCGCCTGCAACACTTTTTTCAACAATTGGAGAATTTCGATTATCGGCATAATCGGCAAGACTGGAATATGGATATTCAACTGCCCACCGAAAAGCATCGTCAAAATTATTTACTGCTTTTTTAATCCCGCCTGCATATAATTCAAAAACATTTTTAACTTGAATGTATACTGTAAGATAAGAAAGATAATTCTCCGCATCAATTCTTTTTGCTTTAAACGCCCCTTGAAATAATCTGCCCGATTCTTTATGTTTTGTATTAAAATAATTTGTCATTCCTGTTCCAAATTTTCTCATAAATTTTGTTATGCCCCCCTCTGAAATTTCTTCTAAAATTAAATGGTAATGATTTGGCATAAGCGTAAAACAAACAATATTGACCAATGGTTTGTGCGCCGGCCAATCGGGCGGCCACTCGAAAGCCCTGTTGAAGTCAGACTTCAACAGGTAACGCAGAGGATTTGAAGAAGAATGCTCATCGTTAAAATAACGGAGCATCAAAAGAAAGCGCCACTGATCTTTTGTATCAAGAACTATTGGTTGTTTCCGATTTCCGCGATTATACACATGAATAAAATCGCCGACTGTATATGGTTCTTTGCGCATTATCTTTATAATAGCATCTTTTTAAAGTTTGTTGAAGTCTGACTTCAACAAGCAACAAAAAGCCACCTTTCGGTGGCTTTTTGCTTTGCTCGTCTGCCTTTCACAAGAAGGCGGCTAACAAATATTACTGAGCGTTTACTGCTGGAGTCTTAAATGTATCCAATCCCCATGTCTGAGCAGTTTCAGTGGATGTATATGTTCCATCTGTTGTTACCCAAGCAAGGTTGGTGACTCTGAAGTCAACGAAGCCAGTGCCAGAGTAAGAACCTGAAGATGCGGTTACTCCTCTTGGCTCAGAAACATCAATTACTACCTCGGTATCCTCACCGCTTGCAATGAGGTCAGAGGTATTGTCTGGGGTCAATGTAATTGTCTTAGAAACTGCTGCGCCATTTGCCACGCCATCTACATAAGCAGTGACTGTTATGTCGGCTGCAACTGGTTCTGTAGTGTCTCCACCATCTGAATGGACTTTTAAGGTAATTTTACCTGAAGTGTATGACGATGATGGTGTTGTTGCGTTGTAAGTGTATGAGGATGTTGCGCTAACAAGTGACCATGTTGCAACTACGTTATCATACAAATACATAAAGTTTCCGGCAACTGCTGATGTTGCAGTAGGATGTGCTGCAGCCAAGTTTGGCTTGTTGAAAGTAACGTCTGTGCTTGGATTTGCTATAACCAATTTTATGTATTCACTCCCATCGCTCAAAACATCTGACTCAATGTCTGCTTTTGCAGTCAAAACCTTTGTAGCATCTTTTGCAACATCAATTGTAAGGTCGCTAAATGTTGCTGTTGCTCCGGACACTGCGCTGGACAATGTTATTGAGCCCAACAATGTTGAACCGTCGTACAATTTTACAGCAGAAATCTGTTCAACTCCTACATCGCTTCCTTGAGCTGTAATAACCAAATCGGTTATTTGAGAAGCTCCTGTTGTTGATTTGAAGTTAAACACGGCCATTGGAACATCTGATACTCCATCTGTGTGGTTAACATTAACAGAACTTGCTTTTGGAGTAGAACCGGCAATGCTTGCTACCACTGTTGAGGTTCCAACTACATCATAGTTTATGGTGTGTGTTCTTTGGTTTGCTGCAGGATTTCCAGATGTCAATGTTGGTGTCAAGCCAGATGTTCTGTTTACACCTGAACCATCGGTTGCTCCAATGGCAGTTGTATCATACATGGCAATCTCCAATATTCTGTCTGTTTCCAATCCTGAAACAAAATCGGCTGAGAAAGTAAGCGCTTTTGTGGTATTGGCAGGAACCAAGAAATGGAATCCTGACAAAATCATGTAATAAGTGCTGCTTTCTTTTATGACTGTAGATGTATTGATTGGAAATGTGCCCAACAATGTGCTTCCATCATAGGCATAAAGATTTGTCATTGATGTCGCTGGATGTTCAACTGCGCTTGATTTTGTTGTATACAATACGATCTTGGCGCTATTAACATCCATATCGGAATTAATTGCTTTAACATTAATTCCGTATACAGGAACATTTGATGTTGCTGTAATGTTTGCATTATCAGCTGGTGAAGCAGCCAATGTGGCTACCGAGATAAATCCAACTGCTCCAGGTGTTGTTGTCCCAGGTGTTGTTGCACCTGTTGCGCAAGATACGCCTGTTGTTGGGCTATATCCTGATGTTGATGTGCAACCTGCTGGCAAACCCGTTGTCGGTGTTCCTGAGATAAGAGCATTTAATGCGACTCTTGTTAATGGGCCAACCTGATTTGCAGGTGTCCATCCTTTGGCTACTTGAAATGCTTTTACAGCTCCTAAGGTCGCTGGACCAAAGTAAGATGTTTCCATTCCAGGTGAACCTGCTCCTGTCGCTGCAAGTGTATAACCGTTGGTGTTCAAAAGGACCTGTAAGCATTTTACATCTTGTCCTGTTGAGCCAACTGTTAAATTTCTAGTAAATGTTACTCCTGAACAAGCAACTATACCAGTTGGAACCGGTGTAGCGCCTCCTTGCAAAGCCTGTAATTGAGCTTGCAAAGCTTGTATCTGAGCCATCAAATCTGACAATTGGTCAGCTTGGACTGCGGCAGGAGCAACTGTTGCAACCAAAGCCAAAGCGACTACGGTTGTAATAATTGTTCTTTTTATACTCATTTTTTTGTGTTTTTGTTCCCCGGTTAAATAAATTTGCTTCGCAAATTTAGCGCGAAGCGCTATTTAACTGGGTAAATTTAATTTTTATTATTTTTTACTTTATCATCGGTCGACCTTATTAACTCATTGTTTTACGTACTAACAACGAATTAGCGATTTATCAAATGTTTAATTTATGTACGTATCGGATTTGTTTATTAATAAAATTTCCTCTAATGCTTCCGTATACTTTTCCTGATCGGTTAAACCCTCTATTTTAGACAATACCTTTTTCCCTTTATCTGTTAAAGTTGAATGCTGTAAATCGTAAATCTGGCTCCATACCAATGTCCTATACAAATCTTCTACATCTTGATCCAAATCGTTCCCAGATAAATCAGCCAATGTTTTTAAACTATCTGCAATTCCTTTTACTGTTTGCGAATCTTGCTTTGGATTAACTATTAAAGCCTGTTTTAAATCTTTTATTTTTTCGCTTAGATTTGCAACAACTTTTTTTTCTGCTTCAGATTGCGTCCTGGTTTGCTGTGTTAATGATGCTGTTGAATTTTGAGGCGCTGTTCCAGATGGCAATAACCTTGCCAATCCAAATGCTCCGGCAATTAAAATTAATACAGCCGCAAAAGAATAAGCAAATTTTCGGGAGAAAATTTGTCCTGAGCCGAAGCGAAGGACTGCACTGATAAAATCCGTGAATCCTGCCTGATGTAAAACAACTTCTTTTTTCTCCGCCAATATCTGCGATTTAAGCAAAGAAGCCCATTCTTTTCTGGGTTTTATTTCTTTCAAAGTATGGAGTTTATAAATAAGTTGTTTTTCTGTTATTTCGGTCATATTTGTGCTGTATATATGTATGACGCTCAAACTCGCTATTTGTTACAATTCTTGTTGTCATTCCCGCGAAAGCGGGAATCCATGGTCAAATGCACTTACTCTGGATCTCCGCTTTCGCGGAGATGACAGTTGCCGAGCGTTATTATGACTCCTGAACTATGTCTTTTAGGTCTTTTAAACCTCGGTGAAGCATAACTCGCACTGTGCCAGCCGGCTTGCCTAATAATTCAGCTATTTCCGGTATTGGCATATCCTCCAAATAATGCCAAATTATTATGTCCTGCTGTTCTTTTTTTAGCTTTTGTATGCCTGCCTTAACAATGTTTACATCTGCGTTTAAAATAGCCTTATCATAAGCGCTTGTCCCAGGGTCAGCCATTTCCCAGCTGGCATCAACTGCAACCATCTTTGCCCTCCCTTTGTCTCTATAATGGTCTACAACAGCGTTTCTGGCTATTTGGTATAAAAACGCACCCTGATTTTTAATCTCTTCCTTAGGGCTCTGGAACGCTTCCCAGCCCTTCAAAAACACTTTAGAAGTAATATCCTCGGCTATTTCTTGGGAATTAACCTTTAAGTAAACAAAACGGTATATTTTCTCAATATACTGGTCATAAATTTCGCCGAATTGTTCGTTCAAATTACTCATCGCTTATCTCTATATTTTATACTAAAAACGTTATTAAGTCAATAGGACACCTTAATCTTGTAAACAATTTGATTAAATGTCCCATCTCTCTCAATTTGTCCTATCTTCAAAAGTTCATCTAAATCCCGCCTTATTGTCCTTTTTGTGATGTTTGGCAAAACCACCTGTAAGTCCATAACCTGCGCTTTTTTATTTTTTCTTAAAAATTCCAGAATTTTGGTTTGCCTTGGAGTAAGTTTGTCCCCGTCATTGCGAGCGAGTCTAACACTCTGGATTGCTTCGTCGCTACGCTCCTCGCAATGACGAAGCCCCACCGCCAGTTTTTCATACTCTCCAACAATAATTAAATAATTTACCGAATTCAGCCAGCCTTGAAATTTTGCAATTTTCAAATAATTCAAAATAATATCAACATCTTTAAAATTTGGGTTTTCCAAAATTGCCAAAGCCTTATCTTTTATCTTTATTTTTAATGGATCTTGGGGAAAAAATTCCAGTAAATTATAAACCGCGTTTGTCAGCTTAACAATTTTATCTTCTTTATCTTCCATAGTTTTTTATTCAATAAAACTATCAAAAAATAAATAAAAAGTCAAAGTGCTTTTTGCCTCTTTAATAAAAAATACGTTTTATAATTATAGCACGATTATTTAGATGTTGCGAATTGCCCGCAAGCAGCTTTTATATCATCGCCAAAGCGATAGCGCTGGACAAAATTGACTCCGGATTTTTTGAGAATTTTTTTAAACACCTCAACTCGTTGAGGTGTTGATGGTTTAAAAGTGCCAGTTGCATTATACAAAATTAAGTTCACAAAATATAATTTTCTTGTCCTGAGCGGAGTCGAAGGATTATGCATTAATTTTGCTAATTCTTCGGCGCATTCTTTTGAATCGTTTACGTCTTTTATTAAAACATATTCAAACATTACTTTTCTTTTTGTAGCTAAAATATAATTATCTACGGCGCTCAAAACTTTTTCTAAACTATATTTTTTGCTTATCGGCATTAACTCTGTTCGCAATTTATTGTTTGGCGCGTGCAGAGAAATTGCCAAGTTCAACTGCAAACCTTCTTTTAAAAATTTTTCAATTCCCTCAACAATGCCGGCCGTTGAAACAGAAATTGACCTTACTCCGATGTTGAAATAATTTTTATCGTTTAAAATTCTTATTGCCTTTAGAACATTTTCATAATTCAAAAACGGCTCGCCCATTCCCATAAAAGTAACATTGGTTACGCCGAAGGAAGACCCTTCGACTTCGCTCAGGGCGATTTTTTTCAAATAGCGATTGAAAAAAATCGCCTGCTCTAAAATTTCATTAACCGACAAATTTCGCTTAAATCCCATTTTTCCTGTGGCGCAAAACAAACATCCCAGCGGGCATCCAACTTGAGAAGAAACACAAACAGTATTTCTTCCGTCCTCGTGGCGCATTAAAACCGTTTCTATTTCCAAACCATCTTTTAAAGTAATTTTAGCCTTCACACTATCTGCCCCCGATACTCCGTTTTTAACGGTCGTTAAAATATGGGTATTATTTGTTTTTTGATTTTTTGAAAATAATGTCTCCGCCAAAATTTCCAGCGGGCATTCTTTGTTTAATTTTTCCCTTAATTCTTTTGTAAAAAAAGTCGCATCACTCCAATCGGAAATGTATTTTTTAAAAACCGCTTCATTCGCTTGTTTCAAGCGAAAATCCGGCTCATTTTCTAAAATTTTTTCCAAATTTTCCAAATCCATAAATTTACGTTACTGATTATAATCTCCCGAGTCAAGGTTTGGAGAATTATCAATTATAATTGTTTTGCTTGTGTCAGTAACAAAATTTTTTTCTGGAGTATAATCTGTAATCTCAATTTTAATTGTGTAAACGCCATCTGGAACAATTGTGCCCGAAGAATCTTTTCCATCCCAAATTTTTGGTTGAGGATTTTTTGCTTCGCCAGACCATTTTTTGATTTCAGTTTCGCCAAATTCAATAATTATTTCGTACTTTACTTTTTCTGAAAATGCCAAATCAATACTAAATTCTCCGCCCATATCGATTACTTTATATATTACAATGCTTGGTAAAATTACATCGGGATCAGGAGAAGTTGAATCTGAGGACGGGGGAGTCGGCTCAGTAAAAACTGTATTGGAAGCTTTGGGAGTTGGCGAACAAACTTCCCATGCGTCCAGCAGGCAAAGACTTTGGCCAGAGCTTGGGCTGGCGGTATCCATAATATCAGAAGTATCTCCCGCCGGATTTTTTAGAACCAAAGAATTGTTATCGCTTAAAATTATTTCTTGCAAAATATCGGCATTTTCAATTTGCCGGGAAATTAAAAAATATGAATTTGCCAAAATTATTTTTCCCGCAAAATCATTTTTTGTAACAAAACTTGAATAATCCTCGCCCGTTGCTGTTTTCCTTTGCAAATACCAATTGGTCAAATCAATATCTGTTGAATTTGAGTTGTAAAGCTCGACAAATCTTTGATTAATCGGCAAAATTTGCGCTTCTGAAATTAAAATTTTTGGATAAACAACCTGCGCCGGCGCAACGGCCGGCGTCACAAATTCAACATAAGCGCACCCCTGCTCTATTATTTTTCGTAAAGTTATTTCTCCTATCCCGCCCACTCTTAACAAATCATTAAGCGAATAAAATGGACGGGCTTGTATTATTTTTTGAGCCGTTACCGGACCAACTTGAGCCATTTTATCCAATTCTTCTGCGGAAGCTGTATTTATATTTATTTGCCCTGCGCAAACAACCGTATTTTTTTCCTCGTCTTTTTTAATTTCTTCTTCCATTTTCAGTTCGTCTGCGGTTTTTGATTGCGCAACAAGTTCATCAACTTTTTGCTGAATTACATCTAATTTTTCCGCAATGTCATCAAGCAAATTTTGCCTTTCTTGTTCTGTTGTTTCGTCATTGCGAGGAGCTTCGGGCGAGGAAGCAATCTCATTTGGCACTATATCTTGCGCAGAATCAGTTTCCTGAACTATTTCCTCAACTTGGGTATTAGGCAAGCTCACTGTTGCCGAAAAAAATTTATAACCGATTTTATTGGCTTGCCCCAAAACCTTGTTAAAAATAAAAGAATAATTATTTGAACTCAAAAACGCGATCCAAACAAAAAAGCCTAAAACAAGAGTACAAGAAAGACTCGCCAAAAATGCGAAAATTTGATTTTTTTCAAAAAATTTCATTTCCATTTACAGCCGGCTTTGTTTTGTTGCGCCCGCTTTTCGGCCTCGGCAATTTCTGTTTTATATTTTATGTCGGGATTATAAAATCTGGCAATTGCCATGCCTTCTTTTACCAGCTGCGCGCCAATATTTGTATTTCCGATAAAAATATACCGCAAACACCTGCCATACTGATCCAAATCTGTTCTGTCTTTTTCCAATTTTACCATTTTTCCCAAAACTAAATTTTCAAGTCGGGTTTTAGCCGGCTCATAGCAAGGATAATTTTTTTCGTCTGCGTCCATTCCCAAAAGCCGCACATGATATCCTCCCTCAACCACAACCGTATCGCCGTCAATTACTTTTGTAACAAACGTATTTTCATGTACCCCGCACGCGGAAGCTATTGGAGTTCCAGTCAGGGGAGGCCCGTCCTCCACGGATTTTCCCACAACGTCATTGCGAGGAGCTTCGAGCGACGAAGCAATCTTTTTTTGATTTTCCAAGCTAAAATAAACAAAAATTCCAATTATTACAGCTCCTAAAATTATTGCAAAAAATAATTTATTCTTTTCCCAGAAATTCATTACTACATTTTATCACAAATACAAAAAATATAAACAAAAAATAAATAAAAAGGCAAGGTAAGGGTAAGATAAAGAAACCTGCCATACGTAATTTTCACGATCGTGAATTTATCGTATAGCTGGTTTTTTCTGATTATTTTATAATTTTTCTCATTTTAGCCCAAAAATTTGTTTTAAGTGCGCCTTATTATCAATAAAATCTATTATTCCATACCTGACATATTTTCTTATTCCAAAAAATTCTATAATAAAATTTATCTCGTCTTCGCATTTATAAGGAAAAATAAAAACGCTTTTTTGTAATTCATAGAATCCAAGTTTTTTAATTTTCCATCTTAGCGCATCTCGTCCGGTTCTAAACTTTTCGGGAACATCAAAAACAATAAATCGCCATTTGCCGTCCCAGTCTTTCTTTTCTATTTTCATATGTTCAAAACTATAAGTAAGGGCCCTTAATTTACCTTTTTCAGTTAAAATAAACGTGAGTGTTCCGTCTGAATTGGTTATTCTTTTCACCAATTTTGACCTATACAATCTGTGAATTTCTGCAAATAATTCTTTTTTATCTATCTTTTTCCATTCAACAGATATAGTTTTAATAACTTTCCACTGTTTTTGCGGAGTATAAGCGCAACCAAAAGCAAGCCCGCCAAAAAGCAATAATAATATTTTTTCTTTTAAAGCAGCCATCTTAAAATAGTTATTATAATATTTTATCACAAATATCAGCCATACGTAAAATTTACGATCGTGAATTTATTGTATAACTAAAATACAGTTAAATCTTAGTTCTCACAGTCGTGACATCACAAGAAATTGTTTGATAATTTTTGCAAAACAGTCGAAGAATTCCTCGCAATTTTTGAGGTTTAGGCAATGTACGCCGACTTGCGCGAAAGACCAAAAGCGTCCCTCCCTCTTATGGGATCGGGACGCCTTTTTTATTATTTTTCAAGTTTTCCCAGCTATACAAGAAATTTACGATCGTGAAAATTACGTATAGCTCATTTTTCAGTATTATTTTCTATATTATTTTCAGTATTATTTTCTGCTTTGTTGCTTTCTATCTTATCTTTTATTTTTTGAATTTGCTCATTTGCTTTTTGCCTTATTTCTTCTGCTTTCTTTTCATTTTTGATTTTATTTTCTTTTATATCAGCGTTAATTTTATCCCTGACGCTGTTTACTCTGTTTATTATAGAGTCTACATTTTCCCGATTTTTATCGCGCGCTTTGTCAGATTTATCTTTCTCCTGCTGGATTTTTTCTAAAACTTTGGTATGGATTTCTAAAGTTTTATTAAAATCATCAGCGATTTTCTGCGCGCTATTCTCCATTTTTTCTCTATTTAGTTTGTTTATAGATTTTGAAACCTCATCTGCTTTTGCGCTAAAATTATTATTAATTTGCATTTGGTTGTCTTTGGTTATCCTGTTTTCCACCACCAATTTTTCAGCTTCTTTTAAACGCGTTTCAGCCAAACGGACGCTTAATTTTATTTTCGCCTGGTCGGAAAAAGCCAGAACTTGCAGGACCTTTTCATTAACTCCAACTTTCACGGGATAAAGAATATCTCCGGGAAGCGCCAAACTGGCCTGCGCGCTCACTGCTCCAGACACCAGCAAAACTGCCACTAAAGACAATATTGAAATGTAAGCGGGTTTTAATTTTTGAGAAAATATTATTTTCCAAAAGCCAAATTTTGGAGTTTCTGTCAAGGGATTATTTTTCATAAACATCAAAACCCCGCCTTTTATAGAGGCTTTAATTTCTTTTTCCAGTTTTATTCGCCTGGCTGGTTTTAAAATTTTTTTAATGTTATTGTTCATTTTTTTTATTTATGATTTCCCGTAATTTTTTAGTGGCTTGATTAATTCTCACAGAAACCGCGTTTGGCGACTCTCCCAAAATATCTGCAATTTCCGATGGCTTCAACTCATCTATATATCGCATTACCATTACCTGCTTTTGGTTTTCTGCCAGCTTGTCAAGCAGTTTTACTATTCTATTGGCGTCAAAACGGTTAAAAATATTATCTTCTGTATCCTCGCCTGCCCTTATATTATTAAGACGTTCATCACCCGCCAACTCTTTTTTCTTCCGGCTATTGTCAATAATCAAATTTACCGCCACTCTATACAGAAACGCCCTTATGTTTTGAATTTCTTTGCCTTCTATTATATATTTCCACGTTTTTATAAAAGTTTCCTGCGTTATATCTTCGGCTAATTCTTTGTTGTACACCCTAAAATAGCAATGCCGATAAATATCGTCTGCGTATTTTTCATAAGCATCCAAAAAAAGAGTTTGATAGTTCATCCGTCACATATATTATAAAGGTCGTTAATATAATATTAACAAAAATAATCTAAATAAAAAATGATAAACAAAATAAAAAAATCAACAATTGTTCTTTTAGCAGCCGCTTTGATCGGGGTTAACGCTTTGCCTTCGGCGACGCAAGCAAAAGATAATGGTCGTGAAGACCGAATATCTTTCAGTATAAACAATATGCACAATAGTATGCAAAAAGGCGCGTTTAGAGTTTTTGGAAACATAGCCGGCGATATAATCGGCAGATCAGAATCGGGAGACAATATGCCTGCAATTTCTGTAAATTTACTCTTAAATAACAATGGATTAAAATCTGCAAGAACAGCTTATAACCAAGCTATAAAAGATGCGAATACAGCATTTAAAACAGCAAAAAAATCCGCGAGAGACAAATTTACTTTGGCAATAAATTCTTCAAGCAACCAGTCTGCAAGAATTTCATCATTAAAAACATACCTTGCCGATTTGCTTGTTGCAATACAGCAAAGAAATTCAGCAAAACAAACAGCCCTTCAAAAATTTATTGACGCACTGGGAAATGTCCAGGTTAACAATCAGGCCCCAACATCCAACGCCCAAAGCGTAACCGTAACTAAAAATACCTCAAAAGCAATAACTCTGACCGGCGCAGATCCTGAAAATTTAGCGCTAACATTTACTGTTTTAACACACCCAACCCACGGCACATTGTCTGGAACAGTTCCAAATCTAACCTATTTTCCGGCAACAGATTTTACGGGATCAGACAGCTTTACATTTAAAGTGAACGACGGCAGTTTAGACAGCGCGATAGCCACAATATCAATGACGGTAAATCCGTAAAGCAATCAAAAAACGGCTCAACGTACTGAGCCGTTTTTTGTTACTTGTCCTGAGCTTGTCGAAGGATTATTTTTTTGCTTTAGCCAGCCTGGAAATGTTTGCCTCGCCCGTAGGCGAAGCCTTCAGGCTACGGCCGAGGGGAGAGTCAAAAACAATTTTACCTTCTTTCTCGCCAATTAAAACGCGCGATCCCTCGCTAATTTCGCTGATAACAATTTTTACCGACAAAGGATCCAAAATCAATCTTTGGATCACCCTTTTTAGCGGCCTGGCTCCCAAATTTGCATCAAACCCATCTTTAACCAAAACCTCTTTTGCTTGTTCAGAAATTTCAATTTTTATTTCTTTTGCAGCCAAACGTTTTTCAACTTTTGTAAGCTCTAAATCAACAATTTTTTTAATTTGTTCTTGCTTTAAATAATTAAATATCACAATTTCATCAATTCTGTTTAAAAATTCCGGTCTGAAAGCGTCTCGCAAAGAGTCAAATATTTTTTCCCGCATATTTTCCCTTTCAACTAATTCTTCCCTTGTGGTAAATCCAAGCGAAGACATTTTATTAATGTAGTCAGACCCCAGGTTTGAAGTCATTATAATTATTGTATTTTTAAAAGAAACCATTCTGCCCTTTGAATCTGTCAGCCGGCCGTCTTCAAAAATTGAAAGTAAAATATTAAAAACATCCGGGTGCGCTTTTTCAATTTCGTCTAGCAAAAGCACAGAATACGGTCTGCGCCTTACCTTTTCTGTTAATTGTCCGGCTTCTTCATAGCCCACATATCCTGGAGGAGATCCGATCATTTTTGAAACAGTGTGGCGTTCCATATATTCAGACATATCAAGCCGTATCATTGCCTTTTCGTCGTCAAATAAAAATTCTGCCAAAGCGCGGGCTGTTTCGGTTTTTCCAACTCCGGTCGGCCCCAAAAATAGAAAAGATCCTAAGGGTTTATTTTCTTCGGAAATTCCGGCTCGCGCCCTGCGTATTGCCCTTGAAATTGCTGAGATTGCTTCATCTTGACCAATTACGCGCCTGTTTAAAGTGTCCTCCATTGTTTCCAATTTTTTGGCTTCTTCTGTAATCAAACGCATAACCGGAATTCCTGTCCACCTTGAAACAACTTTGGCAACTTCTTCTTCCGTAACTTCTTCTTTTAAATATCGGTGCTCTTTTTGTATTTTAATAAGCTTTTGCTCGGTTTCCGCCAATTGTTTTAACAATTCCGGAATTTTTCCATATTTTATTTCAGCAACTTTTTCCAAATCCGCTTCGCGCTGGGCAATTTCTGTTTGATAAGACAAGCTGTCTAATTTTTCCCTTATGCCTTTTATTTTATTTATCAGCTCTTTTTCAGCTCCCCATTTCAAGCGCAAAGCTTTGGTTTTTTCGTTTAAATCCGCCAATTCTCTGGCAATAACTTTCAGCCTCCTTTCAGAGCCTTTTTCTTTTTTCAAAGCCTGTTTTTCAATTTCAAGTTTCGTAATTTCCTCGTCAAATTTTTCCAATTCTTGCGGATCGGATTCAATTTCCAGTCTCAACGCGGAAGCCGCTTCATCCATTAAATCAACTGCTTTGTCCGGTAAAAATCTGTCGGCAATATATCTTGATGCCAAATCAACTGCGGCTTTAATTGCCGAATCTTTTATTTTTACGCCGTGATGGACTTCATATTTTTCTTTAATTCCGCGCAAAATTGCAGTGGCATCATCTATGTTCGGCTCTTGCACAAAAATGGGCTGAAACCTTCTTTCTAAAGCTGGGTCTTTTTCAATATATTTTTGGTATTCTTTTAAAGTTGTTGCTCCAATTGCCCTCAATTCTCCGCGGGCCAAAGCAGGTTTTAATAAATTTGAAGCATCAATTGCCCCTTCGGCCGCTCCAGCTCCCACCAATGTGTGTAATTCGTCAATAAACAAAATATATTTTCCAGCAGCCCGCGAAAGCTCTTTTAGCAAAGCTTTAATTCTTGTTTCAAATTCTCCTCTATATTTTGTGCCTGCAATTATAGCTCCCAAATCCAGCGAAATTATTTCTTTATCCTTTAAGAATTCCGGCACATTTTGCCGGGCAATTCTTTGGGCAAACCCCTCAACAATTGCTGTTTTTCCAACTCCAGCCTCTCCAATTAAAACAGGATTATTTTTTGTTCTGCGCGAAATTATTTGCATCAGCCTGCGGATTTCATTATCTCTGCCGATTATCGGGTCAATTTTTCCGGCCGCAGCCAAATTGGTCAAGTTTCTGGTGTATTTTTCTATAACCTGGTATTTTGATTCTGGCTCGGGATCTGTAATTCTCTGCCCGCCTCTTATTTGCCCCAGAACTTTTGCCACTGCTTCGTAATCAAGCTTGGAATTTTTAAAGCTGTTTCCTTCTCCAGAAGCTAAAAAGTTAATTTTTTCCAAAACATCTTTTGCTCCGGACTTTGCGTCAAGCAATGCCAGAAATAAATGCTCCACAGAAATAAACTCGTCGTTCATTTTTATTGCTTCTTGCCTTGCTTTGTCCAAAACTTTTGCCATATCTTGAGTCAGGTAAAACTGGCCAAACGCCTGCGGAGACGCAATTGTTGGAATTTTTGAAATTTGCAAATCCACTTTTTTCTTTAAAAGTTCTACGTCAATTCCAAGTTTTTGTAAAATTGTGGTAATTATGCTTCCTTCCTGCGTAATCAAAACCGACAGCAAATGCAAAGCGTCAATTTGCTGCTGGCCCTTTTCCTGCGCCAATTGCTGTGCCTGCATTAAGGCGTCTTGGGCTTTATTTGTAAAATTATTTCCTCCGTTCATACTTAAATTATGATAAAAAATTATTAAAATTATATTATTATATTACCATATTTTCAATACGTTTTCAAGACAGACAGACAAAAAAGCGGCCGGATAAGTCCAGCCGCAAACGAATCACTTTGCGCGGAAAAACTCCCACGCCTCCTTGAAGCTCTCATGCTCATTGTTGAACAGACTGTTGTCGTCAACGATGCTTTCCATCTGTATTAGCTTCTCGCGAAGCAAAAACTGGTTTCCAAGACCCAGCGTGGCAAGTGTAAAATTGCCATCGCCGTTTCTGACTTGAACATTAAAGCCGGCTTGTGCAAGAACTTTTGCATTCGCTTCAGCCATGAGCAGACTCGCGCCTTGTTTCATTCTAATTATCACAGTAAGAACCTCCTTTGGCCAATGAACTAAAACGAGCCTCTGGAAAGAGGCTCGTTTGAATTTTCTAATTACTTTTGTTTTATTTCAGAATTCTCAAACCAACCTCTTTCTTAAAGAAGCTAAAATAAAACCAAAATGATGTTTTACGGCTGATTTGATTCATATTTTTAGTTTAGCGCGAACCCAATATTATGTCAACATCCATTTCTTTATTATCGCGCAGAATATGTAAAGTTATTTTATCTCCGGGATTATATTTTTGAATTATTGTTGCCATTGAATTGTTTAAAGCAATCTTCTCTTTGTTAATTTCCAAAATAACATCTTTTTCTTTAATTCCTGCCCTGTCTGCGGCAGAATCCGCGGTTATCGCGGTTTCGCCGTTGCTCCCGCTAATCACAAATGCTCCATAATTAACTGATAATTTATATTTTTGCTTTATTTTATCATCTACAAGCGCGTATCTTACTCCTAAAAAAGGGTAAACAATTTTATTTGTTTTTGTAACTTGCTCAATGTCTTTCTTCGCCATATTTATTGGAATGGCAAAACCGATGCTTTGCGCTCCCCGCGCCATTGCTGTGTTGATTCCAATAACTTCTCCTTTTAAATTCACCAATGGCCCGCCAGAATTTCCCGAGTTGATTGCCGCGTCTGTCTGGATAATTCCTTCCAAGGTTTCCGAAACGCTTCCAATTTGGTCTGAAGCAGAAATTGTCCTGGCAAGCCCGGAAATAATGCCCACGGAAACCGTATTGCTAAATTGCCCGAGCGCGTTGCCAATGGCAATGGCAGTCTGGCCGAGCTGTATTCCCGAAGAGTTTCCAATTACAGCTTTTTGAAATGTTTTTCCATTTGCCTCAATTTTTATCACAGCTAAATCTTGCACAGGATCTAAGGCCAAAACTTTTGCCGTATATTTTTCTCCGTCGCTTGTGTAAACCGTATAATCTGCTTGTTTGTCTGAAACCACGTGCTTGTTTGTCAAAACCAAACCGTCTGCTGAAACAATAAAACCAGATCCCGCCCCGACTTCCTGCAACTGCGTTCCGTTTTGAACTTGTTGAGGAATTAGAAATTCAAACGGAGAATTCGGGCCGAATGGATTTACATATTGCTGTTCATAAATCGGCACGTCTTTTGAAATTACAATGCTCACCACCGAGGGAGAAACAGCTTTTGACGCGTCAATTATTGCCTGCTCGTAAGAAACATTTGAAGTATATTCTCCAAGAGCAGGCTGGCTTTTAATTGTTGGCTGGGCAATTTCTTTTGCTTGGAAATATTGCAAAAATACTTGCGTTTGCGAAGGAAAATATTTTAAAACCGCAAAACCCGCGCCAAGGCCAATTGCGCTCCCCGCAACCAGCACAAAAACTCCGCCCCAAAAAATTCTGTTTTTTGAGAACTCCATAATTTTTTTCTTCATTTCCGGAATATTTGATTCTGGCAATTTATACATGCTCATGATAAATTTTTATTTTTTATAATTTTTTATTATCTTTATAGTGGTTAAATTTATACTTAAAAATATCTGTTTTTACCGGTCCGATAAAAATTGAATAAAGCTCGCAAAGAAAATATCTTGTTCCAACAGACATCCAGCCGTCGGTTTTAAACCGCCTGTCTGAAACAAAAATTTCAACAGATCTTAAAATTCCAAAATTGGCTTTGAGCAATTTTTTTGCCTGCCTTGCAAAATAGTGGTCTTCAGATAATTTTACTGTTTCGTCAAACCCGCCTGTTTTATCAAAAATTTCTTTTTTCACAAAAATACCCACGGCCGCGTGAGGCAAAATATTTTCTGTCAAAATAATCAGCCAGTTATAAAAAATATTTACAAGAAAAAAAGAAACTTTATTTTTGGGCACAGGAATAAGCCTTACGCTGGCTAAATCAAGGTTTCTTTTTTTAAATTCCTCCAAGCCCTTTTCAAAAAAATTGTCTGTTAAAATTACGTCGCTGTCGCAAAAAAACAAAATTTCTCCGCTGGCAACTTTTGCCCCTTCGTTTCTGCCTTTAGCCGGCAAGCCTCCGCCAACAATTTTACAGCCATAATTTTTGGCAATTTCCAAAGTTTTATCTGTTGATCCAGCATCAGCCACAATAATTTCATAGTCGCTAAAATCTTGCTTTTTTATTGACTCTAAAAGCAACGGCAAATATTTCTCCTCATTTAAAGCTGGAATAATTATACTTATCATAATATATTTTATAATATCCTAATTTTTTTTCAAATTCAATGAAAAAGCCGCTGAAATCTTGAGAAACCAACGGCTGCTATAGCTACCTTGCCGCCTTGCGGCTTTTTTTATGGCGCCCGTTTGCAAGAGCGATTTTTAGAAGTTTTTGCCTTGCCTTTTCATATGCGCCATCAAGCAAGGGCTTGATTTCGGGATCGGTTTTTTCCCAATCGTTTTTCAACTCTTCTGAAACTCTTGTATACGCCTCCAATTCTGTGCGTCCCAAACCCATTTGAGCCTGCCACACTTCTTCCAAAAACAGGAAGTGATCTTTCGCGTCAGCCGCCGCCACGCACTTTGCTTCGGGAATTTTGAAAGGAATTTTTTCGCTTCCCCTGTGAGAATATACGGCGCTAACAATTGGGCCGACAGCATCCAGCGGGCATTCGCAGTCCAAAAGAACAAGGGTTGCTTCCTGCGCTCCCGTGATATGATGATTATCGCGGCCATACATTGCAGCTCCTATATCATGCAACAATCCGCCAGCTTCGGAAATAAACCGGCTGGCGCCAAGTTTCACAGAAAAATCTTTTGCAAACTCTGACACGCGCAAAGCGTGCTTAAAGCATGTCTTTGGATAAAATTTGCTGCCAAAATAAATCGGCCTGACTCTTTGTACGATTCTTTTAATCAGATTTTCCAAGGCGCTCCTCCTGTATTGTATTTAGGTGTTTTTATTTTCAAGATGCAACATTTTCATATTATACCCTCAACACAAAATGTCAATTTTTTCGAACTGAATCTTTAGAAATCTTCAGATTTGTATTATCTTGTATTTAGTAAAGCTTTACTATTTACAAGATGCCAATAAGCGTAAAATATTATAGCTTTTCAATTAAAAATATTTTAATATAATTTTCCAGGGAATGCAGTTGCAACAATTTCTCTGTTTTTTCTGAAATATCATAAGGTGAAATCCAAACGCTTTGCTGAAACAATTTATACCCTAAATTACTTAAAATACTTCGCAACAACATTCTAGCTGTTTTTTGCTTTTGAGGTATATCAAAAATTAACATAACCCATTTTCCGTCTTTTCTCTTTTTATGTCCGTCTAAAACAAAACTTGCTTTTAGCGCCTTATCTATTCCCTCCTTTGTAATCATTATTCCTTGCCCATTTTCTATTTTTTTTGCTTTGATATAACCATTCTTTTTAAGATAATACATTAAATTACTAAATTTTCTTTTATTTTTATCGTGCTTATATTTCTTAAAAATTGGACATTCTTCTCCCGGCAGATAATTTCTCATCGTTATGGGTTTAAATGCAGAATCTGCGACATCGCCTGCTTTTTCTAAAAGCTTATAAACATCCCAAAGAAATTCATCGGTAATTGATATTTTCATTTTATCTTTTTATTATTTTATTCGTTTTCTCTATTCTATTTTACATCTCGTCTTGTATTTAGTAAAGCTTTACTATTTACAAGATGTTATAAAAATTTAATAAAAAAGCCGCGAGACCTTTCGGGCTCAACGGCTAACGATCTCGACAACTCCATCAGACTCTCAAATCCTAATGTCGGCAACAAATAACACAATATATATCATGGCGCCTAACAACGCGACATAGAGCACCGGCCCTCGTAGGTTTCCGACGAAAATGTGCCAAATAACGAAAATAGACATTGCCACGAACACGCCGTGATATGGCAAATGCGACAGTCCGTGCCAGCTTATCTTGCCGGCTTCAGGATAGCCTTGATCTGGCTTGTGGTTCTCGCCGAGGCACATTTTCCAGAAACCAAGACCGTCCACAACAGCAATAACGGCGAAAATCACCCACTGCCATGACCAGACAAATCCGCTCATTGCCAAATGCGCGAATGCATTAGCAATCAACGGAATTGCAAAAAACCTCCCCACGAGCAGGTGTGAAAATCCTGCGCATACAAGAATTTCTGGTTAGTGCCGGGGATGTAAGTCCACCTCGGAGGCAAGCTCTTATCTACGGCTTGCAGGAAATACATAAACCCCATGTATCCTGCGTTCGCGATAAAAACCCAAAACAGGATCGTCCAGGAAAATTCCATTGCAAACCCTCCTAAAATTGTGAAGAACTGTTGTTTCTACCTTAATTTAAATAGCATAAATAAAAATCGCTGTTAACGGCACGACAACGGCAATGGTTTTTGCTAAAATTTAGTTTGCTTAGAATAAGGCCTTTGCCCTTTGCCAGATTTCTGGCTGATTTTGGACTGTTTTCATCCAGTACCACCACTCTACTCCCCAAAAATAAAATTTGTCCAAGCCGGTATTTTTTGCAAATTCAACATCTTCTGTAAACATTTGCGGATTCATTGATTTTACCTGCTCTTCAATGGGAGTTGCCATTAAGGGCCCGGAAGCCCATGGCTCTGCCTGCAATTCTATACAAATTACATCTTTACCATACATTTGTTTTATTAGTTGGGCTTTTTTTGCGTAAGTTTGCGAATTTAAGAAGGCATAATTTATATTGAATCCAAAAGTGTCTGTTACGTGAGCCCAGGCATTTCTGTACATTGTGATACCAACAATGTCCCCAATTTTTGCCGCGTTTGCCCACGTAGACTGCTCGCCAGAATCAGAAATAATTATTTGCCGCGAAGGGTCGAGCGATTTTACCAAAGCGACTTCTGTTTTTAAAAAGCTGTCATTTTTATAATACCAAGCCGGGCACTGCCCAAACCTGAACAAGGGCTCATTTTCCACTTGCCAATAAGCAATTACTTTTGAATTTTTATACCTTTGCACAACTTCTGTTATATATTTTAGCAATTCTGTTTGCTGCTTGCTTTCTGATAAATTTTGCGCCCAGCCGGGAATATGGCATTCTGGCCATCGGCCGGTTTTCATTCCAAGCACGTAAATAATTTTTACATTGTTTTGTTCTGCCTGTTTTATCTGCCAATCAATATCGCCAAAATAAAAATCATCTTTTTTTCCTTCAACCCAATTCCAATTTGTATGCAATTTTATGTTTTTTACGCCTAAATCATTAATTATCGCCAAATAAGTTGCTTTCCAGTTAAGTTTAAAATATTCTGCTTGAGACTGCGAAAAGTCAACCCCAAAAGTTATTTTATCTTTTACTTCGGCTTTGCCGGTAAAAAAATAAGTAAAAAAAACCGCGGCCATTACAATAAAAATTATTGCCGATAAAATTAAAACTATTTTTATTATATTAGCCATTGAATATTATTCGTTCAATATTATATGCGCCTAATTTTTGGATTTCTATAAAACCTTGCATGGCAATTTCCGCGAAATCCCCGCCATTCAATAAATCGGTGAACCACTGCTCCGTATATTTTGGATCTTCCTGCAATGCGCCAGCTCCAATATGCAAAAGCCATCTTTTGTTAAAATCTTCCTGTGAGCCGATTGTCGGGGCAATAATTATTGGAATTCCCAAGCCCGCGTAAAAAGAAAGTTCGGAAGGCTTTGTCCACAAAACATCTGTTTCACGCAGCGCTTTGTCAAAATCTTTAAAGTAATCGTCAATTGAATCAGACGATAAAATGCGCAGCCAATTGTCAAATTTTATGTCTTTAATATTTTCTGCAAAATATTTTGCCAGCTCTTTTCTGGTGCCCACTGCAATTATAAAGCGCACTTTTTTCTCTTTTATTTTTTCCGCTAAACTGTTTATCGCCTTCAAGCAAATTTCTTTTTGGGCGCCCGCTCCCCCAATGGAAAACATTATTGTCAGCGGATGGTTTGATTTTTCGGGAAGTTTTCCCAAAGTTCCATCAACAAGCGACGCATACATTTTTCTATATTTTCCTTTTGGATCTAAATTTAAAATTCTGTGGCGCATATCTTCTTTTACAATTTCCATATCTTCGCCTCCAATATTTTCTTTTGGCAAAGGATACCCTGTTAAATAAATATTTTCCGGTTTTACCCCATAAAGCTTCAGCCTGTCTCTTGTCCATGTGCTTGACGCAAAATATTTTATTCTGCTTTCTTCAGGATTCAAAGAAACCCAAGCCCTTGAAATGTCCGCATCGCAAATTACACAATAAATTTGACCTGGATAATTTTGTTCTTCCGCCATAAAGGCCGGAGTAAAAAAAGTGGAAACCATTGGCAAGGGATTTTTTTTAAACCGTTCAATTAAATCTTTTCCCCAGCCCTTTTTAATGAAATAAAAAATATTTTTAAGCGCAAAATTCGGCTTTGACAAATCTCTCTTTGGATAATAAGTCAAAATTTTCTGGAATGTATCCATGATATAAAAAGAGACGTCGCCGATAAGCGGGACTCTTTTTAATCTTGAAACCACTTCATATAAAGAACGGGTTTGTTCCCAAATATTTCTGTCTTTTTTTGGTATGCCATGATAGCTGTTGGCATTTATTACTTTTTCCCCGAAAGCAATATCCCTTAAAGGGTAAGCTGTCCGCTGATGGCCATAGCCCATGTCGGCAGCCACAACCCAGGCCCTTTTATTTTTTTCTTTCATATTAAATCTATTATACACCATTTTAAAAAATTTAATAATCTGTTAATATTAAAATAATTAATTTTGCTTTCCCAATTTAGCAAAGGAGTTTCCAATGTTGGCATTCGTTGTAGGAATTAGCGCGCTGTCGGCGATTGCGGCCATTATTCTGATAGAACGCTGGAGGCACCCGGACCTTTACAAATAAACGCGGGCTTGCTATAATTAATTTTGATTTCGCGTTCATGGAGAATGCGAAGCATGATGCAACTTGACAAAGGAAGGCTTACAGATGGACGAACACGATTCAGATGTCTTTATCCTTTGCGCGGATCATAGGATACATATCTGGTCGGCGGTAAAAAGGCAAGGCTTACTCTTGCCTGGCAGAAAGTTTGACAAGCTGAGCGGTTACGGAGTACAGATTTACTTGGCTTACCCCCGCGAACTGGAAAGAGATTACAATTGGATCGCTCACCAATTGCGATTCGGGACGAAAACTTTTCCTCCCGTGGTAAATCGTAAGAAGAGGGTCGTGCTTATCGGCCATCGGAAGTGCGGATATTACTCAAATATTCCGAAACGTCCAAGTGAAGATGAAGAAAAAGACGACGTACTAAGGTCAGCTGAAACGGTAAGCCGGCTATCCCACGGCACCATGGATGTTGAGGCATACTACGCCATTCGCGATGGCGGCGAAGTTTTTCTCGAAACCCTTTTGGGTTCCGCAATCAACGTCTAAACAACGTATCCCCTCGCCAATCGGCTTGGGGAATTTTTTTATACAAAATTTTGTTTGTATTTTTTGTTCAAAAACCAAGTCAAAAATGCGATTATAAAATAAGAAATAAAAAGCCAAATACTTGAAACATTAGGAAAAACCGCCATTGCCCATGGCTTTGCGAAAAAATTTATTATCCAATTAAAATATAAAAGCAAAAAATAGCAAGGAACAGACAAAATATAGCCTAAAATATTTGAAAAAATCCCCAAAAAAGACGCCAAAAATCCCAAAATCATAAGCGGAGAAACAATGGCCGAAACCAAAAGATTTGTTATGGGAGAAACAAAAGAAATGTTGCCAAAATTAAATACAAGTATGGGCAAAGTAAATATTTGCGCCGCAAAAGTTGCTGAAAAAATACGCCGTAAATTTTCAGGAATAAATTTTAAAAATATTTTTATCAAAGGTTCCAAATAAATAAGCCCCAGCACAGCCGAAAAAGAAAGCTGGAATCCAACATCATAAATTAAAAGAAAGGGATTTAACGCCAGCATTACGGCCGCAGCCAGCGTAATTACGCGGACAGCCACGCTTTGCCTTCCTATTTTTTCCGCCAGCAAAATAATTCCCCCCATAATTCCGGCTCTAATTCCAGAGGCTGGAAGCCCTGTTAAAATTATATAAATGCAAATAAAAAATATCGAAAAATAAAAAGCATGTCCTTTGTGAAAACCCAAAAACAGCAAAACCGACATTAAAATTAAGCTCAAGATAACAACGTGCGTGCCGGAAACCGCAATAATATGGCGAAGGCCCGTAATATTCAGTTTGGTTTTTAAATCGTTGCTCATAGCTCCATTGTCTCCTAAAATTGTGCCCTCCAAAATTGAACTTTCTGGCGGAGAAAAATTGCTTTGTATGCTTTGTCTAATTTTTTGTTTTATTTCCAAAATCCCCGCGTAAATTACAGATGCCGGACATCTGTAAAAACTACAGTTATTATGTCCGGTTTTTTCAATTTTAGGAAAATTCATTACAGAATAAATTCCATCTTTCATTAAATAATTTTTGTAATTAAATTCATCTGTAACGATTGGAGTTTCCAGCTTTCCGGTTAATTTTATTTTATCTAAATACTTATATTCCGGATATTTTTTTACTGTTGCCAAAACAATACTGCTGCCAATTTTTACTTTTAATTTCTGGAAAGTTTCCCGAACATCCGGCTCGCTTGAAATTGTTCCGGTCAAAACTACCCCTCCCTTACCATTTAATTTACTCAACTTATCATTTACAATGTTAAATTCTGTAATTTGCACCCGCAAAATTCCTAAAACTAAAAATAACAGACAAAATCCTGCTACAAGTATTTCGTCATTGCGAGGAGCCCGCAGGTCGAAGATCCTGTAAGGGCGACGCGGCAATCTATAACTCTGGATTGCCGCGCTCGCTCCGCTCGCTCGCAATGACAAAATGAAAAAAAATAAAATTATAAACATAATAACAAATAAAAAAGCCCACAAAAAAATCTGTGGAATTTTAACAAGCGACTCTAAAAATATTCCGGCAATAAATGATATACAAAGAAAAAATAGTATTTTAGACGAAGTCATAGACGAGGCAATAAACTTTTTGCAGGTCTTGGTCCACTTGTGCCGCAGGCACAAAGGGGGTTACCAACAGCCGGAAAAAAGTTTGTTGCCGAGCGTTATCTATTTCTACATTCCTTAAAATGCGGAGAAATTTCACTAACAACTTCTTTGAGCCACGCGTCCGGATATGGTTTTATTTTCTCAAATTCCGGATCAATTGTTTTTTCTGCCCTGAAATTCTGCAAATTATACTTTACTTCCGGCCCGCCAATCCATTTTGCAATTTCCAAAAAATCTTCTTTTTTGTGGACGCCCGGCACAACTGTTGTCCTAAACTCAAAATCTATTTTTCCGGATTTTAAAAATTCCACGCTTTCTTCTATGTCTGCCATTTTTACTCCTTCTTGCATAATTTGTTCATAAATTTCGGATTTCGAATTTCGTGCTTCGAATTTTAGCGCCCAAGGCGCCTTGATGTCCATCGCAACATAGTCAATTAATTTCGCGCTGACCAAATCTTTCAGCATTTTTGGATTAGACCCGTTTGTATCTAATTTTACAGGATAATTAAACTTTTTTATTTTTTCTATAAATTGCGGTAAATCCTTGTTTATTGTTGGTTCTCCCCCGCAAATTACAACTCCTTCCAGCAAACCCTTTCTTTTTCGTAAAAAATCAAAAATTTCTGCTTCTGAGATTCTATGTTGTTTTAAAATTTTTTCTGGCAAAACCAATTCCGCAGAATAGCACCATGGGCACCTAAAATTACACCCGGCCAAAAAAACCACACAGGCAATTTTCCCCGGATAGTCTATAAGCGTAGTTTTTTGCAACCCCGCAATAATCATAAATATTATTCTGGCACTGGTAATCCCAGTTTTTGCAAGGGTAAATATTTAAAGTAGTATTGGCAGCCGACAGATATTATATAATCAAGAGTATCCTTATACGCAGGTTTTCTAAACCAATCACTCAATATGTAAATATACTCAACTTCAATGTTTAAGGGAGCCATAAGTTTTGCGTATTGCTTCCTTTTATAATCACAGGTTTGCAATTTCTCATCAACAGATCCTGCAACTTTTTGAAATTTAACTTCAATTATGAATAGTGTATTGTTTATAACCATTTATCTTTTTTGATCGGTAATAAAAACCATATCGTCTTTTAAAATTGGTTCAATCACAGGAATATTATCTGCCATTAAGACATCGATTTTATCCGAATTGTTAGTCGACCTTGATATTTCTTCTAATTTTTTAATAAAATCTTTTAATTTCATAACCTTAATTTAATTTATATTTTCCTTTATCAACAAAAGATAAATATCCTTTATCGCGTAAAACTTGCAATTGTTGTCTAATTTTATCTGTTATATGCTTATTATCTGGATGTTTTTTACTTAATTCTTTTTCAAAAGCATAAACTTCATCAAGATAAAAATTTTTCTTTCCTAACTTTTCAATACAAACCATAACATCTAAAAGCCAACCCCTTGCCGATACTTCCTTTTCTTGTTTTAAAAATAATGTTTTTTGCCAATTTTCTAAAACCTTATTTTTCGGTTCAATAATTTTATTTTTTACAAAAAATATTTTACCAGTTTGCGGAATTCCAGAGGTTAAAATATTGCATCCGACCCAACCAGCCCTTCGCGCATTTTCGGATAATGGTTTTCTTTTTTCTATAATTTCGGGAACAAAAAACTGTTTTGGTATTACAAAAAAATTTAAAACCTCAAAATTTTGTTGGCCATAATTCAAAAAGAAAAAATTTGGATTATTACTCTCTTTTAATCTTTCAATCATCGTCCGATACGCACCATCAAGAATTTTGGAACCCATTGAGTCCTTTTTACTTTTCAATTCATAATCTTCCTTGCAACCCGAGCAAAAGAAATCGGCAACGGGTCTGCTGTTTTCGTATTTGTTTATTTTTAACTCTCCACAATTTGGACAATATATTTGTTTATCAACCCAACTTTCAGTTAAAACCCTTATCCTTTGTGATGGGCTTTTGTACCTTTCTGCTAATTTAAAATCGAAATTTAAATTCATAAAGTTTAAGCAAAAATCATATCAACAGAATTCTCCGGCAACTCTTTTAATAAATTAAAACTATCTCCGTTATATAAAACAAAATTGTCTTCACAGAAGTACGGTTTTTGTTTTATATGAGCAAGTATTTTTCCTTTCATTTTTTAATATGTTTATATCACACTCCTCGCAAATAAAATCCCCTTTAGGAAAGGATATTTTATTTTTAATTCTTGTTAAAACATCGTTAAAATCTATCACCCTATTTATAAATTTACCGGAACCTAATGAAACATCGTGTCCACAGTGATTACAAATCTCAATTACTAATTTGTTTTTATTCAACACCATAATTCATCCTACCAAAAAATCGCTTCGGAATAAAGCGATTTTTTTCGTATATAATCATGCCACGATTTTTTCTACGGGTTTTTCCAGAATTTCTTTTATGGTTTCGCCAGGACAGGCAAACTCCTTTCTATCGGCGTACTCGGCCTGTTTGCCTTTGTGCCATTGCTGAACAGGTCTAATGTAGCCCACAACCCTTGAATAAACCTCGCAAAGCTGTTTTATGGCGCATTGCGGACATTCAAAATGCTCCCCTTGCAAATATCCGTGCGTTGGGCAAATTGAAAAAGTTGGAGTTAAGGTAATATACGGTAAGCTGTAATTTTCACAAATTTTCTTTACCAAATTTTTTGCCATATTCGGGTCGCTAATTTTTTCTCCCAAAAATATATGCAAAACAGTTCCGCCTGTGTATTTTGTCTGCAATTCATTTTGCAAACCCAAAGCTTCAAAAACATCGTCTGTAAAGCCAACCGGCAATTGCGTAGAATTGGTGTAATAAGGAACTTCTTTGGTGCCAGCGGTAATAATGTCCGGATATTTTTCTTTGTCTGTTTTTGCTTGGCGGTAGCTTGTGCCTTCTGCAGGAGTCGCTTCTAAATTGTACAAATTTCCGGTTTCTTCCTGGAATTTAATCATTGTATCGCGCATAAAATCCAAAATTTCAATGGCAAATTTCCTTCCTTTTTCGGTCGTGATCTCTTCATCTAAAAAGTTGAGCAAAGCCTCATTCATTCCGCAAATTCCAATTGTTGAAAAATGATTTCCAAAATAGGTATTTCTCATTTTTTTCATTTCCTGCAAATAAAATCTACTGTAAGGATAAAGCCCTTTTTCCATATAGTCGTCCAGCGCTTTTCTTTTTATTTCCAAACTTTCTTTTGCCAAACCCATTAAATGGCTTAATTTACCAAAAAACTCTGTTTTTGTTTTTGAGGTGTACCCAATCCTTGGCAAATCAATTGTTACAACTCCAATACTTCCTGTTTTGGGCGAAGATCCAAACAATCCTCCGCCTCTTTTATATAATTCCCTGTTATCCAAACGCAATCTGCAGCACATAGATCTTGCATCGTCCGGGCTCATATCTGACTGCACAAAATTTGAAAAATAATTAATTCCATATTTTGCAGTTGCTTCCCACATTGCCGATAAATTTGGATTGTCCCATTCAAAATCTTTTGTAATTGAAACGGTTGGGATTGGAAAAGTAAACGGCCTGCCGGATGCGTCGCCTTCCATTAAGCCTTCGTAAAAAGCTTTTATAAACATATCCATTTCCGGCTGGAATTCTCCGTAAGTTTCATTTTGAGGCTCGCCTCCAATAATTACCGGCTGTTTTGCCAAATATGAAGCTGGCTTAATATCTAAAGAAACGTTTAAAAATGGTGTTTGAAAACCCACTCTCGTTGGCACCATGCAATTGTACAAAAATTCCTGCATTGATTGTTTTACTTCTTCATAGCTTAAGTGGTCGTAGCGGATAAACGGAGCCAAAAGCGTGTCAAAGTTCGAAACAGCGTTTGCTCCGGCTGTTTCGCCCTGCAAAGTAAATAAAACATTTACCAATTGCCCCAAAGCTGTTCTAAAATGTTTTGGAGGCCGGCATTCGATTTTTCCTGAAACACCGCCAAAACCCTTCATTAAAAAGTCATACAAATCCCAGCCTGCGCAATAAGGAGCCAGCAATTGCAAGTCGTGAATGTGAAAATCTTCGTTGGTAGCGGCCTCGCGGATTTCTTTTGGATAAATTTTATTCAGCCAATATTTTTTTGAAATATATGAGCCCACATATTCGTTTAACCCTTGCAAAGAAAAAGTCATATTGGCATTTTCTTTCACCTGCCAGTCGGCTTCTTTCAAGTAGCTGTCAACTTTTTCTGAAGAATCATCGGCTGCTTTTGAGGCTTCCCTAATTTGCCTGCGCTGGTCTCTGTACAAAATGTAAGCTTTAGCGGTTTCAACCAAATCTTCAGAAATTAATGCCTCTTCAACAATGTCCTGCACCTGTTCAATGTTTGGAACTTCGCCTTTTTTAAATCTGCGGTTTAAAAGCTGGACTACTTTATTAGAAACTTTTTTGGAAACGTCCCCATTGCCCTGGTTTGTCGCCACAATCGCTTTGTGGACTGCCTCGGCAATCTTTTCCTGTTCAAAAGTAACAGTGCGCCCGTCTCTTTTTTGAACTCTTTCAACGTGATTCTCTCCGCCAGCTGGCGGATTTTTTACTTCTTTTTTTTCTTCTGACATATATTTTTTGTGGCCTGCCTGCTGGCGGGCGGGGGACAAAAAAGGGCATTACGCCCAATTAAAATTATTTTTAAATATTCTATCTCGACTAGATTACCTCATTTTACTCCGCCATAAAAACATGTCAAATATTAATTCTATACTTAACCTGTGGATAACTCTTTAAAAATTTTATAGCCATTTCCGTGTTTTAACATTCCCATATAAGAACTTACAACTTCGGGCTTTGGATTTTCTTTTATTCTATTTAACATTCTCTTTTTAGTTTTAGTTCTTAAAATTCTAAAATTAAAAAAATTAATCCAGCCCAGATAATCCATACCTGAATTTAGTGTTTTGATAAAAATCTTGTTTGGATGAATTATAAGCTTTAATTCGTTTTGCAAAAAATCTTGCATTTGAGGAATTAAATTTTCTAGATACTTTTTGTTTTCTGAAAAAATCACGAAGTCATCTGCATATCTAATATAATATTTAACTTTTAGTTTGTGTTTTAAAAATTGGTCAAGCTCGTTTAAATAAACGTTCGCAAATAATTGGCTAGTCAAATTGCCAAGAGGCAAACCGTTTGGTTTAAAACTAAAAATAATTTCGTTAAGAAGGTCTAAAATACTTTGGCGTTGGTTATCACGTGATAACCTGATGTGTTTTTCGAGAATACGCAGTAAAATTTCTTGATCCACGCTCGCGAAAAACTTTTTGATGTCGCACTTTAGAATCCAGCAGGTTCTGGTGTTGTTTTTGGAAACAATGTTTGTAAATTCCCTGAATCTGTTTATAGCTTTGTGCGTGCCTTTACTGTTTCGACACGAAAATGAGTCTGAAATAAATGATTTATTGAAAAATGGGTATAGTGTTCTGTATACGGCATGGTGTAATAATCTATCGCGGACACTGGCTTTGTGAATTGTTCTTGGTTTTGGGTCGTTAATCTTGAATTCTTGATAACCGCCATGCTTGTATAAATTATTTTTTAGGCTATAATGCAAATCAAAAATGTTATCCATAAGACGCAGTTGAAATTCTTGGACGTCGGGCTTGCTTCTTTTTCCACGAAGAAACTCTTGCCATGCCTCCAATAAATTTTCTACGCTTATGATGTCTTCAAATTTATGATTCAAAATAATTTTCATAATCAAAATATTTATTCCTCTAATCCCCCCCCCCCAGACTGTTGCCGGTTTTAGAACAATCCAAAGCGGTATACAAAAAATGGTTGGATGTTCACCGCAATATTGAACGGACAGCGCGATTTGGAATTGGCGCAAAAATTGATAATCTGTTTTTAGAAATCCTTGAACTTATCAGAAAGGCTATTTATACGCCAGTTGATAAAAAAGTAATTCTACTTGAAGAAATATCGAAAAAAATTGACTCGCTGCGTTTTTTCGTCCAGCTTTTGTGGGAAACACATCTTATTCCGGATAAACAATATATATCTGTTGCAGTCGATATAGAAAATATTGGAAGAATAGTTGGCGGGTGGAAAAAGGGAATAATAAGCAAAACTTCCGCAAAAGCGGAAGAAAGAAAACAGTAGCGGGAAAGGATCTGGTTGCCATCATTCCACTCATTCGGATTCTCAACGGAGTTAGCCTCAACGTTCCAGTAACCGTAGTACGAGTTCCAGTTCGCGTTCACAGCCCAGAGCCTAAATTATGCGACACGCCATCAATGCCACTGCCCTTTGAATGCTCTGGGGGCTGTATCTTATTTGGAGCCTCAAAGCTCGCCGGCGCATCGCACCGATTCTTTTCTTTTTTTGAAATATGCATATCAACTCTTATTGAAGGCGTACCCGCAACAATTCTGTAATATGCATTCTCGGGGCGCTTCACGGAAGCCGTAGCCGCCATGTTCAGCAATCCTTAATTTTAGTCTACATTATTTTTTACAAAACAAAAAGGCTCTCTTACTTCTCTTTTCAAAGTTTCAGAGAGCCATAGATTCAAAGAATTCAAGATTCAAAATCCCAAAGGGATTAAGTTTCAAGAATCGCGGGAAAGGATCTGGTAGCCAGCAAGCCACTCAAGCGGATTCTCAACGGAGTAAGCGTCAACGAGCCAGTAACCGTAGAACGAGAGCCAGCGCGCGCGCACAGCCCAGAGCGTGTTCTTCTTGTCGCGGATGTACGCGATGTTCGCGTAACCGTTGACAAGGAGGTGGCCTTTCTGGCCATTTGACTGCTTTTTGATCAGGTTGAAGAAATAGGCCAGCGTGGTTACGCCGCGTTCCGAGCCGAGCTCCTTACGAATCGGCGCGTCCAGCGCCGACTGCTCCAACCGGTGAATCGCGAGCGTTGCATCGGTAATGTTTTCTTCCACCTTGCCGAGGAAGTGCTCTTTGAAGTTCTCGCCAGTCCAGCCGATGTTGGCTTTTTTGAGGGAAGCTTCGTTAACCACGAATCGTTTGGAGCCGGAGGCCTTAATGCCATTGGCAACCAACTTGAGAATTGACGGCACTTCGTGGCGGTGCTCGGCGATAAAGCTGTCGATAATCTCCTTGAGACCTCCGGTTTCAAGCACGCGTTGAGCCTCATCTTCCGAAAGTCCTGCTTTGTTAAAAGCAGACTCCGCAACCTCGATGAATTTGCGTCCTTTCGGGTCACGAGTGGTAACTGGACTGGACGGGGTCAATGTCTTGGACATCGGCGTCATCCTCCTTCATAAAAAAGGGTCAAACACAACTGCCACCATAGCAGTCATAGCCAGAAAACAACACTATAGATTCCCGCTTTCGCGGGAATGACACTAGTTGCGATCTTTTGGCTACGACTGCCTGTTTAGCAAGTAATTTTTTATATAAATGTGCTTTTCTGACTATATATTAATTATAGCACCTTATCTTAACCTTGTCAAGCGGATTTGGGAACAATTTTTATTTGCTACAAAACGTGCGCGTCGGTTAAAACTGTTTCGACGTGTTTTAATCTTTCATCAATCTTATCTACCTTTACTTCCAATTTTTGAACTTGTTCTTTTGTTGCCATTTTTTGTTCAATTTGCTCAAACTTTTTTTCCATATACGCCATTTGCCCGTTAAATCCATTATTTATAATTATCGCAAGTTGGTCTATTGTGATTTTTTCTCCGTTTTCTTTTTCCATATATTTTTTATTATACTTCGGTAAAAATGCGTGTCAAATTTCCGCCCCGTTTATTCATTGTATCCATTCAGTGGCTTTTTCGTCAGCTTCTTTAAAATCTTCTCTTTCAAGGGCTAATAGCAATATCTCTGCATCTTCACGCGACCATTGCTCTTCTAAATCACGCCCCTTTACGACATCCGAACATAAAGACTCAATAAACTCTATCTGATAATTATCCATAATTTCTTTTGCTCTTTTTATCGAATCATCCATCATTTTATCTAATTTCTCCGATTCTTTTTTTTCTGGTTTTGACCCGGAACGATAAACAATACGGCCATCTTTATCTTTATGCCACAATTTAAGCGCTATAAGTTGCTTGTCTCTGTTATATACCTCTTCATGTCTATTTTTATTATATACTACCTCTTGAGGGGACATATATCCCAAATTTTCTGTCCAAAGATGGCGTGAATATCTTTTTAGGCCGGCTTCCTGCTCTTCAGAAGCAATATCTCCTTCTTTAAATGGTGTCATAGTTTTTAAAAATTAATTTTAATAATTATTTTATTTTATAATATTTAAAACTTTGTAGCAATGACGGAAATTTTTATTTCGCCTTTTTTGAGAGTGTTGTCTTTTATGGCGCCAAAAATTATTTGAGCCCTTGGATCAACGTTTTTTGTAATAATTTTTGCTGCTTCCTGAATTTCGTTTAAAGTTATGTCTTGGCCCGAAGCATTAAACAAAACTCCTTTAGATCCTTTTATTGAAAAATCAAGCAAAGGAGAATTTATTGCTTTTTCTGCCGCCAAAACCGCGCGATTTTCTCCGGCTGCGCGGCCTGCGCCGAAAAGCGCGTGCCCCGAATTTTTCATAATTGACAAAACCGAAGCAAAATCAATGTTTATAATTCCCGGAGTTAAAATTAAGTCCGTAATTCCCTGAACTGCCTCCTTTAAAACTTCGTCGCACATAAAAAATGCACTTGCAACAGTTGTTTTTTCGTCAACTATTTTTAAAAGCTTATCATTGGAAATTACAAGCAGCGAATCGGTTTTTCCCTGAAAATTTTCCAAAGCCCTTTCCGCAATTTTTTTCCTTTCAGACCCCTCAAAAGAAAATGGCGTCGTTACAACTGCCACAGTTAAAATACCAAGATTTTTTGCAATCTCGGCAATTACGGGAGCAGCTCCAGATCCCGTTCCACCTCCCAAGCCGCAGGTAACAAAAACCATATCGGCTCCGGTTACAGCTTTCAATAATTCTTCTTTGCTTTCCTCTGCCGCCAATTTACCCAAATTCAAATCCATTCCTGTTCCCAGTCCTTTGGTAACTTCTTTTCCAATTAAAATTTTCTGGTTTGCCGTTGAAAAATGCAAAGCCTGCGCGTCTGTGTTTACGGCAATAAGCTCCACGCCTTTAATTTCAAACTTTACCATGCGGGAAACCGTATTGGATCCCGACCCTCCAACCCCGACTACTTTAATTTGCGGACTCATAAAATTTATTTTTGTTTTACTCTACCTTTTTTGCATTTTCTTTTCAACTCTTGACAACGGCTCTTGATTTGCTATACTTAATTTGGGTTATCAGTTCTTGGAATTTCATTCGAAAGAATCCGTAAAAAACAATCTCAATTTTGGGGTTGTTTTTTGTTGTTTCTTTTTTTTGGTATAATTAATTTGCGGAGCAGGTGGAGGGTATTGTTGCACGGTTGCAACCCTGAACTGATAATCCATGGATTCTTTAATTAGAATGAAGTTCGACTCTTCTGCCCTCCGCGCAAAAAATCTGTCAGATATCCTGATGGATTTTTTGTTGCATTTCGCTTGTCGGTTGCAAAATCCAAGCTACATTACCCGCAAACCTTGACTTTTCGTTATTATATTGTTAATATATTTTATCGTGCGGGTCATCGTTATGAAGTTCTGGGGCGGCGATAATAAAAAGTAGGCAGTGAGAAACTGCCCACTTCAATCAATCTAGTCCCTGCGATGCAATTTCGCGGGGCTTTTTTTATTTCAAAAATAATTTACAAATACGCCAAACCGTAGCGATCGCTGAATATGGCGTATTTAATGCGATGATTTTGTTTCGTAGGTAATCTTGTGGCAACTATGCAATAGTATGACTTTGTGGATACGATCGTAGTCACAAAGTCAGAGATTTTTACAACAAAAAATGGAGTTAGAGACTCCGTTGTTATGCTGAATTCCCGCTTTCGAGGGAATGACAAAAATATAAATAACAAAAATTTTTAAGGAATGAAGAGCTTAAACATTTTTTTAACTTTTGATCCCCATCCCTTAGTAACTCTCAGTATACCTTCTTCTTCGCCAAAATCAACTCCCCCCAAGGCCAAGCCCGCAACAGTAGCCAAACCCGGATCTTCCTCCAAGCCCGCAATTTGTTTTGAAATGCCAATTTCGCACGCCAATTTTAAAGTTTGTTTTGTAAGCTCTTTTATTTTTGGAATTTTTGCTCCGCCTCCTGTCAAAACAATTCCGCCGGGCAGTTGTTCTTGCTTGCCGATTTTTTTTAATTCTTTTTGCACCAAATCTAAAATTTCAGAAACTCTGGGCTCAATAATGTCAATTAAATCTTTTTTTGTAAAATCAAGCGAATCGGACTTGTCAAAAATTTCTATTTTTTTCTTTGATTGTTCCGGTCCGATTTTCCCGAACATGCAAGTTCCGTGCTGTTTTTTTATGCTTTCTGCAATTGCCACATCTGTTTTTAGGCCAATGGCAATATCGTTTGTAATGTTTGCAGATCCAATTGGAAAAATGGCAAGGTGTATCAGCTCGCCTTCTTCAAAAACGCACAAAGAAGTTGTGGAAGCTCCAATGTCAATTAAAGCAACGCCAAGTTCTTTTTGCTGGCCGGTCAAAACTGCGTTTGCGGCTGCCAAAGGAGAGGGGACAACATCATTAATTTGTATTTTTGAATTTAACACAGCTTGCGTTAAATTTGTAAAATATGGCGCAAAATAGCAAAGCAAAAGCACTTTTGCTTCAAGCCTGATACCGGTTAAGCCTTCCGGTGATTTTATGCCTTTTTGGTCGTCAATTATAAATTCCTTTGGAAAAACATCCAGCACTTCTTCATTGTGCGGGATGTTTATTGCTTTGGTTGCTTGTAAAACTCTTTCAACGTCTTCTCTGGAAATTCTTTGGTCGGCTCTTGAAACAGAAATTATTCCATCTGAAGGCGTAACATATAAATGGCTTCCGCCAATGTTTACAAAAACCGAATTAATTCTTCTATTGCAATCTTTTTCAACTCCAGACATTATCATTTGCACATTTTTTGCAGTGTCTTCAACATTCACAACAGCTCCTTTTCTCAATCCAAAAGAAGGAATTTGCGCGTAAGATAAAACTTCCCAGTCTTTCTGTCTTTTATGCGCAACCAGCGCCTTAATTGTGTGCGTTCCAATGTCTAAACCTGTAACAATATTACCTTTCATTTAAAATTTGCGCCGTTGTCATCCCCGTGCAAACGGGGATCCAGAGTATTTCACAAATTTACTGGATTCCCGCTTTCGCGGGAATGACACTATAATTTATATTTTTAGAAAATATTTTTCTTCTTTTGCCTCCATTTCTTCTGCTTCTTTTTTGCTTTTTTCATGGTCATATCCGCACAAATGCAAAACGCCGTGTATAAAAACTCTTAAAATTTCTTCTTCTTTTTCTTTTACAACTTCCGGGCAAATTACTATTTCGCCCAGATACGAGTTTGCAGTTGGTAGTTTGTAGTTGGCAGACAAGTCAAAAGACAGGACATCGGTAGATTTATCAATTTTGCGATACTTTTTATTTAATTTTTTTATCTCTTTCTTGCCTACAAAAACCAAAGAAATGTTTTCTGTTTCTCTATTTTCGCCTATTAATACTTTTTTTGCAACTGTGGATAAAATCTTTTTATCCACAATAAAATTCGTGAGGTTATTTATCTCTAACATTTCTCTATATTACCACTTCTTGAGAAATAAAGAAATAATTTTATTTAGCATATTTTTAAAATAATCTAAAAAACCGGATTTTTCCGATAATGCGGCGGGCCCCGCTGCCTTGATATTTTTTAAAGAAACTGTCTTATTTTCCGCAACAACGGGCTGTATGTCCGGTATTTCTGTCTTTACTGTTTGCTTAGAGATTGCAACCCTTCTCGGAGCAGAAGGCAACGTTACAGTTTGGACTGCAACTGGTTTGGGCAAGGGCGCAATTTGTGCTGGCAAAGGTTTAACAACTGGAGGGATATAAAATCCTCCGCCTCCGCCTCCGCTTGAACTGGCCGGCGCGCGAGGCATAGGATGTGAAATTTCTGGTTCTGGTTCTGGTTCTGGGTCGGGCGGAGGAGGTGGAGGCGCAACAACGTCTGCTTCAAACCCGGCGGCCACAGAAATGTCTGCGGTTATGTTTGTGTCAGTTCGCAGGTTTGTTGTTGAACCGTCGCTCCAACTTGTGAAATGATAATTGGCATTTGGCACAGCAATGACTTCTGATCCGCTTGAACCGTGATCCACTGTTTGCGGAGTGGAGCCGGTAATAGAGCCATTTACGCCGGCAGTGTAGGTTAAGGTGTGGGTTATCAAATTAACACTGCCCCTAAAAACCAAATCGTCTCCAACCAGCCTACCAATTGCAAAAGTTCCGCCAGATCCCAAAGCCCCAAAAGCATACAATCTAAAAGTAATCGTGGTTCCCGATGCCACATTTTGTAAATTTGTCACGCCAGACAAATCAATTTGCGGCATTGCCAAACCATTGTCAGAACTAACAACAGATCCCTGCGCGCCAACATCAATTCCCGGAGTAGCAAAATTGTCAAGGCTATATTGCCACTGATACTCATCCGGGCCGGCAGAACTTCTTCTAATATTAACATCTATAGAACTTAGCGATACTTTGTAATTAGTTTTTGCGCTAATCACCACTTGATAATAATCATCATTGCTTATGGCGTCAGCCTTAGTTCCCCCAGGAGTAAAAAATTTAGATGAAAAACTGTTTGCCAGCGCCCATGGAGAAATTCCCGATCCTCTGGACAAAACTGCTGTGTTTAAATTTGCATCATTTGTTGTTGCGTTAAAAGTAACTTCATTTTCGATCAATCCATTTGGTTCAAACGCAACAAGAGTTGCTGGCCCGGGGTCGGGCGGAGGAGGTGGAGGCGGTTCCTCCGGCTGTAAGCCGTCCGGCAAGATTGTTTCGGGCTGGCTGGTGGTATTTTGCTGCACAACAAGGCTTGTGTCATGCCCGGCCAAATTAATTTGCCCGGTCAATTCCGGAGTAACAGGCACATCACTAAAAACTTCTGCTTCAGCAACTTCGTTGTTAATAATATTTTCGCTTTTTATTGTAAAAGTTCCATTGCCTGTTCCGGTTAAATTTATTGTGTAAGTTTGGCTGTTGTCGGTTGGCAAATACAAAAACTTATGTTCGCCCCAAATTTCAAAATCCGCATTTGGAATTTCGTTTATTACGCTGCCATCATCTGCCAAACCCAATTTATTTTCGTTTTGGTCTGTAACAAAAATATTTACAGGAGAAAAAATGGAAATTGCTTTTCCATTTAGCTGGCACTGGCTTATATCTTTTGTAACCAAATCTGCATTTATGTCATGATAATAATCTTGATCTAAAATGTTTGCAATTTGCTGTTTAATTCCGTCTTGGCTCGGCATTTTTCCATGATCTGCGACCAAAGCATAATATTTGTTATTTTCATCGATTGGCAAGCTTCCGGCGCTTTCTAAAGGAACAGTTCCGTCGCCGCGAATACTTTTTAAAGCGCTATAACTAACAAGCGTCTGTCCAAAAACATTTTTAAAATTTTCTTGGGTAATTCCGCCAAGAGTCCTTGTTTTACATCCGTTTATGGAATAAAGATCAATTCCAGCCCAACGCAAATCATATTTGTCAAAACTTAAAGTATGCAAATTTTCCGCCCCATTTTCCGCAGCGGCATTTAGGTTATTTCCTGAAATCAAAAAATCTTTTGACTCATGGTAACTCAAATCTTTTTCTTCATGTGTCGACTGGACAACATCTTCATTGATTATTTTAATAAAACTGCCTTTTTCATCAAAATATTGCTGGTCTGGAAGCAAATCATAAGCAGCGGGCATATTTTTGGCGATTTTTTTCATTTCAAAATCTGATAATCCTAAAACTCCAAAATTATCTCCTTGCAGTAAAACTTTTATTGCTTTTGGCGCTCCAAGGTTTGGCACGCCCAACATCACTGCTTTTCTTATGGCGGAATCACTATAACCGACTGGATAATCTATTACATATTTTTTGAAAATCAGCCCGCCCAGACTGTGCGCAACAACATCAATTTTAAATTCGCCGGTTTGGTTTATGATATCTTGGATTTTTTGATTCAATAAATCCACGTTAGTTAAGCCGTCTGCATATTTCCCGCTCGCTCCATACCGCCAATCATACGGAAACAAAAACAAACTTTCGTTTTCCAAATACCCATGGCTTTTAAATTCATCTACTAACCCGTCTGTGTAATCAAAACTCACTAATCCGAGAGCAGTTTCTAATTTTTTAATAACATTAGTATTATTAACACTCGTGTCACCTGGTGTTAAATCATTGTTAAACGCCAACGGATCCATAAAATTATCAGAATTAAAAGGGTTTGTCATTCTATCAATGTCCGCCCACAATAATTCATCGCCTTTTTTCATTTCTGTCCCGAGCAGTCCAGGAATAATTAAAACCGGCACCTTTACAGCAGTATTTTGAAAAGAACATTCAATGTTTGCTCCCGGTTCAACAAAAAAAGCGGCGCTGTTTGACGAATAGCCAAAAAAATCTGCGCTGGCACTATTTGAGCAAAAAGCGCCTGTAAACTGCGCTCCGGGAATTTTACGTTCTGTAATAAGATAAATTGGGCAAATTGGATCAGGAATATTAAAAGAATACTGGAAAAAGGAATTAGACCATACGTCCATGCTTGTTGAGCCGCACAGAATTCCATTAACGTCAAAACCTTGCAAGTCAAAATGGAAAAGCTCGGACTTTCCATTATCAATGTTTACAGAGATAGACAAACTCGCTTGACCAAGTGTTATTTCTTGCGCGCCAGAAACAAAAGGCATAAAAAGCGCCATTAAAATGAAAAATATAACAATCTTAATTTTCATAAAATAATGATTAGAAAAGGTTAATTCGGCTCACCGCATATGATAAATACAAACTTATTACTAGTGCAAAAAATATAATCACCAGTATTGCATCTAAGATATATTTTAACACTACATTAATTTTTTTAACTTTTTTGTTTAACAAATAAAAAATTCCTGAAATACCAATAATTTCCACAATTATCACCAGAAAAGCTATGCCTGGTTTATCTGTAAAATATTGAACGCTTTTATAAATTGGAATAAAAGAAATTTTTAATATTTTAACAATATCCCCCCACAATATCTCTGGCACGGCGAACATTGCTATAAAAATCCACATCCAAATTTTTTGTGTTTTTGTCATATGATTTATTCCGTTTTAATTTTATTTTTATATTATAACAAAAAATCGCCTGCAAGGCGACTTTTGCTCCAAATGTTTTTTATTCTTCGGCTGCCTCCTCAAGGTCTTTAATTATTATTTTTTTCATTTTCAGCATTGCCTGCATAACTTTGTCTGCTTTTTCTTTGTCTTTATTGTTAAGCAATCTTGGCAAATCTTTTGGAATAACCTGCCACGAAAAACCAAATTTATCCTGTAGCCACCCGCACTGCTGGCTTTTTGGATCGCCTCCTGCTGAAAGTTTTTCCCAATAATAGTCAACCTCTTTTTGGGTTTTGCATTCAATGTAAAAAGATACGGCTCCCGTTGGCTTAAAAAACGGCCCGCCGTCTAAAGCCATAAATTCCCGGCCTTCCAACTCAAACACGGCAGTCAAAATTTTTCCTTCCATTCCTTCCATCGGCCCGGTCAAGTGGCCTTCAGAATAGCGTTTTATGCTTTTTATTTTTGACTTTTTAAATATGGAAACGTAAAATTTTATAGCCTCTTCTGCATTTTTATCAAACCACAAAAATGGAGTAATCTTTTGCATACTCTTAGTATGACTAAGCCTGATTAAAAACTGATTACTTCTTTATGGTGTTAAACAAAAAAGCAAACAGCCAAACGGCCAAAAGCGCAACTACATTCCAAATGATTAGCCCGGAAACAAAATATCCAAAGCCAAAATAATTAGACACAATTCCAGCGTCTGTGTGCATTGCATATCGCATTGTCATTATTCTTATCGGCGGATAAATGGCTACGCCAACATAGCAAATTGTATAAACAATGCTTGTCCATGCAGAAGTTACTTTTAAAAGATGATTAATATTTGTCATAATATTTATTTTTTAATTAACTCGACCTTTGTTTAGTATTTATCCTATTAAAATTTTATTCCAGAGGACATCATCTTTTGCGCCAAAGTTTTCTGGATTTTTTCCCGGGCTTCATTTAAACACTGTTTTAAAATATTTTGTTGCTCGTCCAAACCAAGATTTGCAGATAATTTTATTTCCTCCACCTCAAAATTTCCGTTTATGGTTACAACCACTCCCCTTTTTTCAACAGTCACTTTTTCTTGCTTAAAAGTTTCCTGCATCTTTTTTAACTCTTGCAGCTTCTTTATATTTTCAAACATTTTTTAAAATTTTAATTATATTCTTCGATGTTTATTTTCTTTCACAATTTTTTCCATAGGACAGAGCCCTCCCAAACATTTATGCGGAAAATAATTCCAAGCATCATTTACAATCTCAAGAATATTATCAAGTTCACTGGCATCTCCTCCTCTGTCAAAAATTGAAACAACTTGCATTAAACAATCGTCATCTTGCTCATTATAAATTATTTTCTTTATATAATTTAAATCAAACTTACTTTTTCGCTCGTCCAGCATTTCTTGCAATTCTTCTTCAATTTCTTTTCGTCTTTTGATAAATTCTTTTAATTTTTGCTTATCGCTTTTATTCTCAAGGGTTAATGCTTCTTGTTGTTTGTCTGTAACAATTGAAGCAGAAACGCCATTAAAACGCGACTCTTTTTGCATTTCTTCTGCCTCGTCGCGGGTAAGAGCTTTTCTGTTGGAATATTGTTCTAAAAGAGAAAGCCTGAATGCCCTCTGCATATTTGGATTTGATTTTTCTTTTCTCATTTTTTCCAATTGTTTTTCAGAAACTTTTGAAAACTGCTTTTGCATTTCTTTTGCTATTTTCAAATTCTGCAAAATAAAAGGATCTTTCGGCGATAGCGCAATTGCTCGATTTAACCAGTCCATTCCTTCCTTAAAATCAAAATAATTAAAATAACTCATCGCTAAATCTGCGTAGGCAAAATAATTCATTAAATCCAAACTTATAGCTTCCCTTAAATCTTTTCTTCCTTCCTCAATTTCATCCAGCATGATTTTTGACCAACCCAAAGCTCTTAAGTTTTCGGCATTGCGCGGTAAAAGTTCATTTGCCTTTAAAAACGCCTCTTTTGCCAAAAATAATCTGGCGCTTTTTATTCTGGCAGTTCCCAAAAGATAATAATAAAACGGATCATTTGGCGATTCCTTTATGGCTTCCTTAATTAAAGCCACCGCCTGTCCGGCTTTCCCTTCTTTTATTAATTTATCTGCTTTTTCAATTTTTTCCAGACTCATTTTTTATTTCACAATAATTTTTACCTTTATTTTTTCCAAACAATGTGGCCATTTATATTATGTTCTTCGTATGTTTCCAAAATATCTTTACAAAATTCAATCATTTCCCCATTATTCTCCTTCTTAGCCATTTCATACATATTAATAAACATTTTTTGCCCGAGGTGGTCTGTTTTAAATTTTTTTTCAAAAAATTACAACGGCTACATAAAACTTGCCCATTTTCTACTGTCGCCAAACCGCCCCAATCCTTAGGAATAATATGATCGACATGTAATTCCGCGCCTTCTTTTTTCCCCATTCCGCATTGGGCACATTTATAGCCATCTCTTTCCAATATTGCTTTTTTTTGCACAGGAGTAAAATCATATAGTTCTTTTTGTTGGACTTTCTTTGGATCATATCTATAAATCCCTTTTGCCACTTTTATTAAGAAACCGCTTTGAGATAACTGCCGTATTGCACGATCTGGATCACGAAAAACCTTTCCAGTTCTTTCCTTATATGTCGCAAAAACCCAATCAACTACCTCGGGATGTTTTATATCCCTGTTTGGATTCTCTTTAAAGAATTCTATGAGTAGATCTTTTTGAATACAATTATTTTTATATTCCATATCATTTTAATTATTATTAATTCAATTTTGCTTCTTGCTGTAAGCGTCTTATAGCTATATCACAATAATCCTTATCAATGTCCACTCCGATTCCCTTTCTGTTATGTAAATGTGACGCAATAAGTGTTGAACCACTCCCTAAAAATGGATCAAGAACAATGTCGTCAATAAAACTAAACAATTTTATACATCGCCTCGGTAATTCAATCGGAAAAGCCGCTGGATGGCCACCTGCACCCTTTTTACTCTGACCATTAAATGTCCAAATACCATTTGTCCAATCCATAAATTCTTGTTTTGTAATATCGTTTTTTCTGCTTCCACCCGTTTTTTTCCAGCTATCTTTATATAAAACTAATATTAACTCTACCGGGGCAATTACATAAGGAGCTGAAGCGGACATAAATGACCCCCAGGCGGTGCGCCGAGATATGTTTCCCTCATTCCAAATTATAGTTGAGTGATATTTCCAGCCAATATCTTTTGCAATTTTCGTAATATCCGCACCAACAGATTTTTGTCCACCTTTATTTTTATCAAGTGGTATGTTTAACAAAAATCTTCCTTCGCTTTTTGCCAAATCAAAACATTTTTTTATCCACTTATGAGTAAATTCCAAATAATCTTCGTAAGTTAAATTGTCAGCATGGGAGTTATAGTGAATATCAACATTATACGGAGGAGAAGTAATAATTAAATCAACATAATTATTTGGTATTGAATTAATTTTTAGTATATCGTCTTTATATATCACAATTTTATCTCCCCGGAAATAGGCTTTTTCTATTTTATTTTTTTCCATCACTACCTTATTTAATTTTTGACTAACTATTGGCGACATTTTATTTATCATAAACTAATCATATAATTTTAGCATAAACTAGTCAAAACAAAAACTGGACGCATCAAATCATCTAAAATGACACCATAGCAACACTGGTTAAATCATATAAAAAGACACCGAAATTCGTGGTAGTTTTAAAGATAATTAACAATTAAAATCTTTAAAACGCTATGAACATAGAGGC